>OBUZ01000851.1_pt1 | contig 12515 bp, 13 predicted proteins | sample 1494961 | NCBI WGS metagenome assembly OBUZ01 (sample SAMEA2579939, study PRJEB22360) | human gut metagenome | biome: human gut; feature: human-associated habitat; material: faeces | place: Denmark | collected 2008/2010
ATTGATTTAATGAAGTGCTGTGCCTACTCTTTTCAAGTAGGAACGTTTCGCACCTGATTTAGGGTCGAGAATGACCGCCTGTCCGCCAAAGAGGACGGAATAATAGACAATCAGATTGTTACAGAATGATTTTCCACCACCAAGACTTCCGACAAAGGCAGACGCTAAAGCGTTGGTGACTGTCCCCTTGATACCCTGTGAAGCAAGGGACGGCTGTAAATATACGTTTCTTCCCGTATCCACGGAATAGCCGATATAGATACCCGTATTTTCGCCAAGCTGTTGTGTTGCTCCGAAGCCAAGTCCAGCTAAAAAGTCTGATTTCACATACTGCACATAGTCATTGATATAACGCTTGCTGGCAGGGAGAAATTCAGAGTGAAGCCCCAGCATATCCCCAGCGGGTCGCACCAGCTTGACGTTTAAATCGTCGTAGAAGTCCTTGACTTCATCACAACGGCGTTTCAGCTCGTCAAGGTCGGGAGCTGACACACGGATAACGTAAGAAAGTTTATACATACTTTCCTTGCTCTGGTCGAGGTCGGTTTCCAGCTCGTCCACGCTGTCTAATGCGTCCACCACGTTTGAGCTGGTTTCACTTCCAGACTGATAGGCGTGGTTGTCCAAATCTTTCAGCTCTTTTTTCTTGTTGCGGACAGTCGATAACGCTTTTCTGTTTCCCACGATTTCTACATTCATGCTCGTATCAACAGGAAACGTGAACTGCTGTTGCTGGAAGTAAAATATCTCACTGGACGGGAAGTCCAGCTCACCCACAATTGCATTGACGGTAAAGTAGGACACGAAGCTCTCGCTGTCCTCATGTTCCAGTCGCAAGTATCGCTGGCTTTCCTCTATCAGACAGCGGGTAGGACGGATAAGGTCGTACTGCTTGATGAGCGTTGCCTTTTTCAGCTTCTTCTTTGGAAGCGAATACTCGTAGTCCTCATACGCCACGCCGTCCCTACCGTAGATATGCTCGATAAGATACCCGAAGTCGTTCTTATCCAAGCGTCGGAACTTGAAACGACGGGAGATTTTATTTTCCAGCAGTTTTTCCATTTTCATGTAGCGGTTGATTTCATCATCTGGCATGGAGATAAAGTCGTTCATCAGCGTATGGTTGACTTCTTTTAGAAATTCCTTGAACGTCAGAAACGCCGATTTCTTCATGCTGTCAAGGCTCACTTTTTCCTCTGTCACAATGAGCTTGAAGCTGATAAAAAAGCGGTAGTCCACTTGATTGTCCCCAATCATGGAAACAAGGGCTTCCGTTTGTTCATCAATCTTCTGTATCGCCACATCACGAAGTCGCCCCGTCACTAATCTTTTTGACTGCTCCTGTATGCTTCTTACGGAACTTTCCGTTGCTATCTGCAAGGCGTGTATCTTTCCCTCACGGGACTGTGCGATAAGCTGACGAAAGCTGTCATGGACGATAAACTTCTGCTCCGCTGACAGAAAAGAATAGTTATACGGTATCAGCTCATAATAGGCGAATACCTCATTGTCCTTGTTCCAGACAAGGTTGTTGTCGATATATTTAATCGGGAACATAGCTCACACTCCTAACCGCCGTGACGGGTTCGCTGAACACTTCCTTTTCCAGCTTCACGGCTTTTCCTGCATAGGTCACTTTTGGTCGCAGGGCAAACGTAATCTGCGATTTCAAGAAGCTGTAAGGCTTCTTGCCGTCAAAGGTCTTTTGGCTCATAAACCATGTGAGGGCGACAGGAATACCGAAGTATTTTAAAAACGCCCCCTCGATAAGCGATAACGGCGGTAAGTCCCCCAAGAGAATGACAGCAAACTCCGTAATGACAAACCACGTTATCTGGGTAAAGGTAACGGGAAACGGGAGAGTAAAGTCATTGCGTATAAGACTTTCTCCACGTTCCAGATACCCGTGTAGCTCTTAATCTTTTTCAATTCGTTTCAGCTCCTTTCGTTGTAATGGAAAAGGACAGCCGTTTTTCAGACTGTCCTTGATAGAAAAAGCTGTCAGTAGCGACCTTGCCTGTCGCTGATCTGCCAGCTCTAATATGGTATCTCGCATATCCCACGGCTTGTTTCAATGAATGTCCCCTCTATGGACAAGTCCCTGCCGTATGCTTCATAGTCGATATAGTTCTGCAACGGTAGCGGTATCTGTCCCAGAACTTGTAACTCGTCAATGAAGTAATAGGCAATATCGGTCATGTCCTCGCAATTAGGATAATAATAAATCTCGTCCTTATGCTCGTAGACTTCTTCCAGACTTCCATAGTAAGAAACAAACTCGTCCAGAGCGTCCGTGATATAGTCGGGAAGCTCACAAATCATGTCGTACATCTCATTGAGTTCTTGAATGGAGATATACTCCCCGATTTCAATAGGGAAGTTGTCGGTATCATGGACAGCGTATTCCTCATAATAGCTGTTCAGCCCGATACGCTCCGCAACATCTTCCTCGTCGATAGGGAAAGAGAACCAGTCCCCGACAAGTTCGCCCTCGTTGTACTTGCCAAGATTAGCGATATACACCCTCATGTCGTCCACCACAGGCACACACCTCTTTTCTACGGAAGTTCATAGATACCGTGGTCGGTTTCCACAAAGCGTCCGTTGTCGTCAAGATACTGCCCGTAGGCTTCATAATCGAAATAACGGATAACATTCTCACTTAGGGAAGTAAAGTCTGGGTCGTTGTTCAGAATATGGCGGGCAACGTCCGTCATGTTCTTACACCACGAATAATGAATGATGTCGTTTCTGTATCGGTGCAGTTCGTCAAGGTCGGTGAAATAACACATCAGCTCCCCGTAGTCCTCTTTCAAGTCAGAGGGCAGGCTTTCATAGGTATGGTACAGGTCGTCGAGCCTTTCAATGGTGGTATCTTCCTGCACTTCATCAGCAAAGGGAAGCTCCTTACCCGTGATATAGTAATAGTCCGTATCTACATCAATCCCCAGCAGTTCTTCCACCTGTTCTGTGTCGATAGGCAGGGTGAACCAAAAAGCTCTGATTTCTCCGTCTGTCGGTTCTCTTGCTTCAATCTGCACACGCATTTCTTCCATGTTTCATCACGTCCTTTCTTTGTAACGCTTCCTGTATGACGGCGTAAGGCACACCGAATACATAGCGTGAAAAATCTTCCAACTGTTTCTTAGGGTAGTCGGACAGGCAAAGGCGTTTCATCTCAAACCAGACCGCACGCTTGTAATAGGGCAGGTCGGAGAGATACGGACACCCGATTTTTGCCTGCATATCTGTAAAAATATCGTTCAATCAATCACTCCAATCTTAAATTAGAGTATAGAAAAAGCGGTTGATCTCCAAAGGAGTAACCGCTTTGTGTAGGATATAGAAATTGTGCATTTTAAATTATTCTATATCAATCACATCATCTTCACGCATTTCTATGGGAATGTTGCTACTATCTGTTGAAATACTTTTTGATGTTGATATATTAAAAATTACCAAGAAGATATTAAATAGTACAATTATCAGTAAAATAACCCCGACAACTTTCCAAATTTTTTTGCTACGTCTATTCTTAATTGCCATCTGTTCACTGATTTTTGCAAGTTGTTCAGCAATGCTGTCTTTATCAGTTTCATCAGTTATTGTACCCCCAAGTAATATGCTTACTTTTGTATCCAATACATCTGCTATTTTAGAAAGAACATCTGCGTCGGGAACTGACAATCCTTTTTCCCATTTACTTACTGTCTGCCTTACAACATTCAATTTGATTGCAAGTTCCTCTTGTGTGTATCCTTTTGCTTTTCGCATTGTTTTTAAGTTTTCATTGAACATATTTATGTCCTCCTTATTATGTCCTCCTTATATTTGATGATGATAGCATACATAAATATGCCCGTTGCTTCAAGCAATACAAATTAACATTATAGTTGCGATACTATGTGTGTAAATAAATTTCACTTTGTTAATTTATGCACTCCCATTATATCAGCGAACAATCAGTCATTCAATGAAATTCATAGCGTGACTATCTTTTATCTGCGTACCATTCCGTTACCCCCTTTCATTCCCCCTATGCCCGAACTCCCATAGGGGGACAGGTAAGTTTGCGTGTCCGCAAACTGCTGATTGTTACGCTCCAATAATACGGTTGAACAGCTCTAACAGCACGTCCTTGACACCGCCTGCATTGAATACCAGCCCGACGGCGATTAAGGCAATCACAAGGAAGCCGATTAACTTAGAAAACTCTCTCTTAAATCCTAAGTAGATACCGATTACCACGATTGCCATAAGCACTAAGCTCTGGGCGTTGCTTAAAAACCAGTTGTATAAGTTCTGTCCGAAATTCATTCTTTATCAATCCTTTCTTTTTTGATTTCTTCCATTTGTTCGTCAGCCATTTTGCTGACCTGTGCGATACACATAAGGACGACACCGATACCCATTCCCAGCGATACCAGCACCAAGTCCTTGACAAGTTCTGCCATAATCTCAATTCTCCTTTACTCTGTGATAAGCTCCTCTGTGTCCGCTGTCTGCTGTCGGATTATCTGCAAATGCTTTTCCGTCAGCTTTGCGTTGTCCTCAATCTCTTTCAGATAGCTTGTGCTGTTGCCAGCGTCTATCTTTTTCAGCATTTTCAGCGTAGGTGCGACCTGCCTGCTTATCCAGCCAAGCGTCCTTTCCAGCGTGTAAGGTTCTGGGTCTGTCGTCAGCTTGACAGGCGGGCGGTCTTTCCCGATAAACCACGCCCAGCGGTCATTGAGCTTCCAGTCTGTCTTTCGCTTCTCTGGTTCTCTGTCCACGAAGCGGATATAGTGATTGATGATAGAAAATGCCGTCTGTTCTGCGTCATAATGGGTCAGCAGTTCACGGACGGCATAATAAGCTCTTTCATCTTTCAATCGTATCTCGAAGCGGTTCTTTATCGGAGCTTCCTCAATCGGCACGCCCAGCTTTGCGTACTGTTCGTAGTTTTTCTCGTAACAGCAGAAGTACACCTCGCTTTTCAGAGAGCCGATATACAGCGTGTGTCCCATGCCCGCCTTGTCCTGCTCGTTGTGCTTCACCAGCTCGCCCGAAGCATAGGACTTGAAAGAGCGGAACAGGGAAACACATTCCTCACGGTTGCATTTGGCGGTCAGATCTGGAATATCCAGTATGCCCGCCCTGTCGTTAATCGCAAGATCAAGGCGTTTCATCACACCGCCCTCAATCAGAGCGTCCATGAGGAAGTCATACCAGCTACGCCCCTGTGCCAGCAGATAGCTTTCAAACTGGCGACAGCCTTTTCCTTTCAGCTCCAGAAGCGTGCCTTTTTCCTCATCTTGTGAAGTGTAGACGAACACATCACCCAGATAGTAATGTTCTGTGTACTTGTAGTGTCCGTAGTCCTCATGGAGCATATAGTCAACATTGAGCTTCAATATATCTCTGATAACGTGCTGTATATCCAGCGTGGGGAAACGGATACGCACATAGTCGAACAGCAGGAACATGGGAGCGTCGGGATTGAACTTCTCAACAGCTTCCATGAGCTTGTCCTGCATATCGTCCGTGAGCTTGACCTTTCCCGCTTCGATACGGTTCAAGTGTTCACGGCTGATACCAGCCATGATAGCAAGCCTTGTCTGGGACACGCCATAAGATTGACGTTTCTCTTTCAAGTCGGTTATAAAGGTGCTTTCATTCAGCCTGCATACCCCCAATCGTGTATTTTTAGAAATCTGTGATATTTTCCGCCGATTGTCACAGTCAGCCATGAGTAAGAGAAAACCCTTATGCCAAGCGGGATTTCCAGACTTTTTGACCGTAGTTTCCAGCGGAATTGTGCCCCTCTGTTAGATACCGAGGGGCTTCTTTCGTGGAGCAGGGCAAGCCCTGCTCCACAGGACGGCTTACACGGTCTGGTTCGCTCCGCTGACCGTTCCAGCCGTCAGTGGTTCAGTCTATCCTTGTCATGCCCGTATAAACTACGATAACGTCGGTATCGGCAGAAAGGCATTTTCTGACAATATCCTTGTCAATCTCGTATTCATGGTATATCTGTCTGAAAAACTCCTTATCCACCACAAGAAACGTAAAGCGGTAGTCAAACCCATGAATGGAAAGCCATTCGTCCAGCACCACGGAAAAGAGCAACGGAAGTTTCAATCTCCCAAGCCCCGCTTCTGTCAGAATATCTTCCATGCGTGCATGATAGGCTTCTGTCGGAAATTCCTCGCATTTATCGTCAGTCGTGCCAGCGACACTTTCCAAGTCCGCAAGGAAACGGTCAAAGTCTACGCAGACACCCTCAACATGCAAATCTGCGGTAGGGTCGCTGTAACCCATTTCTAAAAGTCCCATATATTTTCAATTCTCCTTTCGTTCATCTGATACGGCTTGCCTTGCCAGTGCAAGAGAGCCGATAGTCTGTAAAAAATCATGCCCCTTTGGTACAAGGGGAGTGTAAAACTCCGATATGACGCTCGTACCCACGTCACAATAGCCACGCCCTTTGATACGCTTCTGGAAGAACTGTTTCTTTACGTCGCTTCCGAAAAGCATACCGTAGCCAAGCTCGCTGATACGTCCCAAGCCCACACGGAAGTTGAAGTTATCTCTGATACCGTCTGAAAAATACTTTGCGTCGGGACGCTGGCAGGCGACAATGAGGAAATACCCCGCCTGTCTGCCAAGCATGACGATTTTCTTTAGCTGGCTTAAAAGGCTTATGCTTTCCTTTGTCCCCAGCATTTCCAAGAACGCCACATACTCGTCAAAGATAAGGAAGCAGGGCGGTAAGCCCAGATAGGCGTAGTTCTCGCCCGTCTTGTAGTCTGGGTGTTGCTTCATTTCCTCGCTTCGCTGTACCATGCCCTCATAGAACGCATTGACACATTCAATCATATCTTCTTTGGTGTGGTACACGTTATCCATGACCGTACCCAAGTCCGCAAGGTCGGCGTTCTTAGGGTCTAAGATGTAAAGCTGGGCGTCGGTCTGCAAGAGGGCTTCAATGATTGTCAGCAGGAAATAGGTCTTTCCACCGCCAGTCCCGCCACAGATAAGGGCGTGCGGGAGTGCGTCGTATTCCCATGTAAGGTTCTTCATCAGACGCAAGCCCCCGTTTTCAGCCTTTACCTCGTCAATCGTGATACGGTTTGCTATCATGTCATAGAGCAGGGTGTATTCGATATAGCCGTCATGGAGCGTCTTGTCGGTCAGCTCGCAGTACAGCCCGCTTTCCAGCTTATCTTCCAGTCTAAGGAGCTGGTCTTGATACTTTCCCAAAGAGATTTCACAGCGGATATGGAGCAGTCCCGTGTCCATTTGATAATAAATTTTAGGAAACCAGACGATTTTTTCCCTTGATCTACCTTGTAGGTCAGTGAAAAAACCGCTGTCCTGTACGGTCTGTGCTTCATACCACTTATTGTCCAGTATCATGCGGGAGAGCTTTTGACGGTGTAATAGCTTCTTAAAGCTGTCATGGAAGAAGCGGTAATAATGAAAAGCGACCAATGCACAAACACCAGTCGCTATCCCTATGGTTATGAAGTTGTATGTAGAAAGTGTCACGCCATTATCTAGCAGGCTGAAATGCTCCCAATCGGTACGCATGAGCTGTCCCATGTTCAGTAGCAGGAGAACCGCCACGAACAGGAGCAGGAGCGTACCTACACAGAAACGGTACACAAGGTTCTTGTCGCTGGCTCTGATACGCTTTCCCTTATATTTATAAAATACCATTGATACTCCTTTCATCAGTAACAGCCGATATAGGTAAATATCCTGCTGGCTGGATTTTTCCAGTCTAACGTCTTAATCGAAAACTGGAATGTGTACCAGCACTTATCTTTGCTGATATAATCGGGCATGGAGATAAGCAGACTGCCGTCCATTTGACAGCCACTATCCTCGATTGCCTGTGTCAGCATAGTTTGAGCCAGCCAGCGGTATTCTGGAAGCGAAACTTCTCGGAACTCCTTTGCATAATCTTCATAGCCTACTATGTTCCCCATAGGCTATTTCTGATTTTTCTGCTGTCCCTGTGGAACATGGTTCTGTGGATTGCCTGCCGGCTGACCGCCTTTATTTTTCAGCACAATGTCGTCTGCCTTGATGTACCACTCCACGTCTGCCCCTCGGTAGTTGGCGTTTGCCACCGTATCGGCAACAGGGTTGATAAGTTCCACCTCTGCATTGTACGGGTAGTCCTTGACAGGGATTTCCGCTGGGATAGATACCTGTATCGTGCGTTCCTGCTGACTGCACTTCAAATCGTAAGTTCTACGCTTGATTTCCTCGGTTGTCGTCCCGTCCTCATTCTCCACACGCACTTCATGTCTTAATGCGGAGAATTTCAGCACTCCAAACGTCTTTTCCTTATCTAACACAATTCCATTCGCTAATCTCATAATCTGATACCCCCTTTACTTGCTTTCCTCGGCTGGAAGCATATCATCAGCCGTTAAGATATAGTTAGTGTAGCCACGACCTCGCACGTTCTTTCCCTCGGCTGTAATCTTAGGATTGACGAGCTTGACTTTCTGCTCATACTTGAAACGCTTCTCCCCAGCTTTTGCGGGAAGCACCACGATAATGTCGTCGGCTCTCTGAATGTCGGAATACAGGTTATAGCTTCTCGTCATGGGAACAAAACGACCATTGACACGCTGTTGCTCCACCTCATTTTCTCCTGCAAACTCCAAGTTTCCAAAAGTCTGTGCCATGTTAGGCACGATATATTTCAATTTCATGTGTTCATACCTCATTTCTATAAAATCTGTTGATTGTCAATGCTTTTATTCTGGCTGGTAGTGTGATACCCGTAAGCCCCCAGACCGTCAAGGGCAGGTAAATGCTTAAAAGCACCCTTGACTGTCCGTGTGCTTACAGGTGGGTGGCGGACAAGCCAGAATAAAGGGAAGCTCCGCCGTTTCCATGTATCGGCGGGGAACGTGATTTCTTCATCATCATAGGAAGATTATCCTATAAGCGTTTACGACGTTTGATGAAGTATGTTCCTGCCACGCCTGCACCAGAAAGAACAAGAAGCCCTAAGAATAAGGCAATGTTTGTGTTGTCGCCTGTCTTTGGAGCGTCGCTTGTTTTGGTCGGTGTATCTGGTGTGGTCGGCTGTTCTGGCTCTGTTGGCTCTTCCGGCGTTTCTGGTACTTCTGTGATTGTCACAGTCTGCCCGTCGTCCTCAATGTCCTTATGCTCTGTAACCTTAGTCGGTTCATCTGGATTGCTCAAATCGTATAATTCCTCAAAGGTCACAAGCTCTTTCCCGCCAAGCTCGGAAGCGTCGAATGTAAATGCAATCTGTACTTCCATGCTTTCACTGTCGGCAGTAAAGGTATAATCATTTTCAACACGTTCACCATTGATGATAAGCTCGGCATTTTCGTCCTTAATCATCTGCCAGCCTTTGAGCTGATACTTAGTGCCGATTTCCAAGCCGTCAAGGGTAACAGTATCAATGATTGTCACGTCTTTTCCAGCTTCAATCTCTTTCTTTCCGTCCTCGCTGGTCGCTGTGGTATGGATAGAAATGATACGCTCCGTGATAAGCACCGTCTGTCCCTCGTCGTCAATGTCCTTGTGTTCAGCCACCTTTACAGGCTCGTCCTCATTGGAAAGGTCGTAAAGTTCCTCAAAGGTCACAAGGTTCTGACCGCCCAGAGAAGAAGCGTTGAACGTGTATTCTATTTCAATCTTCATTTCCTCGCTGTCGGCTGTGAATGTGTAATCACTTTCCACACGCTGTCCGTCGATAAGAAGCTCGGTGTTTTCCTCTTTCAACATCTGCCAGCCTTTCAACTGATATTTTGTGCCTTTTTCCAGCCCGTCAAGCGTAACCGTGTCAACGATTGTTACCTCTTTGCCAGCCACGATAGACTTCTCGCCGTCCTTGCCTGTGGCTGTGGTATGGATAGAGATTTCTTTCTCGTATTCATCAGTCAATGTCCCTAAGTCAACGGTCACATTGTTTCTGGACACCACGATTTCAAACGGCGGGATAAGCTCAAAGCCTTTGTTGCCCTCACAGCGTAATTCCTCAATGATATAGGTATCATAAATCAAAGCACCCTTGCTGTCGTCCGGCTCGCTTGTTCCAAACCAGATACCGTCCTCGCTGGTCTTTCCTGCGTTAGTGTTGTTCTTATGGGAAGCCCAGTCAGAAGAAGTGGAGAACTGCCCGTTATCATCAGTTACGATAATATGGCTCTCACCTGTGGTCTTGCTTGTGATCCTAAACGGAACTCCCGCAAGACGCTGGTGTGTGCCAGCACCAATCTTGACACCCTCTAGGTCGCCACGCTTCACTTGATTGTAAATGGAAGTGTCCGCACCTGTAAGGTCAACGATTTTTCCGTCCTCTGTGATTTCAAATTCAATCGGTTTCGCACCGTCCGTCAGATAGCCCTCTGGAGCTTTGCTTTCTTCGATACGGTATTTTCCGTAAGGTAACAGGTCGGCAGAAGTAGAAGCCACGCCCTCAATGTCGGTAAGGATTGTCTTTACCACTTCATACTTATTGTAGAGCTTGCCCTCAACAAGTACGGCGTTGTCATTTAGAGAGATGATTTCAAATTCAGCGTCTTTCAAAGTCGCACTTCCTTGACCTTTGGTATCGCTGGTTTCCAAATCTCTTTTCTGGATTTTCACACCGCCACGGATAACCTTGTCTGATACATGGTACTGATTGCTTCCAGACAATACGGCAATGTCGCCGTCCTCGGTAATCTGTGTAAGGTACATTCCCTTAATCTGTTCCTCGCTTCCGTCAGCCTGCATATATGCACCGTCAAGAAGATAGCCGTCAGGAGCTTTCGTTTCCTCAACAGTCAGCGTTCCTAAAGGAAGTACGTTCTTTCCGTCCTGTGTATAGAAGCTGTCCCCAGATACCTTGTATTCATCAGAAAGGCGGGAAACATAATGGATAGTGCCGTCGCTGTCCTTTTCAGCGATTGTCTTTGTCACCCATGTCTTTGTAGGCTCGCTAGGGAGATTGTCAGCGGTATAGTGTCCCGCATAAAATTTCCATGTGAACTCCGCACCCTCTAGGGAAGCGTCGCCCTGTGGAGCGTCTTTCTGTGTTTCCATGTCAATCTTGAAAAGCTCAATCAAGGTGTCTGTGACCTTTGGCGTATCTGATACATTGAGTGTCACTGTCTTGCCAGCTTCCACATTTAAAGAATAGACAGTGCTGTCTACCTTATAGCCAACAGGAGCAGAAAGCTCTTTGATGTAGACTGTGCCAGCCTTTACTTCCACGGTATCCGTGTTTCCGCTGTTATCAGTCGTAAGGGTGGCAAGCTGTTTCGTACAGTCCTTATCAGAATAGACACCATATGTCGCACCAGCGATAGAGTAAAGCCCGTTCCCGTCAGTAATGCTGGCATTACTGGAAGTCTTTTTAAGGGTGGCATTTCCTACGGCAAGTTTCGCCCAGAACTGTCCAATGTCCTGTCCCTCGCCAGAATAGATGTAACCGCCACATTCATAGCGTCCCTTGTTCTCGCTGGCAAAGGCTTTCGCCCCAGCGTAAACCTCGTCCTGTATAGCTTTAGGGATTTCATCATAGGAAGCTCTGACGTTATCGCATTGCCAGCCAAGATGAACGCTCAATCTCTGCCATACGACGCACTGTTTCAAAAGATAGATATGCTGACTGCTCAATCCGCTGTGGCTCTGCACATACTGATTAACATACTCGATTGAGAGTGCAACATCTGAAATCTGGTCGTAGCTCATGCGTGTGCTTGCGTCGGCTCTGGTCTTGTAGCCGTTGCGGAAGTTGGTGTTAATATCCACGCAGAAAGCGTCCTCGCCCTCAACGGTCATGTGTCCCTCGTTGAATGTCGAACCGATAGAACCGTCATTCATTACTTTTTCAACGATACCGACACGCTCGGCACTTTCTGTCCAGTATTGCTTCTCGGAAGCGTGGACTGCCGTTGTCGGCAAAGCGGTAACAATAGTCGCAAAGGCAAGGAAGCCTGTGGCTAATCGCTTCAATATCTTTTTCATAGCTTTTAAAATTCTCCTTTCGTTTTGATAAAAAAATAGACGCTCAATTTAATTTGAACGTCTAAATTTGAATATTAAGATTTCTTGAAATCTGCAATATCGAGGAACTAAAACTGACCGTACCTCATTGCATTAAAATTGCATTTTTTCATTTTTTAATATCATTTTTTAGCTTGTAATTTTGTTTAAAAATCGCTTAAAATCGTTTATTTTTGCTTATATACCTTAGTGTCAAAGTTGAGTTTGAATAGTGTACTATGAAGAAAAGCGCCTTTAGATAGGGCGCTTTTTGCATTTCTGAGTACATTTAATAATATTTTGTTACCACTAATTTAACAGATACTATTCTTTAATGTCTATGCTAAATGGTTTACGGTTAAATAGAGCATTCGAGATTTCAGACCTTGTTGCTTTCTATTCCGTATATTCTTCCATTAAAATCTCTCCACTGTCGAGCTTTGATTTATAATCCCGTCTTTGACAGTTTAAGGAAAAAATAACTCAAGAAAACCCTTTAGTTAAGG
>OBUZ01000856.1_pt1 | contig 12468 bp, 9 predicted proteins | sample 1494961 | NCBI WGS metagenome assembly OBUZ01 (sample SAMEA2579939, study PRJEB22360) | human gut metagenome | biome: human gut; feature: human-associated habitat; material: faeces | place: Denmark | collected 2008/2010
TCTGTGCATTTTACATTTTGCTCCTGTTCGAACGATTGCCAGTACAGCTTTGCAGGCGTGAACAGCGAGTGCTGTTACCGCAGGATTCATGCAAAGCAGTACTGGTATGAGTCGCCGTGATAAACAGGAAAGCTGCCATTCCCGGCAGCTTTCCCTTAATCGTTCTATTTTAAGGTCGCACCCGGAATCAGTGTCTGGGTCTCCGTTTTCAGTATTTCCAGAGCCTGATCCGCCGTCATGGATGAATTGGCAGTCATCTGGGCAGCCACACTTCTCAGAGCGGTCTTCACATTCGCCTCATGCTTGGTCTGAACCTGGCCCTGCGTCGTAACGGCGATTGTATTGATAAAGTAATCAGCCAGCTTCTGGCCGCCGAAGAAATCATCATACTGTCCTTTTTCTGAGAAGAAATAGGAATTCTCATCTTCATATGGCGCCTTGAAGCCTGTCATGAAGCCATACTGCTCGTATGCTTCCTTCACACCGTCTCCCGTACAGTAGACCTCCTGGATATACTCCCATGCAGCTTCTTTATTTTTACTTCCTGAATAAATACTTACCGACGTGCCGCCGTATGTATATCCATTTCCCGGAGCCTTGGTCAGTCCCCAGTTGCCGGAACCATTGGGATCGTTGCTGGCAATTCCCCATTTTACACTCCATGGAGCACAGGGGTAGAACATAATCTCTCCCGATGAATAGCTGTTATTGTATGCCGGTGTATTATCCTCCTGTTTTCCCAGAAGTCCCGCCTGGTTAAACCGGGCTGCCGTTTCCAGAACGGATTGATACCGTCCTGTAAGGTCCACCGTATCTCCATCAATATAATTGCTTACATTCTGATTCACTAAAATACCATTCAGAAAAATCGTCATTCCAGGGAATATCGTTACCTTGCCGCCGCTCTTTTCCCTGATCTGCTCACCAACTTCAAATACCTTGTCCCAGTCGGAAATCATGGCGCTTATTTCGTCCGGATCATCCGTTCCCAAATATTCTTTGGCCAGATCCCTGCGGTATGCAAAACCGCTCGGACAGATCTGCTGTTCCACGCCGTACAGCTCACCGTTTGGCCCGGCTCCCAGCTGGGTAACAAAGTCAAACATCTCTTCCGCTTTTACATTGTACGGTTCTTTATAGAGGTCCTCCAGAATACCTAAATCGAACACTTTGCCTCTGTAACCGATCTCACTTAATATAATGTCGGGGGCGCCGCTTCCGCTGGCCAGAGCGCTCTGCAGCTTCTGGAAGTAATCGTCTGTTGAGACTACCAGTGTATCAAAATTTACATTCGGATGGCGCTCATGATACCACTCCGTCATATGAGTCAGATGAGCTTCATCCCAGTCCCAGATGGTCAGAGTCACTTCCTCCCCGTCTCCGCCCCTGGTATCAGATAATGTACTTTCTTCCGCAGCCGTCGTTTTTTTACTGTCACCACTGTCAGCACTTTTGCAGCCGCTGAGAGACGTCATCACCATGGCCGCTGTAAGCAAAATAGCAAACATTCTTTTCTTCATAACAATTACTCCTTTCCTTCTCCTCGTTACGAGCACTTAGAGGCCGCATTCTGGTCTCTTACGTGCGATACATGCCGCTGTCACTCTTCAGGCGTCCTTTGGACGCTTAGTACAGCGGCTTGTAAAGCCTGTTAACAGTTACCATTTTTTTTAATTTTTGCTGAACCCCTGAAGGTTTCTGCCTGCTTTTAATAAAACAAGTATATCATCATTTATGCACAACAGAAATGATGTATATTTCCTTTTGATGGATTATTTTACACTGCTCCGTTTTTTTAAAGTGTCATTTATTCGTCATTCTGCTTATTTATAAAATATTTTTTCTTACTATTTCAGCATTGTATACGATCAAGTCCCCTCTCTTTGCACGAGTCACCACACTCAGACAAGGGCCATCTCCCATAATCCGGGAGACAGCCCTTTTCCTCTAAACAACGCGTACTATATTTATCTTATCAGTTCCTCAATGATCTTCGCCTCCATACTCTGTTCAGGATCAAATCTTTCTGAGTCCATATAATGGTAAATGGCAGACAGAAGCGCCCTCGCTTCAGGGTACTGCTGCAGCTCCTGAAGTCCCAGAGAAGAAAGCATCAGTTTTCCGTTCCCGCAGCGGCATTCCATCAGCTGAATCATGGGACGCATATAGGCATAGCTGTCCATCTCCGTAATAATCGCCTTCATCGGCTGAGGCAGAATGACCGCCCGCTGGCCGGCCATCGGCCACCACTGCCAGTTTGTATGAAATTCCGTAGGAAATTCCTCAAATAGAGGGTGTTTCTCATCTATAAGCTGCCCCATGCCGCCCTCCTGAGCAGCGAAATTACCGACAGACCAGAAATCTGTAGTAAACTGAGCCCGAATGGAGTGGGGCAGATTCTCTTCTCTGGAAGGCGGTGTCAGGTATACACGCCCGCCTGCCTCCAGAACTTCTTTCGCCCTGCTGTCCAGACGCTCTGTCTCATAGACAGATTCAGGACACACTGGATTTTCGGCAGGATAAACCCATACCGGATATGTATTGCTCATTTCTCCGATTCTTACGGTCAAATCGAGGCGGGCTGCTTTTTTAACCATATTCAGCGGAATTTCCAACGTCCCGGCATGGGTCAGCTCTCCCATCCGGCAGTCAGCCTCGGGCAGAGTCCCTTCTACTGAGATTCCGCTTCCTCTTAACTCATACACCGGTCTTTCACAGACATCCTTTTTGCCGAAATTTGCCGCCAGAATGTCCGCCTTCAGCACTTCATCCGCGCAGTATGTATATTTTTCCATCTGTACCAGAGGAAGCTGGTCTCTGAAGAAGGACTGGAACCGCTCCGGTCTGGCGAAAGGATATGGTTTGGGCTGCATATGGGAATTCATCATGCCTACAAGCGCCGTTCCCTGTCCCGGGAAATCCTGAAGCCCCAGGAGCGAAATCCCGGACAGCTCTTTCGTGCGCATGGCCGCTTCTATCTCCTCCCGGTATCCAATGCGGGAAAGCTCCCCCGATGCCTCCACATACCGTTTCCATACAGGGGAAAGCCCCAGCATGTCCGCTTTTTCCTGAATTATACGGAAATTTGCCGGATCAGAAATTCCCTGGAAAGCGGTCAGCTCCTCGAAATCCGGAAGGACCTCAAACTGTCCCACCTCAAAGCTGAACACAGGCTTTTGGAATGTCTGCCGCAGTTTTTCCATCGAAGCGTCATAATTAGTTCTGGTATTTGGGTGCTGATTATTAATATATCCGCGGATACGCCCGGTCTTCTTCTGCGGCTCTGCTTCTCCTGCAAAGGTCCCGCGCAGAGGCGCTTCAAAATAGGACTGGGATGTATAGAAGTCGCTGTCCGGATCACAGCCAATTCTTCCATAATGTACGTTGGACCCGTTCGCGTACAGCCGTGTGCTGTCCAGAGCGCGCGCCTGCTCCAGCATACGGCTCATCCGCTCACGCCCCGTCTCGCCGGTACACAGTTCATTGCCAAAGGTAAGCATAACAAAAGAGGGATGATTGGCCAGCCAGCGGATCGTCAGGGCAAGCTCCTGCTGGTAATAGGAAAAGCTCTCCCCGGACTCAAAGGCGTCATTGGGATTCCAGTGGGACAGTTCCGGCTGCATCATCATACCGAGCCGGTCAGCCGCCGCAAACGCCGCTTCCGATGGGCAGTGAGAGTGGAAACGGACGCAGTTAATTCCATAAGCCTTGTAAGTATTCAGAATGTCCGTCCATTCATTTTCCGTCATAGGCGTATATCCGGTTTCCGGGAATTCCGCGCAGTTTGCCTCGCTTCGCAGGAAAATGGTTCTCCCATTCAGAGCGAGTCTTCCCTTTCCATTATCCCCGAAATCCCGCACACCGAAGGTCACCCTTTTTTCTTCATCTCCTGTCAGCAGTGCCGACAGTTCATATAAGTTTCCTTCATATTCATCCCAGCGTTTTACATGTTCAGCGAGGGGAAGTCCCTCTATTCTGATCTCATTCATGCCCTCCGATAACGTGACGGAAGTGGTAATACACGTCTCCGCCAGAGCTTCGGACCGAATCGTCAGCGTCCCATGCCATACACCGTCCGCCTCCGGCATACCCGTGCCAGCCCTCAGCCCCTTTCCGCTCACAGACAGATCGGCCGCCACCGTAAGGGTCTGCTGCACAGGGTATACCCGCAGCGACGATAAAAAGACCTCTTTTTCTGTGCGAAGCCTCACGTATCCCAGAACTCCGTTCCAGTTTGTCTGTGTCTCGTCCGTGGCCGCCGAGGAAAATACAATGGCATCATGCGGCAGTCCGGGATAGCTGTTATCCGAAACAAGAGTCAGCTCTGTATCCTCACCCAGCATTCCCGTCACCTCAAACACCTGAGGCGTATTAATGGAGGCCGGAATAAAATGAGGCACCTCATTGCCATCCACCAGCAATTTCAGGCAGCGTGAGCGCTCCGCCTCCAGAAAGACCCGTTCCCCCTCCTCCTGCTTAAAAGATATTCTGCGGGAAAAAAGTGCCTCTCCTTCATACGTATACTTTCTGGTAAAACGCGTGGCTATGGGCGCATCGGGATTAAACCCTTCGCCGCCATTCTCTGCGTCAGAATGCCACTGGTTCAGCCCCAGATCCTTATGCCCCAGCCTGTTTTCATCCAACGTTCCCGGCAGTCTGATATCCCCCTCTGTTCCGTCACTTAAAACCGCTTTCCAATTCCCCTCTAATGAATAATACATGTCCCGCTCCTTCTGCTGAAATACTTAAGCCTTTTTCTGTAACTGCTGCAACTGTTTTTACTATACTATAAACAAAAGCAGAAGTATTTCCTAATGTTGCGGAATTTGTTTCAAAAAAATGCGGTTATTTCCTATACCGTACTGTTGCGGTACTCCGTAGGTGTAATCCCCATTTTCTTCTTAAAAGCCGTGCAGAACGCGCTCTCACTGGGAAATCCCGCGTCCAGGCCAATATCCTTAACCGAAAGGCCGGTGTTCTTCAGCATATACTTTGCCGCGCTGATTCTGATATTTACGATGTATTCGTGAGGCGTAAAACTGGTATAGCTCTTAAACATGCGGATAAAGTGGTACTGGCTGAGCATCGCCTGTTCGGCCAGCGTCTGAATCGTAATTTTTCCGGTAAAATGCTCATTAATATAAGAAATTACATTTTCCATTCCAATGGAATCCCCCTCCCATACGGAGACTCTCCCTACCTTCCCGGATCCGGGCCGCTCCGCCTGATCCATGAGAAGAGCGGTCCAGATGTCGGTCAGCTGCTTGGACAACAGCGCCTCACGTATGGGCCTTCCCTCTGCAAAGGTCTGATAAATGGCTGTCATCTTATTCAGCACAGGATAGTCATCAACAAGCGTAAAAATATTGCCCAGATAAGACACCGTCAGATCGTAATACGCCCTGGCCATTTGCCCGTCAAAATGACACCAGATGCTCTCCCATCCCGTGTCTGAGTAATAGGCATGAGGGCGGTAACAGTCCAGGAGGACAAAGCTGCCCATACCGGCCGTCTGCTTTTTCCCCTCACATTCCAGTATAAACTGCCCTTTTTGTACGTACATCAGCAAATAGCTGTCGTAGGAGGTCCTGCGCAGCTCATAATGGGGTTCATAAATAAAGTGTCCGGTGCATATTGGATAGAAAAATGTATTTCGTGCCACCGCACTGGGAGAATAAACAAAATATTCCGATTCCGGCGCAATCCGGTTTTCGTTTACTTTCACGCAGAATTCCTCCCTCCAGGCCCGTCATTCTTTATAATGAAAATAGTCGCTGTTTTTATATTCCTTCGGCGACATCCCCACCACATTTTTAAATACACGGGAAAAATAATACTGGTCTGAGTAACCCAGATTCTGAGCCACTTCATAGATGTACATGTCGGTGGTGCGCAGCATGGCGCACGCCTTTTTCATCTTCAGATGTATAAAGAAGTCCAGAGGCGCATGGCGGGTATATTTCTGAAAAATAGAATTCAGATAACTCCTGGACAGCTCAAATTCATCCACGATCATCTTAAGCGTAAGGTTTTCATTTAAATGCTTGTACATATATCGGATCACATTGGTCACGTGCCGGTTCTGTTCCTGAGTCGAATTGTGCTTTTCACGGTCGTAGGTCTCCGCCAGAATCAGGGACAGAACCTGTGAAATATAGATGAAATTGCCCAGAGTATAGTTCGCCTCCAGAACCCGGAACAGCAGCTCAAACAGAAACAGCATACGGTTCGTGGCATTCTGAGAGTTCAGTTTTACCACACGATACTCCATAAGGGGGAAATACCGGACGTCCTCTCCCTTAAAATGCACCCACAATATACTCCATGGATCTTCCTCACACGCATAGTAACGGTGTCCCGTAAACTGCGGAATACAGAACGCCTCATTTTCATGGAGCACATATTTGCTGCCCGCTACTTCAATGGTACCACTGCCCTCCATGCAGTAAATGAAGATAAATTCTTCAATTCCATCTCTTCTCTCCCGGTAATGGTGCGCCGCACAGGGGAAAAATCCCACATCGGTCAGATACATTCTTCTTACCTGAGGATGCTCCACATAATCCCGGAAGGATTCCGTAGGAAGCACAAACATCCGCTCTCCCTTAAACCCGTCTCTTTTCCATCCCATAAAATTATCCATGAATGGAGAATATCATATTTGCGGAATATTGTCCATCTTTATTCATGATAAGGCATTTCTATTTCTATTTTTGCCATGATAAAATAGCGTTATAATTAAAGTAGAAAGAGGGATTTATTATGGCAAAACATGTAAGAATCTGGGAGGAGGATTGTATCATCCCTACCTATTCGATGGCTCCTCCGGAAAAAAGTCCTTTATTTATTGAAAAAAGAGCTTATCAGGGAAGCACGGGCAAGGTATATCCCCTTCCTGTCACTGAAAAGGTATTGGACGATAAAAAGGATGTATCCTATCGTGCCGTATATCTGGAAAACGAATATCTAAAGGTCTGTGTGCTTCCCGAACTGGGCGGCAGGATCCAAAGGGCCTATGATAAGACGAACGGGTACGATTTTGTCTATTACAATCATGTGATTAAACCCGCCCTCGTCGGGCTCACCGGACCATGGATCTCCGGCGGAATCGAATTTAACTGGCCCCAGCATCACAGGCCATCCACCTACTCACCAGTCGATTATACATTTACCTCCAATGACGACGGTTCCTGCACCATATATGTCGGTGAGACGGACAAGATGTATGGCACAAAAGGGATGGCCGCTATCTCCCTTTATCCGGGAAAGGCCTATATTGAAATCAAAGGCCAGCTTTATAATCATACGGATCTTCCCCAGACCTTTTTGTGGTGGGCAAATCCCGCGGTTCCGGTTAATGATGATACGTTTTCTGTCTTTCCTCCGGATGTTCATGCCGTCATGGATCATGGAAAACGGGCTGTTTCCACATTTCCCATCGCCACCGGTGAGTATTACAAATGCGACTATTCCGCAGGCGTGGACATCTCCCGCTATAAAAATGTAAAGGTTCCTACATCCTACATGGCCGCTCACTCCGATTATGATTTTATTGGAAATTACGATGAGAATCTGGAAGCGGGACTGCTCCACGTCGCGGATCACCATGTCTCTCCGGGTAAAAAACAGTGGACCTGGGGAAACGGCGACTTCGGCCGTACCTGGGACAGGAATTTAACGGAAACCGACGGACCCTATATTGAGCTGATGACCGGCGTATTCACCGACAATCAGCCTGATTTTACATGGCTGAAGCCTCACGAGGAAAAGACTTTTGTACAGTATTTCATGCCCTATAAAGGGGTGGGACGGGTAGGAAACGCTACCAGAGAGGCAGCCGTAGGTCTGTCTGAAGGCACGGATGGGACTGCCGTTCTAAAAGTTTACACGACCGGCGTATATGAACAGGCAAAAATTCAGGTTACACAGAAAAATCCCCGGGCCCTTCTTTATGAGAACACCGCAGACTTAAGCCCGGAAACAAGCTACGCAGCTTCCTTCCCCGCGCCGGACAGGCTGAGCGGCTGCACCGTGACGGTTTCCTGTGGGAATAAAGTATTAGTGGAATACACCGTCTATGAGAAACAGCCTGAGCCGATACCAGAGCCAGCGGAACCGATGAAATCCCCGGAGGAAATGAAGTCCACGGAAGAGCTGTATCTGGCCGGGACTCATTTGGAGCAGTACCGTCACGCCACCTTTGAACCTGCGGATTATTATCTGGAGGGGCTGAAAAGGGATTCCACGGATATCCGTCTGAACAACAGCTACGGTCTTCTGCTTTATAAGAGAGGACGTATCAAAGACAGCATCCCTTATTTCCGGGCTGCCATTAAAAAGCAGACGTGGAAGAATCCGAATCCCTATTCGGGAGAGTGCTGGTTTAATCTGGGTCTGGCCCTGATGGCCGACGGACAGAAGGAAGAGGCTTACGATGCCTTCTATAAGGCCACCTGGAGCGCGGAAACACAAAGCTCCGCCTTTTACTGGCTGGCCTGTCTGGCCTCGGAGAAGGGCGCGTACGAGGATGCACTGGATTTTGCCTCCAAGTCCATGCTAAGAAACTGGCATAATATGAAGGCCCGATCCCTAAAAGCGGCTCTCCTCCGTAAGCTCGGGCTGGATCCCTCCGCCCTGTTAAAGGAAAGTCTTGAGATCGATCCGCTTTATATGAGCTGTCTTTATGAACAGGCTGTATACGACGGCCGCTTTGACTACTGGAAAGAAAAGATGCGCGGAGAATCCCACAATTACCTGGAGGTCTCCCTGGACTATATAAATGCCGGCTTCTATGAGGATGCGCTCTCTGTTCTTAACGCCTGCAAAGACAGCAATCCCATGTGTCAGTACTATCAGGGCTATATCCATACCAGACGGAACGAACCGGATAAAGCCATATCCTTCTTCACCCAGGCGGAAGCGGCCTCGCCGGACTACTGTTTCCCCAATCGTGTGGAGGAAATACGTATTCTGGAAACAGCGGTCGAATTACTGCCTGAGGCGCCCATGGCTCACTACTACCTTGGAAACCTGTTATACGATAAGAAACAGTATGAATCCGCGATCGCCCACTGGGAGAAGGCCGTAGAACAGAAAGACGGTTTAGCCTTAGCCCACCGGAATCTGGCCATTGCCTGCTATAACAAGCTGCAGGATGGGACCAGGGCTGAAAAGGAGATGAAAACGGCCTGCGCCATTGATCCTGATTATCCGCGTTTTCTGTTGGAATACGACCAGCTGGCGGCCAGACTGAACCAGTCTAACACAGAGAGGCTGGAACGGCTGGAGTCCCGCCCTGATCTGGTCCATGACCGGGACGATTTGTATCTGCGCTATATTACCCTGCTGAACTGTACCGGAAAATGGGAGGCCGCCCTGGATGCGCTCTGCACCCACCATTTCCATCCATGGGAAGGCGGAGAAGGCAAGGCAAGCACCCAGTACCGCTATGCGCTGATCCGGCTGGCTCAGCGGGAGCTGGAGGCAGGACGCCCTCACGATGCTCTGACCTGTTTGACGGCGACGCTCTCCTATCCGGAAAACCTGGGTGAGGGAAAGCTGCCCAACGTGCCTGACAATGAAGCCCACTATTACATGGGAATCGCTTACCGTCAAATGAAAGAAGAAGAAAAAGCCACTGAGTATTTTCTCCTGGCCGCCTCGGGTCCTCAGGAACCGGGAAGCGTACTATACTATAACGATCAGCCTTCAGACTTTATTTTCTATCAGGGTCTGGCAAATCTGGAGCTGGGACGGCCCGAAGCCGCCAGAAAGGCATTCCATCAGCTGATCTTTTATGGAGAAAAACATTTATTTGATGAGGCAGCCTATGACTTTTTTGCCGTATCCCTTCCTGAAATTGAGGTTTTCCAGGATGATATCCAGCTGCGCAGCACGCAGTACTGCAATTATCTGCGGGCGCTCGGAGCTCTGGGACTGGGTGAAAAGGAGAAAGCAGCCGGACTCTTCCGGGAACTGCTGGAGAAACAGGCCGACTATCAGGGCGCACTGGCCCTGCTTGACAGAGTGGAGTAGACAAAAAGAGTGTCACATCAACGATATCGGCTGATGTGACACTCTCTTTGATTGCAAAGCGCAGAAAAGTAATTCCACGTACAGCTTTCTGCACAGGCAAGAAAAATCGGACCCTTTCACGTAAAGCAGAAAAAGAAAAATTCGAACCTGCTGTTAAAAAGTTCAATACAAAAATAAAAGGCCTGGTATCTACCAGACCTTTACCGTGGAGCATATGGGATTCGAACCCCTAAAGGCAAAATTCCTAGAACCCGCATAAATACGGGAATGCTGATAAACACTACACTTTCGGGATATCAGATTTGAGTAATGACAATCATTTTTGATCGACAAAAATCATATTTGACGATACGATGCAACACGAAATGCAACACGGCGAAGTCTGTAATCGGCTTCGCTGTTTCTTCTATAATAAAGCAAACCTAATATCAATTTACATGGCATTTTTTAGCTATTGTTTTTCGAACGTTTGTTTGTTATGATATAAGAAAAAAGGAGATGGTATTATGACAAGAATATGTACCCTAGCAGAAGACATTAATCAATGCCAGTACTATTACAAGAAAACGTGTGGCTGCGGGAAACCAGAACAGCAATGTCTATTTCTGGAGATTGAACCCCAAAAGGCAAAACCGGAGAAGATGAAGCGCCGGGTAAAATGGTATGAAAAATACTATGAAAAGTGATAGGAGACAGGGCGGAGCCATGGGGGAGTTGCCGCCCTGCTGATTAATGAGCATACTTATATAACGTTTTGCGGATTACGTTGTGACGTCCATGCAAAAAAAATAAGCCTGAGTAGGCTTAAGCATAAAGACAAGGGAGGGCGGGCTCGCCACCGCTCCCCCATCTATTTATAACATAGCATAAAAATAAAATTATGACAATAGGCGGCTCCGCATAGAACCGCCTGTTTATTTTACCATCAACCATACAATCCCCGCGCCGATCAGCACCGCTGCCGCCACCTTCAGCACTCGGAGCACCATCAACTCATAGTGGATCCTGGGGACGATGCCCTGTTCTTTCATTTTTTCCATGATCTTTTTGAATTCCAATTCTTCTTTTTCTGTCATAGCTACACCCTCCATGTATATCTTGATACTACTTTATCATACTTTATACTACCTTACAATATTGAGTCGTACATAATGCTATATTGTAAGATATGGAGGGAAAGCGATGAAACCATTAAAAGCAAAAGTAAGTATAACCTTAGATACTGATGTTGTTGAGAAAATTAAGGAAATGGCCGAAGACGATGACAGATCATTCAGCCAGTATATAAATATGGTACTGAAGGAATACATCTCGAAAAGAGCTGACATAGATACAAATACGAAAAATAATTAAGGCGGCCCAAACGTACCGCCTATATGTTGCCCAAGTGTACCATATGTCCGATTTTTTTGTTGACATTTTGATGTATTTGGCATATACTAATAGTGCAGATAGAGATATGCTGTATACCTGCATAACCGAATTAACGTTTAAGCGACATGTAATGTCGTCGGCTGCAGGGACCGCCATTTGGCGGTTTTTTTCATACATAGGAGATTTTAATGGAGATAATTGTATATTCAGATGAATCTGGAACGTTTGACAAAGCCCATAATGATATTTTCGTTTTTGGTGGACTAATATTACTTAGCACCGAAAGTCGCGATAATGCCGTCAGAAAATATAAACACGTAGAAAGCATTATAAGAAAAAGTGGAAATTACAGTAAAAAAGAAGAACTTAAAGCATGTAAAATCACCAATAAGCAAAAAGGTGAAATATTTCGTTCTTTGAATGATTGCATACGTTTTGGCGTTGTTATAAAGCAGAACTGTCTTCTTGATAGAATCTTCGAAGAAAAAAAATCCAAACAACGATACTTAGATTACGCATTTAAAATAGGATTAAAAAATTGTCTTAAAGCTTTAATAGCCGAAGGAAAAATCAAAGCATGTGATGTAGACTCAATGCAAGTACATGTTGATGAACACACTACCGCCACTAATGGCCGATATGAACTTAGAGAATGCTTAGAGCAAGAATTTAAAGTTGGTACATTCAATATGAAATACGATAAATTCTTTCCACCTTTGTTTCCTAACATGAAAAGCGTTGATTTAGATTATTGCAATTCAGCTAAAATTACCCTAATTAGAGCAGCCGATATTATCGCAAATAAAATATATTTCGAGACAGTTAATAATAATTGCGAAGTGTTATGCTCCAAAGTATATATGACATATTTACCTTAGTAAACTTTATTAATAATACATATTTTTAGGCGGCCCACTATGGACCGCCCCTTTTTATTACTCCGCCAGCCCCGGCCAGCGCAACGCCCCGTCCTGATCGGGTGTCAACACCACCGGATCCACGATCATACGGCCGGCGTTATCCATGACATACCACTTGCCGTCCACGGTCACCTGGCCT
>OBUZ01000860.1_pt1 | contig 12422 bp, 10 predicted proteins | sample 1494961 | NCBI WGS metagenome assembly OBUZ01 (sample SAMEA2579939, study PRJEB22360) | human gut metagenome | biome: human gut; feature: human-associated habitat; material: faeces | place: Denmark | collected 2008/2010
CAGCCGCAGAACGACTAGAATATTATACTATATGCACATGAAAAGGTATACTGCAAATCCAGTGCAATTAAACCCTTAGTTACAGTTCAGCCTTCGGCCAAACTGCAACAAATGATGCACAGAAACAGCAAAGACAGCGAAAACACCTTGCGGAATACATCAGGCTGAACTGTTACGACCCTTAGACTCGGTCGGCATAACAGTTCATGTTATCTGAATTGTTACCAGTCAGTTCATGCATCTCAGTATAATGGTATCCTAAACTAACATTTATATTAGTATAGTAACTTAAATGACAAAAAGTCAAGCCCAAAGCGGAGGAATGTAGGGAAAAGGATGACAGTTCAGCCTTCGGCCAAACTGCAACAAATGATGCACAGAAACGGCAAGAAACAGCGAAACACCTCGCGGAATACATCTCGGTTGAACTGTTACGGAAAAGGTTGCCATTCAGCCTCTAAAATACCGGGAAGATGATAACAATAAAAACAGAATAAAATTCCATGATTAAAAAATGTATGAATATACAGGAGGGAAACAGTGGACAAGGATCGGGACAGGCATAAAACAGAATATGATTTGGATCAGCTTCTGAAAGAGTCTTTTAGGATGGATGATAAATCACTCCTTGAACGATTTCAGCGTGCACAGACTGAGATTGACGACAGTCAGATTCCTCCGGAACCGGAAGATGGTTTTGAACGGCTGTTGGACAAAATTGAAGAGAAAGGCATTGAGCCCCAATATATCCGCGACAGGGAAACGGAGAGCAGGAGTGGAAAGAGACGCCGGCTCAAACCAATGCTTAAGGTTGCTCTGGTAGCGGCTGTTGTTGTGGGCGTAATGATGGCAACGACACTTACGGTTGGGGCTAAGAAGTATTTTACATATAGGAAGACGGTTAAACCAAGTATTAGGAATGCCGTAGTTTTGGATAATGATAGTAACAAAGAAGACTATGGTAAACTAGAAGAAGCTTATGATGAAATTGAAAAGAGGCTAGGGATAGATGCTCTTAGACTAGAGGATATTCCTCAGAAACTTATTTATTCAAATACAGTAATAACAGGGGATACTGCCACGATGCTCTTTAAATACGGCGATAATTACTTTAATGTTATTCAGCAAATAAGAAGCGTGGAAAATTCTTCGGGAATAACTTCTGATAGAAATGATAAAATCGATAATACAGTTTATAATAAATGGCTTAATAAGGAAATAGAAATTCAAATGGCAACAGTAGAAGGGCAAGAAATTGAATATAGTGCGGAATTAATTTTTGAAGACTCGTATTACTATTTGTCTGGAGTTATAGATAAAGACGATTTTGTTAATATTGTTAAAAACTTATATGTTGAAATAAAGGAGAAATAAAATGAAACATGTTTTGATAAAAAGTTTTTTAAGTGCTATTGTAATGTTATTGGTAAATGTTTTTCCAGTCTATGCTTCTGAGACTTTTTATTGGAATGGAATAGAAGTGACAGATTATAATGAAGAGTCGATTATTCTTCCTGAAAGCGTAACATATTCAAGGGGAGAGGCAAGGGGGAGTATTTTATCGACTGGTATTGTTGATATATCTAATGGAGGAAAAGGAAAAGTTGAACTTACTATACAAACTTTGGCTCACGTTCGATGTGATAAAATTTGTAATGCATTAACATTACAGGTATGGAACGAATCTTTGGGAGATTGGCAACAGGTTACACGTTTTGAATTTGAGGCAAAACAAGAGGATAATCCAGATGAAGAATTAGCATATTTGATAAATGGTGTAGATGTAGAAAATCTTCCAACAGGAATTTATAGAGCCCGTGGACTTCACGCTGTTTATCTGGGAGATGAATATGAATCATTTGCTTCAAGGACAAACGGGATTCAGATATATAAATAATTTGATAAGATAGGCTATGTCAATTATAAGCTGTCGTACTAATGCGGCAGCTTTTTAATTTTATAATAGATTAAGATTATTTCATAAATAAAATGTTTATTGACAATTTGTCTCTTTAAAAATAATATAAGGTTATTATAGCTTTGATATACCATAACACAGGCACAAGACAGAAAACCATTCCTTCAGAAAGGACCCGCACCCCATGCCCAGTATCCTCCTAGAAATCCAGGAAACCGTAATGAAATACGCCGATATCATGTCAAAGGTTGCGCAGGTAGAGGTAGAAGTAGTAGACGAGAATCTCTTCCGGGTAGCCGGAACAGGTATTTTTGAGCAGCATGTCAATGAAGATATGGCTCAGGAGGGGTATGTCTATGAGCATCTGCTTCGTACCGGCAATGTGGAAATTATATATAATCCGGGCAAAGAAAGACTTTGCCAGAAATGTCCTAAAATGGATATCTGCAATGAAGAGATAGAGATTTCAATGCCCATCCGGCTGGGAGGGGAGATTATCGGAGTTATTGGCCTGGTGGGGAGTACCCCGGAGCAGAAAGAGCGTGTCCTTTCGAATGAGAAGATGTATCTTGATTTGCTGGCACAGATTGCGGAGTTCATTGCGGTGAAAGCGGGAGAACTGACGGAATCTAAGAAGCGGGCGGTTCTGATTGACGCTCTGGACTGCGTGATCAATCATGTGGAGAAGGGGATTTTAATTTTAGGCGGGGATAATGTAGTCACTATGGCAAACGAACCGGCTAAACGGCAGCTTTCAGTCGATATGCCGGAAGGGCAGATGGCAGTAGTTACACCGACGGGAGATAATTTCAGCCGCCAGAATGAGTACAAAATTCTGCTGAATGGTAAAGAGTATTTTGTCATGGGACATCTCTATGATTTGGACCAGGATCCGAGGCGTTACTCAAAAGTACTGATATTTGAAAGTACCAGAGAGATGCAGGAGCGCTTTTACGAGATAACGAATACGGTGAATCCGCTCAGCACCTTTAATATAATCGGAACCAGTCCTCAAACCCGGCAGATGCAGGAGGAGATTAAGAAGATTGCCAGGAGTACCTCCACGGTTCTGATTACAGGCGAGAGCGGAACAGGAAAAGAACTGGTGGCGACTGCCATCTGGAAGGCCAGCGACAGGAGAGATAACCGCTTTATTGCAATCAACTGCGGCGCGATACCGGAGCCTCTTCTGGAATCGGAGCTTTTCGGCTATGTCAAAGGGGCGTTTACCGGGGCGGATCCGAATGGCAGGATGGGTAAATTTGAACTGGCTAACAAAGGGGTTATCTTTTTGGATGAGATAGGGGATATGCCCCTGTATCTTCAGGTCAAACTGCTGCGGGTGATTCAGGAGCGGAAAATAACCCGTATTGGTTCCAACCAGGTAATTCCGATTGATGTAAGAATTATCGCTGCGACGAACAAAGATTTGAAAGAGATGATGTACAATAATAAATTCAGGGAGGATTTGTACTACCGTTTGAATGTTATCCCGCTGAAGATTGCACCGTTGAGGGAGCGCCGTGAGGATATCAGGGAGCTGGTGTATTATTTTGCAAAGCGCTATGCCAGCCTTTTTGGGAAAAATCTTCAGAAGATTTCAGAAGAGACGATGGAACATCTTTATGAGTATCCGTGGTATGGCAATATCCGGGAACTGGAAAATACGGTTGAGTTTATGATTAATATGATGGAGGAGGACGGTGTTCTTAACATGGGAACCCTCCCGGCCAACATATCGGAGCCGCAGCCCGGTGTCGGGAAAACGGGTGCAAGCGGCACAGTAGTCACGGATATGGTGACACCTCTCAGGGAACTGGAACGCTCTGAGATAGCGAAGGCGATCCGCATTTACGGCAATGATACCGAAGGAAAAAAACAGGCGGCAAAGAAACTGGGAATTGGACTGGCAACTTTATACCGCAAAATGGAGGGTACAGATGATACGGCTGGCAAAAGATAAAGATTTAGATGCAATAATGAAAATCTACGAAACGGCCAGAAAATATATGGAGGAGACGGGAAACCCGTCTCAGTGGGGCAAGAACCACCCGCCCAGAGAGCTTCTGGAGGAGGATATTAAAAAGGAGCAGTTATATGTCTTTACGGCAGAAGACGGAATTTTGCATGGTGTGTTTGCATTTATAATCGGAGCGGATCCCATATATGCTTATATTGAGGATGGAAAGTGGCTGAATGATAAAGAGTATGGGACAATTCACCGGATTGCCGGTGACGGAGCAGTAAAAGGAGTTTTTGACAACTGCCTGGCATTTTGCCGGGATCAGATTTCCAATCTGAGGATTGATACACATCACGATAACTCCACAATGCAGCATTTAATTGGGAAGAACGGCTTTCGGCGGTGCGGTATTGTTTATATGGAGGATGGCAGTCCCAGAATCGCCTATCAGTATTGCTCGGAAGATAAATAAATTACAGGAGATGTGCGATGCAGCTTGGGATTACGATACCATTGCAGAAGTACCTGAATCTGCCGAAGCAATCCTATGGAGAACCGGAGGACCTGTTTTTTTGCTGGGAAATCCACCGGCTCCTTTATCAGGGAAGAGATATGATGATAGCGGTCAATGCGAACAACCGGTTTGGCGTTGCTTTGGCCGGCATCACGGTTTCCGACTGGAAGCGCCTTCCGGAGCTTGTCGAAGAGGCGGTGGAAAAAGGTATGTGTGATGAGGGATATTCCAGTGAGCAGATTGATGCATATTTTAATATTGCAGGTCCGGCGATGCTGACAAAAACCCATGGGAGAAAGCCGGTGGCCGGTTTAAACCGTGCAATTGACTATTTATATCATATACCCGGCACGGTGACGGAACAGCAAAGGCTGCAGGTTTTGCACTGCCGGCAGATGAACCGGGATATCTGTTCGCCGAGCGGATTTGACGTATACGGGGAACCGCAGGAATTTTTCAGGAAGGACATGGTTCGTATTGGAATTATTTCTCATTTTGATAAAAAGTAATTCTCGATTTGAGAATTTATTCTCATTATGAGAACTAAAAGATAAATTAACAGGAATAGTTTTTCAAAAAAATTCCTGGGACAGGATTAAGAAACGCATTAAAATCTAAGCAGTGATTTTAATGCGTTTCTTTTTCTGAAAATATTCACAAAACTGGTTACGTATTTCACGGGTTTTGTGAGAGCGCTTTTGTGTAATGTTTACAAAAATATAGTTTCATGTCGAAACAGCACCATTTTGGAGTTAAATTTGGCACGCTGTTTGCTTGTTATAAAGGTGAATAAACCCAAAGGAGAGAATCACAATGAGAGAGGAATTTAAAGTTGTTCAGTATGAGCGCAAATCAGGCCCGAAGTATAACCTGGATTTCCTGAATCTTGAAAGTGCTAAAAAAGTACAAAGTTTTCATGCAAGCTTTCCGGTATATAAAGAGACTCCGCTAGTTGAGTTAAAACATACAGCAAAATCAATGGGACTTGGCAATATCTACATAAAAGATGAGTCCTACCGGTTTGGCCTGAATGCATTTAAGGTGCTGGGCGGAAGCTATGCAATTGGCAATTATCTTGCAAAGCGCCTGGGGAAAAGCATCACAGAGATGCCGTATGAGAAATTAGTTTCAGGAGAAATTAAACGGGAGCTTGGCGACATTACATTTGTCACTGCGACTGACGGCAACCACGGCCGGGGAGTTGCCTGGACAGCAAAACAGCTTCAGCAGAAATCGGTGGTATACATGCCGAAGGGCAGCGCCGAAGAACGCCTGATGAATATCAGGGCAGAGGGCGCAGATGCATCCATCACCGACCTCAACTATGATGAAGCCGTCAGGCTTGCCAACAGCCAGGCGGAACAGAAGGGCTGGGTGATGGTTCAGGATACTGCGTGGGAAGGATATGAGGATATTCCCGGTTGGATCATGCAGGGATACGGAACGATGGGATATGAAGCGTACATGCAGCTTCCTGAGAAGCCGACTCATATTTTCCTCCAGGCCGGAGTCGGTTCCATGGCCGGGGCAGTGGCCGGATTCTTCGCTTCCGTGTATGGCGGGGATCGCCCTATAATAACGATTGTAGAGCCTAATAAGGCAGACTGTATTTACAAGACGGCGGAGGCAGCCGACGGTAAACTTCATTTTGTAACCGGCGATATGGATACCATTATGGCGGGCCTGGCCTGTGGAGAACCATGCAGCATCGGGTGGAATGTTTTGAGGGACTATGCCGACAACTTCATTTCCTGCCCCGACTATGCGGCAGCCCAGGGAATGAGAGTGCTTGGAAATCCGGAGCCAGGAGATACAAAGGTGGTTTCCGGTGAAAGCGGGGCATCGGCATTTGGCTGTATTGCCGAGATTATGAGGGATAAAACGCTGGTGGAGCTTAAGAATAAATTGAAGCTGGATGAAAATTCCAAAGTGCTGTTTTTCAGTACGGAGGGAGACACAGACAAGGAAAATTATAAATCTATCGTTTGGGACGGAGCGTATCAGAGAAATTGACAAAGGTTTCAGTTAAGGAGGATGGGAAAATGGAAAAAGAGAGAGAAGAACAGGTGATTTCACTGTGTCAGAAGCTGATTCAGCAGAAAAGCTATTCCGGAGAGGAGAGCGGAGTGGTCGGCGTTCTTTCGGAAAACATGAAACAGATGGGCTTTGATGAGGTAACGGTTGATAAATACGGTAATATTATTGGCTGCATCAAAGGAAACAGACCGGGAAAAAAAGTTTTATTTGACGGACATATCGATACGGTTCCGGTAACAGAGGAAGCTGAGTGGCTTTATCCTCCCTTTGCGGCAGAAATCCATGACGGCAAAATCTACGGCAGAGGAACCAGCGATATGAAGGGAGCCGTAGCGGCAATGACCTGTGCGGCATCCAATTACGCAAAGGATACGGGAAAAGATTTTGCCGGTGAGATTTATGTGGCGGGCGTGGTGCATGAGGAATGTTTTGAAGGTGTTGCGGCAAGGGAAATCAATAAGAGTGTCCGGCCGGATTACGTGGTAATCGGAGAAGCTTCCCAGCTTAACTTGAAAATAGGCCAGAGAGGAAGAGCCGAAATCGTAATTGAGACCTTTGGAAAACCGTGTCACTCTGCGAATCCGGAAAAAGGAATCAATGCCGTGTATAAGATGGCAAAAGTAATCGGGGCAATCCGTACCCTGGTTCCCACCCATCATCCCGTATTAGGTGACGGAATCCTGGAACTGACCGACATTAAATCAGCCCCTTATCCTGGAGCATCCGTTGTGCCGGAATACTGCCGGGCCACATATGACAGGCGTCTTCTGGTAGGAGAGACAAAGGAGAGCGTGCTGGAGCCGATTAACGGGCTGCTGGAAAAACTGATGGCAGAAGATTCGGAGCTTAAGGTAAAGGCTTCCTATGCGGTAGGCAGGGAGAGATGCCATACCGGCAATGAGATAGAAGGGGAGCGGTTCTTCCCGGGCTGGTTATATGACAAGGATGACGACTTTGTTCAGGCTGTTTATACAAAGCTGACGGACAAAGGGTTTACTCCCGAAATTACCCAGTACAACTTCTGCACAAACGGCAGCCATTACGCAGGTGAAGCAAAAATCAAGACCTTCGGACTTGGGCCGTCCAGAGAAAACCTGGCCCACACGCTGAATGAGTATGTGGAAATCGAACAGTTGACAAAAGTAACAGAGTGCTACTATGGGGTTATGGAAGCGCTGTTAAAATAATTTGGACGGCGGCAGTTTAACCGCCGCTGAAAACTTAGAGGAGGTTTTTATATGTATGATTTAATTATCAAAAATGGGTATGTAGTTTCACCGTCTTCGACAGTAAAATGTGATATTGCCGTCAGCGGAAAAAAGATTGCCGGGTTAGGCACCTATAGCGGGTCCGAGGGAAAAAGAGTTATAGATGCGGAGGGAAAATATATTCTCCCGGGTGTTATCGAGGCTCATATGCACTGCCAGGCTCCGTTCCAGGGATGTCTGGGCGCCAACAGCTTTTACGAGCAGAGCGTCAGCGCAGCACACGGCGGAGTAACAATGTTTATGGATTTTGCCAATATGGGAAAAGGGGATTCCCCATATACACAAGCGCTGGCAAGAGCAGAGGAGATGGAAGAATCGGCAATTGACTACAGCGTACACGGTAAATTTGTGGAATCCACGCCGGAGGCGATTGCCGACATCGAAAAGATGGCTGAATACGGCATACCGACATTCAAAATGTTTATGACCTATAAAAAAGAAGGCGTAATGAGTGATGATGAGACGATGCTGAAAGTATTTGAAAAAGCAAAATCCGTCAACGGCCTTCCTATGGTTCACTGCGAGAGCAATGCAATTGCGGAGACAAATATTGAAAAGTGTATGGAAGAAAACGATCTGAGCTGGGTTAATTTTGCAAAATGCAAACCGGTGCTTTGCGAGGCGGAGGCATTTGCCAGGGCCGTTTATTTCCAGGAATATGTAGGAAATGCTTTGCTGGTTGTACATACGACAAACGGAGAGGCGTTAAATACGGCCAGACGGGCGCACGGAAAGGGACTACCCCTGTATGTGGAAACAGGACCTCACTACCTCACTTTATTTGATGATTTGTATAAAGGCGAGAACGGTCATCTGGCTATCTGTTCACCGCCGCTGCGGACGCCAAAGGAGGCGGAGGAATTATGGGAGGGCCTGAAGGACGGCACTATCCTGCTGACCGGTTCCGATGACTGCACATTTGACGTGGATGAAAAATCCCTGTTCCTCGAAAAGAATCCGGACGGAACCTGGAAGCAGGATTTCACCAAAGTGGTAAACGGAATGAGCGGCATTGAAATAAGACTCCCGCTGATGCTCTCCGAGGGTGTGTCAAAAGGGCGTATTTCCATAAACAAGGTATGTGAGCTTACAAGTACCAATATAGCAAAGATCTATGGCTGCTATCCTCAGAAAGGCGTGATAGCGCCAGGTTCCGATGCGGACATCGTCATAGTTGATATGGATAAAGAGGTTACGCTGTCAAAAGAGGTCCTGCATAATAACATCAGCTATTGCCTGCATGACGGATTCCAGGTTAAGGGCTATCCGGTGATGACGATTGCAAAGGGCGATGTAATTGTGGAAGACGGCGAATTCAAAGGGGAAAAAGGCAAAGGAGAATTTATCAAGAGAAAGATTAATCCGGATTATCTGGAGCGGTATGGGTTGAACTGATAGTTATTACACAAGACAAAGAGGTGGAGGTTATTTTATGCAGAATGAAAAGTCACTCAGTTTAAGGAGTCCGGAACTGCTCCCGACCAAGGACAGCGAACGGAATTTATCCCTGTGGGATTATACAATACTTTGGGCAGGCATGACCATCAATATCGTAGCATTCAGCCTGGGAGCCCAGTATTTTAACGGCGGCGACGGATTATCACCCTGGATGCTGGTACTTGTGGTATTTCTGGGCTACGGCCTTGTTACGTTCCTGACTGTTTTAGCCGGTGATATCGGAACTAAATACGGTGTTCCGTTCGCTGTATACAGCAGGGCGGCATTTGGATATAAAGGTTCCTTCTTTGCAGGACTTGTCCGCTGTGTTCCGTGTTTTTACTGGTTTGGATTCCAGACGTGGGTTGGAGCCAATGCGTTATATATGATTATGGGAATTATGTTCCCGTCATTTAACAATGTAACATTGATGCTGATTCTGTTTGCTGCATTTCAGATTATTAACGCCCTGTTCGGAATGGAGGCAATGGCAAAATTTGACTGGATTGCGGTTCCGATGCTGGGAATTATGTTTGCGGCGATAGTAGTGACGGTGTGCAGTAAATATGGAGTGTCGATTCCCGATATCATGGGAGTGCAGGCGGCAGGTAATTATTCCATGGCATTTGCCATTTCCGGCATTGCAGGAGGATGGATTACGATGGCCCTGAACGGCCCGGATCTGGCAAGACAGATTAAACGAAGTGATAATTATAAAAATGAGGGCCTTGTAAAGCGTAATAAAAATGCAATCCTGGGACAGCTTGTGGGGCTGATGGCTGTAGGTATCATCGCTATGATGGTTGGTATGGCAGCCGGTATCTATACACATGAGTGGGATTTAAACAACGTAGTATACAGTTTATTCTCAAATAATATGGTAGTGCTTGTCTTCTGCTTCATTGCGATTGCCTTTGCCCAGTGGTCGACGAACACGGCGGCAAACCTGATGCCTCCGGCTTATATCCTGTTAAATATTTTTCCTAAATGCAAGTTTTGGATGACGACAATCATTTCGGGTGTTATCGGACTTCTGATGATGCCGTGGAAACAGCAGGGAGGAGATTTCCTGGTAGTAATTCAGTCAAATTTCTCAACATTGTTAGGGCCAATCATCGGTATCATGCTGGCGGACTATTTCCTGGTGCGCAAATGCACGCTTAACGTGGATGATTTATATAATGTGGGAGGCCAGTATCAGTATACGCGCGGCTTTAATATGAGTTCAGTAGTCACTATGGTGGTTTCATTTGGACTGTCACTCCTGGCAGGCGATTATTCCTTCTTTGCGGGACTTGCTATCAGTGTTGTAATCTACGTAATTTTAATGAAAAACTTTACTCTGAAAAAATATGATCAAAAGCTGGGACAGGATATACCTTTCCGGGAATAATGGCGGCTAACGTGGAAAAACAGAGGTGATAACAGTGAAAAAATTAATTAAAAATGGTTTTATCGTTGACGGAAGCGGTAATCCGGGATATAAAGCTGATGTATTATTAAACGGCGGTATCATTGAGAAGATAGCGGAGACGATTGAAGAGGATGGAGCAGAAATCATTAATGCCGAAGGGCTTGTTGTAGCTCCCGGTTTCATCGATACGCACAGCCACAGTGACCTTCAGGTTCTGGTAGAGCCGGAGGTTGCCCCAAAGGTACTGCAGGGAATCACAACCGAGATTCTCGGACAGGACGGTATCTCCATGGCGCCTCTTCCAAAAGAGTATGTCAGCCCGTGGAGAAAGAATCTGGCGGGACTGGACGGTGACAGCGACCTGATTGACTGGAATTATGTGACCACTGAGAATTATCTTCAGATGATCGACAATGTAAAACCGGGACTGAATGAATGTTATCTCGTACCGCACGGCAATATCAGAATGGAGGCGATGGGTCTCGAAAACCGTCTTCCAAACGACGAAGAGCTGGAGAGAATGTGTGCTGTCACAAGACGGGAGATGGAGGCCGGAGCCGTAGGATTATCAACGGGCCTGATTTATATGCCCTGTGCATATTCCGAGTCCAGGGAAATCATTGAGATGTGTAAGGTGGTGGCAGAGTACGACGGGCTTTTTGTCATCCACCAGAGAAGTGAGGCAGATACCATCCTCGATTCTATGGAAGAAGTTATTAAAATCGGCCGTGAGTCGGGCGTAAGGATTCACTACTCCCATTTCAAGGTATGCGGTAAAAAGAACTGGGATAAGGTTGATAAGGTTATCGAGCTTCTGGAAGAGGCTAAGAAGGAGGGCATCCGTGTTTCCTTCGACCAGTACCCATATGTGGCCGGAAGCACGATGCTGGGTGTAATCCTTCCTCCATGGGTGCATGACGGAGGCACAGATAAAGTGCTGGAGCGTCTGGCTGATCCGGAGCTGAGAAAAAAGATGGTTTATGATATCGAGCATGGTATTCCGGGATGGGACAACTTTGTGGAATTTGCCGGGCTTGACCAGATATTTGTGACAAGCGTGAAGACCGAAAAGAATCAGGACGCAATCGGGTTAAACCTCATTGAACTGGGTAAACTGCGAGGAAAAGATCCGTATGAGGCCACATTCGACCTTCTCTTTGAGGAGGAGAATGCGGTAGGCATGGTGGATTTCTACGGAACGGAGGAACACGTAATCCGTATCATGAAACGGCCGGAGATGAACGCATGTACCGACGGACTGCTGGGCGGCAAGCCGCATCCCCGCGTATACGGCGCATTTCCGAGAATTCTCGGAAAGTATGTAAGGGAAGAGAAGGCTCTGACACTGGAGGAAGCCGTTTACAAGATGACGAAGAAACCGGCTGTGACATTTAATATGACGGGCAGAGGCGAAGTGAAGGCAGGGTACTGCGCCGATCTGTGTATTTTCAATCCTGATACTGTCATTGATAAAGGAACCTTCGTGGATCCGGTTCAGTACCCGGAGGGAATTGAATATGTGATTATCGGCGGCGAGCTGACGGTTGAGAACGGAAAACACACCGGTAAGAGAAACGGAGTGGTACTTCGGAAAAAAGGAAAAGAGGTAATCAGATAAATGGCAAGAGAAATCATTTTTACAGAAAATGCGCCAAAGGCGGTTGGGCCTTATGTGCAGGCAGTGAGATCAAACGGGATGGTTTACGTGTCGGGGCAGCTTGGAATTGACACTGCCGCAGGCGGGCTGGCCGACGGAGCAGAGGCTCAGGCGCACTGCTCCATGAAGAACCTGGGAGCCATCCTCAGGCAGGCGGGAACAGACTATACAAAGATTGTTAAGACTACGATTTTCCTGACGGATATGAACGATT
>OBUZ01000863.1_pt1 | contig 12380 bp, 7 predicted proteins | sample 1494961 | NCBI WGS metagenome assembly OBUZ01 (sample SAMEA2579939, study PRJEB22360) | human gut metagenome | biome: human gut; feature: human-associated habitat; material: faeces | place: Denmark | collected 2008/2010
CTTTAGTTTTTACGGCAGCTGGTGGTTCCTACGCAGACAATCCGCCCTCCGTTCTTTTTCGTATCATTCACCTTCTTCGCTTCCGCCTCGTCCACAATATAGAATTCGGAATGCATGTGGTGCTCCTCGATCTCATCCACTTTGACCGGCCGGAATGTGCCGAGCCCTACATGAAGCGTTACATGGGCGATCGCGACTCTCATAGCCTCGATCTCCGCCAGCAGGTCCTTTGTGAAGTGGAGTCCCGCCGTGGGGGCCGCTGCCGATCCCTCATGCTTTGCGTAAACGGTCTGATAGCGGGTCTGGTCCTTAAGCTGGTGAGTGATATACGGCGGAAGCGGCATCTGGCCCAGCCTGTCGAGAATCTCCTCGAAGATCCCCTCGTAGGAAAACTGTATCAGCCGGTTTCCTTCCTCTACAATATCTACCACCGTACCCGTCAGCAGCCCGTCGCCAAAGGTAATCACAGTGCCGATCTTCGCCTTTTTTCCAGGCTTCACCAGCGTCTCCCAGATGTCATTCTCCCGTCTTTTTAAGAGCAGGATCTCGATCTTCGCCTCGGTTCCTTCCTTCACGCCGAACAGTCTGGCCGGGATGACTTTCGTGTCGTTGATGACAAGGCAGTCTCCCTTCCTCAAATAAGAGAGGATATCGCGGAACGTCCGGTGTTCGATTTCTCCCGTCTTTTTATCGAGAACCAGAAGCCGGGATGACGAACGGTCCTCCAGCGGGTCCTGCGCAATCAGCTCCTGCGGCAGTTCAAAATCAAAATCTTTTACATTCATGTCTCTTCTCCTTAATCTCAAAATGCTTCCCTGCACGGTGCCACGCAGAGAAGCATCTGTTGTTATGTATGTTTTGTCATTCGTTTCCGGACGTTTAGTCTCCGTTTACCGTCACTTCATTTCCGGAAGCTTCTACTTCGTCTCCGCCGTCGGTGCCTTCGCTCTGAACGGATTCTCCGGATTCTCCGTTTTCTCCGCTCTCACCGTTTTCCACGACGCCTTCTGCCCCTTCACCGCTCTCTGCCTCTTCACCGCTCATCAGTGCCTGATAGACAGCCAGAAGGTTGGAATCCGTTTCCAGTGCGGTGCGCAGGCCGACATTGACTTCTTCCGCCATACTCTGCACGGCCTCCGACTCGTTTACTTTGGCCATGTACGCCCCTTCCTCCGGAGTGACTTCCGCCATTATATGCCAGCTTCCGTCCGCTCCCCGCTTCACAAAGCAGGCAAACAGGCTCGGTGCCATGGTATCCGACTGACGGAACTTGATCTGAAACCTGGTATAGACCACCAGGGTATTTTCCTCAGGGCCGTTCACGCTGTAGCAGGCAATATCGTTATAACTCTGATAGTATTTTACTTCTTCCTCCATACGAAGGCCTTCTTCTCTCAGCTCCTCCGGTGAAGCGCTGTCTCCGTATACCTCTGCAAGACCATTGATATCGCAGGTCCTTCTCGCCTTAAAATAAGCCTCCATCAGGCTGCGGATCTCTTCCCCTGCCTCTTCCAGATGATATGCGGTGTCCTCTGTGTCCCCTGTCTTCTCTTCTTCTGTCGCATCCGCCGTTCCGATTTCGATCTGTGAAACAGCTTCCGTCGATTCTCCCTCTTCCCCCTGCGGCCTGTCCGCCACAACGATCACAATAATCAGGATAATCACAACAAGCGGAATCACCATAAACTTTAAATATCGGATGGTTTCTTCATCTGCAAGACGTTTTTTTAAGTTTTCTAACAAGTCCTTCATACCGGCCTTAACCTCCTGGAGATTCAATCTCCGTTTTATTCTAACAAACTATGATATAAAAATCAATAAAAATAGTCTTGCAATTCATAAGAAAATATAGTAGAATATGAAAGATGCATCTGTAGCTCAGTGGATAGAGCAGTGGCCTCCGGAGCTGCGTGCGTAGGTTCGATTCCTATCAGGTGCATTCCTGTTGAAAGCCTTATTTAAAGCGGTTTTGATTTCTTTCGCTTAAAATAAGGCTTTTTTACTGCCATGTTTTTGCTGCTGCCGCAGCAAACTTTTCTTTTGATTTTTATATTTTTGAGACAGTTATTTTTCTCAGCACAGGAAACATTCTGTCAAGCAGTTGTATGGATGACTGTTTTGTCACGGTGGAGTCATGCTCTTTAACATGTATAAAAAGAACGCCCCTCATGGAAGGACGTTCTGACTTTTTCATGATTATTCACCTTTCAAAGTATTCAATATCTCCTGTGGGATATACCTGGTTTTCTGAAAAGTCAATTCCCCAAATTGTACTTCAGAGTTGTCGACATAAGTCAACTCATCTTTCATATTTTCGGAAAAGCCCAATCCAAAATATGCAGCAAAGGTTTTCGGATTTAGATTCTCAGGTATTTTCTCAAAATAAAAACTGATTAACAGGTTAGTAGCTGTAATATACTATTTTCCAGTAAAAAATCCCGTTACCGTATCCCATATTTTTACAAACACATTTACAATTCTCTGCCACAGCCCGACATTCTGCGGAACCGGTTCGATATCAACCGCGTTTGTATTCACATCTTCTTCGCTGATCTCCTCTGTGCGCAGAATAATCTGAATGCTGGCCGGAGACGGATTCTTATCCGAGGTAAAGGAAATCATCGATTGAGACGGGTCAATTTCCAGCAGATTCGTGTCATCCTCGATCTTATCCAGTTCATCCTTTACACTGGCTCTCAAGTCCTCGTTGGCATCCTTTAATTTGTCGCTGGTGCCCTTGGTATCCGCAGCCTTTTCCAGAATATCAATCAGGCCGTCAAGTGTCTGCTTTGTACCGTTTTCCACCGCGCTCCGGTTGACTTTTGCTGTATTCTGCACACTTCTTAAAAGCGCGATCACCTGGCTCGTGCCGGAACTCATCTGATCGAGGGAGGCGGCCATGTCATCAAGCATCAGGTCAAAACCGGCTTTATCTTCATTGACGGTCCTGTTTAAATCATTGACATCGCCGATCAAGGTCTCGATCCGGCCCATGATGGAGCTGATCTCCCCGGCCGCGTCCTGGCTGCTCTCAAGGCCGTCATCCAGGCGGATTCCAGACAGTGTGCGCTCCAGATCGCTCACCATGCCCTGAAGACCGTTAACCACAGGGAGAAGCGCCTTGGCCGCTGCCGCCAGCTTCGAAAGGCTGGCCGCGTCTCCCAGGCCGTTTCCGTTAATCGCATCCAGCTGGCTGCGCAGGCGGTCCACGGCATCGGAGCCGACAACGGACTCCATGTCATCCAGAATTCCGTACGTCTCCTCCAGCAAATCGCTCAGCGTCTCCTGCTGCTCCGCCAGATCTTCCTCATCCAGTTCTGCAGGGATGCCTCCGGCTGTCTGTATGATATTCTGAAGCACTTCATTGATCTGTTCCAGCTGATCGTCTACAATCTGCAGATGATCCAGAATCTCGTCCCTGTTGGAATTATTCAAATCATCCCGCAAATCCCCCAGAGAGTCCTCCAGATCACTGAGCTTTCCTGCCAGATCAAAGAAGTCATTGCCGGAGCTTCTCAGAGTTTTCACGATGGCGTTGATTCTCGTGTTGATTTCATCCAGGGACTGCTTATTCGTATTGATATCCGGAGCCAGCTGGCTGATTTTTTCATTGACAGCTTCCAGACTGTCCAGGCTGTTATCCGCGTTGGCTATGATTTCGTCCTTCGACGCGTCCAGCCCCGCTCTCGCCTTCTGCAAATCCTCCAGACCCGCCTGTGCCACATTCATGCCGCCGCTGATCCGGTCCAGGGTATCCAGAATTTCATTCATACCATCCAGCAGCTTATCCGTGGAATCCCCTACCGTGTCCTTTACCTCTTTGATATCCGTAATCTCGCTCATCTGGTCCAGCGTTCCGGGAATCATCATCATGATCAGGCCCATGGACTCGAAATTCGTCGTGCTGATCCCGATGTGAAAGGTCTTCTCTTCCCCTGGGACAGCGGCAAAAATCACAACCTTATACGTACCTAATGCCTGTGTCTGAGAGCCTGGCGCCTCCACAGCGTTTACATCTTCCATATTAACCATGGTCGCCACCTGAAGAAGCATGTTGTTACGGTAGTACTCCTTTGCATTCTCATTGGGAATGCAGTGTACATCCATTTCCACCAGTCCATTGGCATGGACCAGGTCCTTTGCTTCCTTTGGAATACCATTTAGTTTATAGGACACGTCAAAATTCCATGGGAGAATCACCTCGTCGTTGTTCAGCTGGCACTCGTAGTAAAACCGCTCCTTTGAGTCCTCCGGCAGCTGCCAGGTGACTCCGTCCCCGCTGATTACCGGTTCCGCGTAATTGGACATATTCGTTACATCTGTATAATTTCCATAATCCGTAAATGTTCGAAGGCCGTTTAAGGAAACTCCCTTCACTACACTGCTGTCCACCTGATTTCCGTAATAATCCAGGTTCACATACAGCGCCTCATCCGTGGCAACCGCGGGCGGTCCCGCAAGAGCGCTGCCCGCCATGGACATGCCGAACATCGAGCTGATCAATGCGGCGGCGGTAATTTTATATCTGATTTTTCTTCTATTTCTCATTTTCCTTCACCTCATCCTCAATATTCTTTGACGGCTGCTCCGTTTCCATTTTCTTATCCTGCTTCACCGGTCCCATCTGCTCCGCTTCCATTTTCTTCTCTGGCTGCCCCTGCATCATCTGCACCGTTTTTTGCTTCATCTGTTCCTTTAATTCCCGTTTCTTCTGCTTCATCGCCTGGCGAGTTTCCTCTATCTTAATTTTCTTAGCTTCTTCCTTCATCAGCAGCGGATCCGCTAAGGTAAGGAGCACGGGCAGCAGAAACAGTACCATCAGGACGCTGATCAATGCCCCGCGTCCGATCAGATGACCCAGACCGCCAATAGCAGCCACCGAGGAGACGAAATACAGGCCGTACCCCGCAATCGTCAGAATCGTCCCCGATGTCAGTATGGAAAGGGCACTTCGCGATACTGTATGCTTGATCGCCCGCGCCTTTTCGGGATACGTTCTTCTCGCATCCATATAATTATTCGTCATCAGAATCGAGTAATCCACCGTAGCCCCCAGCTGCAGACAGCTGACGATAATATATCCCATATACAGCATGCTTTCTCCCGTAAAGTACGGAACTGCCATGTTGAAGAAGACTGCCACCTCGATAGGAATCAGGACGACAATCGGGATTATCAGCGATTTAAATGATATCAGAACCACCAGCCCCACGCCGAGGATTGACAACAGGTTGACGAAATTGTAGTCCGCCGTAATAATTGATTTGATATCCTGCGTGGAAGGGATCACTCCCGTTATATAGGAGTCCTCCGGATAATAGCTCCGTACAATGGACGTGATCTCATTGGCACACTGGAAAGCAAAATCGCTCTCATCCGAGGTCTTTACATAGATCATAATTCGGCTGTAGTTATCTGTGTGCAGCAGGCTCGTTGCGCTCTTTGGAATGATTTTTTCCGGTATTCCCTCCGGAATGGTGCCCGCCAGGGAAGTCACCGATTTTACGTAATACAGATCGTCCAGCGCATCCGTCAAATCCTTCTCTTTCACCATGCTGGTGTTCGGCACCACGGCCAGAATCAGGTTGCTCTTGCCGAAGCGCCCGTTGATCTGCTGCTCGTCCTCATACACCTTCGTTCCGGGGCTGGACCCGAGAGCGCTGTTTCCAAACGTAAATGAATTCATATTCTGGGCTGTAAATGCAGGAACCACAAATAGAAGCACAACGCCCAGAACCACATACCGCACTCTGTAGACCACCTGTCCCAGACCATGGAAGGAAGGCATAAAGGACTTATGCTCCGTCCGTTTAATCCGGTCTCCCCAGCGAAGCAGGAGCGACGGCATCAGAAACAGCACGGTAATCAGACTGACCACAATTCCCTTCGCCAGAACGAATCCCAGGTCTTTACCGATACTGAAACGCATCAGCATCAGTACGACGAACCCGATAATGGTGGTGGCGCCGCTTGCAAGAATAGAGGGCAGTGACTTATGTATTGCGTTGGTAATGGCGGTAACGGGATCATTTCCTTTGGCCCGCTCCTTCGTAAACATGTCAAGCAGGAACACCGAGTAATCCATGGCAACGGCCAGCTGCAGAATCGAGGCCACGCTGAAGGTCAGAAATGATATGGTCCCCAGAATCAGATTCGTTCCCATATTGATAATAATGGCAATTCCCATGACCATCAAAAACATGACCGGCTCAAACCACGAAGTGGTCGTGAGGCATAAAATAACCGCGATCATCACCACACCGAGAGCCATGGCAATGCTGATTTCCCGCATCAGCGTCTCATTTAAAGACTTATTCTGTACTGCGGAGCCCATGAAATAGCCCTTGTCTCCTGTGAGGGTCTGCATCTCATTGATGGCAGATTTCGTCAAACTGCTGGAATCGCCTTCCTCAAAAATGATATCCATCACCGCATAGCCGTCTTTATAGTAATCCTGGATATCGTCGTAGTTAATAAAGATATTGGCGTTGTACACATCTGTCGTCGTATCCGCCCACATAACCATGTCCACGCCGTCAATCTCCGCGATCCGGTCCTTATAGGCCTTGGCTTCATACAGCGTCACCGGCCCTACCATCACCCGGGCGGTTCCCGGATAGCCGAACTCCTCTTCCATCCGGTTTAAGCCTTCCTTGGCAGGCGCCCAGTCAGGCAGGTATTCGCTCAAATCGTAATTCACATGCACAAAACAGGCAGATATCACCGAAAGAATCACCGCAATGGCAAAAATTTTCTCGATCCATCTGCCTTTCTGTACAATCACATCAACCATACTAAAACGCTTTTTCTGTTTTTTCTCTCTTATTTTTCTCGTCTTCACAGCCATCACCCTTTTCAAATCTTTACGACCTTAACAATAATACCATTTTGCCTTTTTGTAATTATACAATTTATTTAAGTTGGATGGTTTTTAGACAAAAACAGAAATATGTCTAAAAATAGATAAACCGGTCGTACAAACGCTCAAAAGCCTCTTGACTCTATCACAATGTCATGGTTTAAGATCAGGATAACACGATAAACAGAATCACGAAAAGCGAGGTGTACTATGAAACAAATCATTGAACTGAAACACCACTCCCACGACTATGAGTGCATGTGGAATGGAATCGAAGATCTCTATATGAACGAAACAGGAGAATCTCTCCCGGATGGATTTTTCTTTCTGCTCTCCGGCTTTGGCTCCTTCTGCTACCGAAAAACAGACAAATCAGACTTGAAACGCATGGTAGCCCTCGGCGACGGCCGGACAAAACACATGTATGCATTTCTGGCACCGATCGCAGGGTTTACCTATGCACACCATTCCTACAGCACCTTTGAACGGGCGCTGAAAAAGGCAAAAGAGGAAATCGACGCAGGCCATCCCGTCGTATTGGGGGCTCTCGATATGTACTATCTCTCCTATTATCCAAAGCTTTACCATAAGGAGCATATTCCCTTTCATTACGTACTGATGACAGGATACGACGACGATCAGCGCCTCATCTGCCTCTATGACTGCGGCCGGACGCAGCTTCTCACCCTGGGATACGACGAACTGAAAAACAGTATGAACTGCAGTTATCCAGGATTAAGCAGTGAAAATACGATCTGTACGGTCAGAATGACGGAAAAAAGGAGCAAGAACCAGATTGCCTCCGAAGCTCTGGCGCTTCAAAAGGAGCATTTTCTGAATCCGCCCGCTTCCTTCCTGGGATACAAAGGTCTTGAAAAGATGATCCGCGAGCTTCCCGACTGGAAAAAACAGCTGACAAAAGAAGAGTATGACAAAATCCTGCTGAATATGGTCACATTTTTTGGTACCGTTCCCACAGTTCCCAATGCGCTGAAGGGAATCGCGGAGCCGGATGAAATACATTACCGGGGAACATTCGACAAAATGGCCCAAATGCTTGTCGAAATCGGAACGGATTGGTTGGTAGAAAACAGAACGGATTGGTTGGTAGAAAACGGTATGGTACAGTCGGAGGAAGGCGGTATGGTGCGGTCGGAGGAAAGCGGTATGGTGCAGTCGGAGGAAGGTGGTATGGTACGGCAGGCTGGCTGGATTGACGCAGCGGATTGTTTCCACAGATGTGCCGATTATATTGAGGAGATATCCACCATCATCATCCGTTATCTGAGTGGAAATGGTGATGAAACGGACCATTTTCCGTCCCTTTTCACCTCTCTGCTGGAACAATTAAAGAAGGGTTACTCGCTGCTTTAAACCGGCTTTTGCCATGTCCTGCTCCTGATTAAATCCTAATTTCTTTTCATATCTGTATAGAAAAACGCCCGAACAAACTTACTGTTCGGGCGTTACAAATTATTTTTTGAAATTAAAAGAGTAAGCTTCCAATCTGGAACACAAGCACCGCGGCTCCCCATGCGGTCAATAGCTGAAACAGAACCATTCCCAGAGTCCATCTTGTAGAACCGGTCTCTTTTCGTATGGTTGCCACCGCAGCGATACACGGAGAATACAGCAGGCAGAAAATCATCAGCGCATAAGCATTGACCCCGTTAAAGCCAATAGAAGACAGAACTCCAGACAGCTGGTTCATGCCTCCGGCCGAATTAATATTTCCAATTCCAAACAGAACGGAGAAGCTGGATACCACGACCTCCTTCGCCGACAGACCGGATATCAGCGCCACCGCGATTCTCCAGTCCCCAAGGCCTGCAGGATTCAAAACCGGCACCAGAACCCGTCCGATCATAGCCGCAAAGCTATTGGAAACATCCTCCACAAATCCGGACGGTCCGCTGTTCAACACAAACCACAGGACAATGGAAGCCAGGAATATGGTAGTCCCCGCCTTGCTCAAGTAATCCTTTACCTTATCCCACACATAGATGGACACCGTGCGCATATTCGGCGTCTTATACTCGGGAAGCTCAATCAACAGAGTATCCTCTTCCCCCCCCTTTGACATCCGGTGCGTCACATGGGCCACCGCTATGGCTACAACGAGTCCGATCAGATACAGGGAATAGGCCACAATCAGTGCACGCCGCGGGAAAAACATCTGCGCAAACAGAACGTAAATGGGCAGTCTGGCTGAACACGACATAAACGGTGTGATCAGAATGGTTCTTCTTCTGTCCTTTTCACTCGGCAGAGCCCTGGCCGCCATAACAGCAGGCACGGTGCATCCAAAGCCTAACAGCATGGGTAAAAATGCCTTGCCGGAAAGCCCTACCCGCCCCATTGTCTCATTCATGACATAGGCAACTCTGGCCATATAACCGCTGTCCTCCAGAAAGGCCAGCGCCAGAAACAGGATAAAGATATTCGGCAAAAATGTCAGAATTCCGCCAACACCGGCCACAATACCATCCACAACCAGGGACGTGATCCATTCCGAAGCATGAATATTCTGAAGGAAATACAGCGTACTGCCCGAGAGCCAGTCGAGACCGACTTCAAAAAATCCCTTTAAGAAATCACCGACCGTGAACGTCAGAAAGAATACCATTGCCATGATCCCTAAGAAAATAGGAATTCCCCAGATTGGATGCGTTAAAAACTCGTCAATCTTATCGGTCGATGCGGCCTTTGATTCCTTGTTGACCAGACACTCCTTTATAATCTCTTCTATGTAATCGTATTTCTGATTGATAATCTCTTTCTCGTAATTATGATCAATGATGTTATTTAAATCTACCGGATGATCATTCCATACGGTCTCATCGTATTCCATAAACTTGATGGCATGCCACCGTAAATTGTCCATCTCCCCATAGTGGGCCTTAAGCACCGTCTCCACCTTGGAAATCTTGTTTTCGATCCGGGGGGTATACTTGACTACCGTGCCCTGAGGACCTTCCTCGTAGTGGTGAACCACGGCGTGCATCAGCACATCCAGGCCGGTACGCTTTCTGGCCGATACCGGTACAACAGGAATGGAACCCAGCATCTCAGGAAGGCGGTGCAGATCGATTTCCATCCCGCGGTCCTCCACGATATCCATCATATTCAAAGCGAGGATTACCGGTTTCTTCAGTTCCAGAAGCTGAAGGGTCAGATAAAGATTTCGTTCCAGTGAAGAGGCATCCACTACATTGATGATGACGTCGACTTCCCCATCCTCGATGCATTTTCTTGTGACTTTCTCCTCGATGGTATAGGAAGTCAGGCTATAGATTCCTGGTGTATCAATGACACGGATCGGCCGTCCTTTATAGCTGGTTTCACCTTCCACCCGCTCCACTGTAACTCCAGGCCAGTTTGCCACCTTTAATTTTGCTCCTGTGAAGGCGTTGAACAGCGTTGTCTTACCACAGTTCGGATTTCCTACGAAGCCTACGTTAATTATCCTATTCTCATCACTCATGGTCTGCGGCCTCCCTGATCTCAATTCCCTCTGATATTCTGCGCCCTAACGCCAGACGGGTCCCCCTTACCTTTATAATCACGGTCCCACTGCCTTTTTTATTCATCAGGGTTACTGGCGTCATCTCGTTGACGCCGAGAGCCTCCAGCCGCCTCGTAATCGTGTCATCCACCATTACGCTGTAGACAATATATGTCTTACCTATTTCGCCTTCGTGCAATTTCATTCTGTTCTCCTCCGGACTGCCGCTTCAAATGCATTTCCCCTATTTTATAAAATGGAAAACCCAGGCCTCACAATCGCTGGCCTGGGCACCTCATATATTCCGGCGTCCATAGAAATTCTACACTTATTGAGAATTATTGTCAATATCAAATGCTACTGACTTTCTATGATTTACGGATAGTTTTCTGGTTTTATTTACTCGTCCAGTTCCTGGAGCATCTTTTTCACTTCCACCATACGGTCACGCAGCCTTGCGGCCTCCTCGAAGTTCAGCTCTGCTGCCGCCTGATGCATCTTCTTCGTCAGCTCCTTCGCCAGTTTCTCCAGTTCCTTTTGGTCCATGGATTCCGGATCCTTTTCAAAGGACTTCTTGTCCTCAATCGCCGCCTTCGAGATAGCGATTAAATCACGGACTGACTTCTTGATGGTCGTCGGCGTGATGCCGTGTTCTTCGTTGTACTGCTGCTGAATCGCGCGCCTTCGGTTCGTTTCTTCGATCGCCACCCGCATGGAATCCGTGATAGAATCCGCATACATGATTACGTGGCCCTCAGAGTTACGCGCCGCACGCCCGACCGTCTGGATCAGAGACGTCTCCGAACGGAGGAAGCCCTCTTTATCCGCATCGAGAATCGCTACCAGCGTAATCTCCGGAATATCAAGGCCCTCACGCAGCAGGTTGATTCCGACGAGTACATCGAATACATCGAGACGCATATCACGGATAATCTCCGAACGCTCCAGCGTATCGATATCGGAGTGAAGATACTTTACCCGGATTCCGATCTCCCTCATGTAATCCGTCAGGTCCTCGGCCATACGTTTTGTCAGCGTTGTGATCAGAATCTTGTGCTTATTCGCGACCTCCTTGTTGACCTCCGAGACGAGATCATCGATCTGGCCTTCCACCGGACGCACCTCGATCTCCGGATCCAAAAGTCCCGTAGGCCGGATAATCTGCTCCACCCGCATCATCTCATGGTTCGCCTCATAGACAGAAGGCGTGGCCGACACAAACATCATCTGGTCGATCTTTGACTCAAATTCCTCAAAATTCAGCGGTCTGTTGTCCAGAGCGGAAGGCAGACGGAATCCATAGTTGACCAAGGTCGTCTTTCTGGACCGGTCTCCCGCGAACATACCGCGGACCTGAGGCAGGGTGATATGGGACTCATCCACGATAATCAGGAAATCATCGGGAAAATAGTCGATCAGCGTGCAGGGCGGCTCTCCCGCCCTGGATGCGGTTAAATGCCTGGAGTAGTTCTCTATACCGGAACAGAACCCGGTTTCCCGCATCATCTCCACATCAAAGTTCGTCCGCTCGGAAATTCTCTGCGCTTCCAGCAGCTTATCTTCGCTCTTAAAATAAGCCACCTGTTCCTTAAGCTCTGCGAGTATCGTCTGAGTCGCAAGCTCCAACTTTTCCTTCGAAACCACGTAATGGGAAGCCGGGAAGATCGCAATGTGTCCCAGCTCCGTCTTCCCTTCGCCGGTAAGCGAATCGATCTCCGTAATCCGCTCCACCTCGTCCCCGAAGAACTCCACCCGGTAAGCGTCTCCGCCCGAGTAAGCCGGATAAATCTCCAGCACATCACCTCTTACGCGGAAACTGCCTCGCTTAAAATCCATATCATTTCGTGTATACTGGATGTCGATAAGCTTGTGAATCACCTCGTCCCTGTCTTTTTCCATCCCAGGTCGCAGGGAAATTACCATCTCCTTATAATCGATGGGGCTTCCCAAACCATAAATACACGACACGGAGGCCACAATGATTACATCCTCCCGCTCAGACAACGCAGCCGTGGC
>OBUZ01000869.1_pt1 | contig 12324 bp, 13 predicted proteins | sample 1494961 | NCBI WGS metagenome assembly OBUZ01 (sample SAMEA2579939, study PRJEB22360) | human gut metagenome | biome: human gut; feature: human-associated habitat; material: faeces | place: Denmark | collected 2008/2010
CAGCCGATTCCAAGATTCCTCATGGCAAACTGGACAATCATATCACTGGTCGCCAACTCGAATTCCGGTTCCACAACGATACCCAGCTTCTCTAAAAAATCATCCATAAACCGTCTCGTACTCGTATTCTTTTCCAAAAAAATACAGGGGAGTTCTTTCAATATACCGTATTCCAGCCTTTTCCCCTTTAAATGCTTAAACTGCTCTCCCGCCACAAAAATATTCCGGATCTTCTTTACCTCAGTGACAGAGACCTCCGGCCTCGCATCGACCGGGGAGCTGACCACGCCGAAATCAATGGTTCCATGGCTTAAAAAGCCCAGTGTCTCTGGTGTGGGGCCGTTGGACACCGTTACCTTCACCTTTGGATATTTCTCGTGAAAACGCTCCAGAAACGGCAGTAAATAGAACTGAAGCGTCATATCGCTGGCTCCGATTCTGACCTCTCCCGTATCCAGATCCTGCATCCGCCTTAACATATTCTCCCCATACCAGATATCATCTAAACCCGATTTCACATAAGAATAGAGAAGCTCTCCCTCTCTCGTCAGCCTGACACCTTTGGAGGTCCTGATAAACAGCTTCGCATCGACGGAAAGCTCAAGCTGGCGGATCGCCTGGCTGACGGCCGGCTGGGAGATGCACAGCTTCTCCGCGGCCAGTGTGATGCTGCCTAACTGTCCTACGTAATAAAACACCTTGTAATATTCCAGATTGCTGCTCATACCGTATCCTCCTGAAAAGAGCAGAGACTATCGACCGCCTCTGCTCTGAATCCATTCTTATTCTGCGGAAGATCACTGTTTTTATACCCGTCTAAATGGTCTTCCGCTGACACACATTTATCTTACACATTTATCTTACACATTTTTAGACATTAATCTCAGCCGTCATCCCAAGAACATCCTGATTCGCGGAAAGCAGCGGCCGAATCACTTCATCCAGATAGATCTCCACCTGAGCCGGCGCGCATCCGACATACTTCTTCGGGTCCATGTTCTGCTTAAGTTCATCAAGGCTTAAATTAAACGCAGGATCGGCGGCAATCAGCTCCAGGAGGTTATTGTCCATACCGTTTTCCTTCACATTTCTTCCGGCCTCCATGGACAGCTCACGGATTCTCTCGTGAAGCTCCTGTCTGTCGCCTCCTGCTTTTACGGCATCCATCATAATATTCTCGGTAGCCATAAATGGCAGTTCCGCCATCATGTGTTTCTCGATCACCTTCGGATAAACAACGAGTCCGTCAACTACATTTAAGTAAAGGTCCAGAATACCGTCAATCGCCAGGAATCCCTCCGGAATGCTGAGACGCTTATTCGCGGAATCGTCCAGCGTGCGCTCGAACCACTGGGTGGAAGCCACCAGCATGGGGTTCATCACATCGGACATCACATAGTTTGACAGAGAGGCGATTCTCTCGCTTCTCATCGGATTGCGCTTGTAGGCCATGGCGGAAGAGCCGATCTGGCTCTTTTCAAATGGCTCCTCGATCTCCTTCAAATGCTGAAGCAGGCGGATATCATTGGAAAACTTGTGCGCGCTCTGAGCAATGCCGGCCAGTATATTTAAGACACGGCTGTCCACCTTTCTCGAATACGTCTGGCCGGAAACCGGATAGCAGCCCGGATAGCCCAGCTTCTCTGCGATCATCGGATCCAGCTTTCTTACCTTGTCCATATCGCCGTCAAACAGCTCCAGGAAGCTGGCCTGTGTGCCGGTGGTGCCTTTGGAGCCCAATAAACGGATGGAGCCTGCCACATAGTCTAAATCCTCTAAATCCATGACCAGCTCATGCATCCACAGTGTAGCGCGTTTTCCAACCGTAGTCGGCTGTGCCGGCTGAAAATGGGTAAATGCCAGCGTCGGCTGATCTTTGTACCTGTCTGCAAACTTCGCCAGCTCCGCAATCACGTTGACCAGTTTTTTCCTGACTAACGCCAGCGCTTCGGTCATAACGATAATATCCGTATTGTCGCCCACGTAGCAGGAAGTCGCTCCCAGATGGATGATTCCCTTTGCCTTCGGGCACTGTACGCCGTATGCGTACACATGGGACATGACGTCGTGACGCACTTCTTTCTCGCGCTGCTTCGCCACATCGTAATTGATCTCATCCTGATGGGCCTTCAGCTCATCGATCTGTTCCTGCGTAACCGGCAGCCCCAGTTCCATCTCCGTCTCGGCGAGAGCGATCCAGAGCTTCCTCCATGTGCGGAATTTCTTATCCGGTGAAAATATATACTGCATTTCTTTGCTGGCATAGCGCTCAGACAAAGGACTCTGATAGCGGTCGTTCATAAAAATATACCAAGGAGACTGATGGCTTTCGTCATACGGGAACCGGCATGTGACTGATACCGTTTCCACGTCTCCACCCTTTCATTTGATTTTATTTCAATCCACATTTTGAGGCCAGAATACAAAACCCAGAATGACATGGTAGCTATGCTGCCATTTTATCCGGTTGCCCGGATTGTTTTGACCTCATGTCAGTGGGGGATATCTGCCCGCCACTGCCGCTAAGTTTGTTTTTGCGATTCATCTCCCACCTGCAGAGGCTGGGAGAATTCTCGTTGATTTTTGTTAAATATCATATCATAATATGCTCACAGTTAAAAGCAAAAAATCACAAAATTTACGGTTGTGCCGGATCATGCCGAATCTTCTCCATCTCACTGCCGCCCTCCCTGCATAAAAGGCGCCGGGCCGGATGGTGACACAATCCGGTGCAGCGCCTCTTTTCTTCTGCGGAATCTCTGAACTACTGCACATACACGTTCGCAGATTTCCGGACTACTGCACGTACACGTTCGCAGACTTCTGAACTACTGCACGTACACGTTCGCAGACTTCTGAACTACTGCACGTACTCGCCCCGGATATCCTCCTCAGGCGGCTGGATCGGATACTCACCGGAAAAGCACGCAGTACAGATTGGCAGTCCCTGCGCCATTTCCGTCAGCCGTTCCTGTCTTAAGAAGGACAGGGAATCCGCACCGATCATATCGCAGATCTCCTGTACCGTCCGGCCGTGAGCGATCAGCTGGTCCTCGGAAGGAATATCCGTTCCAAAGTAACACGGATGGAGAAATGGCGGAGCGCTGATCCGGACATGGACCTCCTTCGCCCCTGCTTCCCGCAGCATCCCGACGATCAGAGCGCTGGTGGTTCCCCGGACAATGGAGTCATCAATCATGATGACGCGTTTGCCCGCCACAGCCTCCTTTAAGACGTTCAGTTTAATCCGAACGGCCGACTCCCGGCTGCTCTGCTTCGGCTTGATAAAGGTTCTGCCCACATAGGAGTTCTTGACAAAGGCAGTGCCATAGGGAATTTGGGATTCCATGGAATAGCCCAGCGCCGCTCCATTGCCGGATTCCGGAACTCCGACCACCAGATCAGCCTCCACCGGTGAATCTACAGCCAGGGCACGGCCGGCAAGAATTCTTGCCTGATAGACGCTCACTCCGTCAAACACGCTGTCCGGTCTGGCAAAATAAATGTATTCAAATACACATCTCGCTTCCCTGCTCCGGTCCTGAAAGCACAGCCTCGTATCCGATGCGATACCATCCTTCGTAATGGTAACGATCTCACCCGGTTTGACGTCCCTGACGAATTCTGCTCCAATCGTATCCAGCGCACAGCTTTCCGACACCAGAATATAGGCGTTGTCCCGTTTTCCGATACAGAGGGGCTTGAATCCGAAGGGATCCCTGGCCCCAATCATTTTTCTGGGACTCATGACAACAAGGGAATATGCTCCTACAATCTTCTTCATGGCTCCGGCAACCGCCTCTTCCACAGAAGATGTCTTCACACGCTCCCTTGCGATGTGGTAGGCAATGACTTCAGAATCAATCGTAGTCTGAAAAATCGCCCCCGAATATTCCAGCTCCCGGCGAAGATCCGGCGCATTGACAAGATTGCCGTTATGCGCCAGAGCCAGAGTGCCTTTTATATAATTTAAAACCAGCGGCTGGGCATTTTCCCTGGTACTGCTGCCCGCCGTCGAATAACGAACATGACCCACTCCAATATTGCCGTGAAGACCTTCTAAGATCTCAGGAGTAAAGACTTCGTTACACAGACCCATCCCCTTATACGCGTTTACTTTCCCCTTGGGGCCCGCCGTATCGCTGACCGCGATTCCACAGCTTTCCTGCCCCCTGTGCTGCAATGCGAATAATCCGTAATAAATGGTAGACGCCACGTCCCCGTGATCGAAATCATACATTCCGAAGACGCCGCACTCCTCATGTAACTCATCCCCCGCAGTAATATTCAAGTCATGTCTCATGTAGTAATGCCTTTCTGTGCTGTTTACTGGATACCAAGACGACGGAATACTTCTTCGTAAGCGTCTTCTACGTTACCCATATCGCGGCGGAAACGGTCCTTATCCAGTTTTTCATGCGTTTCCTTATCCCACAGTCTGCAGGTATCCGGAGAAACCTCATCGGCCAGAATGATCTGTCCATGGTAACGGCCAAATTCGATCTTAAAGTCGATCAGCTCGATGCCGAGGCTGTCAAAATACTCTCTCATCACTTCGTTTACCTTAAAGGTATACTTAGTGATCGCGTCGATCTCCTCCTGAGTTGCCAGGTTCAGTGCCAGTGCGTAGTAGCTGTTGATGAACGGATCGCCCAGATCATCATTTTTATAGCTGAATTCCAGTGTAGGACAAGCGAACTTGATGCCCTCTTCCATGCCCATCTTCTTTGCGAAGCTGCCTGCGGAGAAGTTTCTTACAATTACTTCTAACGGAACGATCTCTACTTTCTTAACAGCGGTCTCACGGTCGCTTAATTCCTCGATGAAATGAGTCGGAACGCCTTCTGCTTCCAGCTTCTTAAAGATGTGGTTTGTCATGCGGTTGTTGATCGCGCCTTTTCCTACGATGGTACCCTTCTTTAAACCGTTGAATGCCGTAGCGTCATCTTTATAATCCACAATTAATACGTCCGGATCCTCTGTTGTATAAACCTTTTTCGCTTTTCCTTCATACAGTAATTCTTTTTTCTCCATGGTATTCACCAGTCCTTTTCCTGAATTAATTTATAAGTTTTATGAATATAACCAAGGTATTTCAGTAGAAATTATAATACAGTGAAAATGCGATTGCAACATTTTTATATATTATAAATTCTTATGGACGATGGCTGTATTCGCATATAAATGCGCCGGACGCCGCGTTAATCCGGTCTGTTCTCCGCATTTTCACGGCGAAGCTTCTCCTCTGTCCGCCAGAATTCAACCCTGCCCTCTTTCCAGTCAATCGTAACTCCGCTGTCCTTTTTGTCAGATGGGTACCCATCTTCTAAGGCCCCAAAATCCGCTGTCTCCACCGTCTCTTCCTTCACACAGCCAATATGAAATCGACGCGCAGTCTCCGTAAAAATACCGGGGTCATTTACACCTATAACGATCAGCTCCGCCAGAACCATACAGCTTAAGCAGTTTCTGAAAATGTGGGTACGCCTTCCCATGGACGCCCTGAGAAAGCCGCGGCTTCTCCACGGCTTCTTACTCCGGTTATACCGTTTCATCCGTTGTTTTTCTGCAAACAGGGTATTCTTCAAAAAACCCGTCCTTTCTTTCTCCGCATTAGTCATTCGTTGCATTTCCATCGCCGTTTACCGGAATCGCCTCTCCCAGGTACGTCGGCTCCGGCTTGAAGATTCCGGTCATAAAGTCTTTCCCTCTGGCCAGCAGCTCCCTCACATCACGCCGCTTCTGACCGGCGTACGTCCTCTGGTCGGAAGCCACGCCATAAGCGTCGAGTCCCAGCTGTTTCGCGGCGTACAGCGCCCTGTAGAGATGGTAGCGCTGTGTCACGATGATCACCTTGTCCGCCTGAAACACATCGCGGGCCCGGTACATGCTCTCATAGGTGGAAAAACCGGCGTGATCCATAAATACATCCTCCGAAGGCACGCCGCCGGGCCACGGCGAACTGCTTCATCACGTTCACCTCGTCGTAATTTTTCCGGCCATGATCTCCGCTCATCAGCAGCTTCTGAGAAGCGCCTGCATCATACAGCTCGATCCCGCGAAGCAGACGGTCCTCCAGCATGTTGCTGGGGTTTCCGTCCGGATGGACACCCGCTCCCAGAACAAGGATGCAGTCCGCTCCCAGCGCGGCCGCTTCCTCCTGTGTGAGAATCCGTTTTTCCGTAGATTTGATCATATATGTATTGACGCCCGCCAGGCAGACAATACCGGCAACGCCCAGAACGATCAGTGTAATAAATGCCTTTTTAATCAGTTTTTTCATCCTTCTGTCCTCATTTCTGTTATACGCTCCATTATATAACAAGGAAAAAATGGCTTCAAGCCTTTCCGGGCCCAAAGCCATTTTATTTTTCGTCTCTGTATAAAAATACTTATTCTGCTGCAGAGCTCATATCAGCACTGTTGGTCGGATGGCCGTTGCTCTCGCCAGTTATATCATCGACACCTCTCTCAACATCATTGATCATGCCGTCGATAACTCCGGTGCTTTCCTCAGCGTCTTCATCGGCATTTCTTGTAGTCCCCATATCTGTTGTGGACTCCATAGCCGTTGTCTGTGTTGTAGCTGCGCTGCTGCCTCCGGTGGTCTCATTTGTTGTGTTCTTATTACTGCCGCATGCGGACAGACACATCACTGTCATAATGACAAGTACTGCAAATACATATGGTTTTATTCTTTTCATAATACATTCTCCTTTCATTTTCTATGCTTAGTATGTGTTAGAGGAGAATAAATTATGGTGGGAAATTTTTCTAATTTTTTAATGGCTCAAAGCCGGAAAAACAGCTTAAAAGCGCTTGACTCAAAATCATTGTGTCCGTTCTGCAGAATATAAAAAAAAGTTCATTTCCGTATTCCTAAAATTCTTTGCAGCTTTATCAATAATTTTCATACCATTTCGAACAGCAACATTTTGAGAAGCTATATTTGTATCCCGAATCATAGAGCAGACGCTGTCTGCATCGAGAACCGTGAACGCATATTCCCCGCACGCAATTGCCGCTTCCGCTGCATAACCGTCATGATTGCTCATTTCCTGTGCATGATTCAATAACTGTATGTCGTTTCAGCCGTACGTCAAAAGCATTCCTCGTTTTCAGCCCGTTCTCCACCTCGCGCTTCCTTCGATCATCTTTCTTAATTTTCATCACGTTTTATATCCAGCCCGGACAGCTCCCCCTTTTTATCCCGGACCGCATAAATTTTAATCGAACTGTCGTCAAAGGGGCCGAAATAGTGCTCCAGCTCCTTGTCTTCAAAATACCCTACCAATTCGCCTTCGTAATACAAACGGTCGCTTTCCCGGTCATAAGTCAGGCCGTACTGCTGATAGACCGTATACGCCTCTTCAATGGTATCTTTGATATACTCATTTAATTTCTCATCGTTCCCACCGCCATTGAACGGTGCTTCCCCGTCGTCTGTATACCCGTTTATATTCTCCGTTATCTGCAATTCACAGAGAGCGGACCGCAAAGAAGGCGTTCTCTCCGCAAATGTCTGATCATCAAAAAGTTCCAGGCCGGTCACACCGCCTCTTTCATCGTGCAAGGCATAAATATCTACGGTTCCATCCTGATTGGGCCATTCCTTATAGTGGTCGCCATCCACAACGTCTTCAAAATAGCGCACCAGCGCTCCATTGTAGTATAACCGATTTTCCTTTTTATCGTAGCTCAGCCCATACGGCTGGTAAACCTCAAATATCTCTGCAATCTCTTCCCGCTCCTGATCAGATGGCCGCCAGGACGCTTTCGCCTTCGTATGAAACAGAAGCCCCGCCACCGCGCACAGCAGACATATCCCCATCGCTAATATAATTATCTTTCCGCTTCCGAAACTGTTTGATCCACTGGTATTTCTATCCATAAGAATCTCCTTTATACGAATTTATCTAAAGATGCTTTTTCCTTCAAACTGATTTGAGGGAAATAAGCTGCAACTGCCCCTTTTGCATCAAATCACAGGAAAGATCCAACCTGTTCTCTTCCACCATAAAGGAACAGATCTTCTCAAACCCATATGCTTCATAGAATCGGATCTGCCGCAGACCGCGGCTCCCACAATCGTATCACCGTCTACTGCGACTAAGCAGATATCGCCTCTTTCCATGCTGGCCTGCAGGATCTCCACCCAGTGGTCTTCCTGAAGGGAGGTCAGATACGCCTCGTCCATAAGTCTCCGGTAAGCGGCGCGGTAGCTGACGGTAAATGACAGTCCTCATCCGTACCCCTCTCTTAGCCAATCACATCCGCCATGGTATAAAGTCTCGGTTCTTTACCCGCCAGGAACTTTGCTGCCGATACTGCGCCCTTTGCAAAAATAGCCTTGGAGTAGGCCGTATGCTGGAAGGTAATCACCTCATCCTGTCCGGCGAAGATCACGTCGTGCTCACCGACGATGGAGCCTCCGCGGATAGCCTGGATTCCGATCTCATCCTTCTGGCGCTTCTCCCTCGTCTGGGAGCGGTCGTATTGATAGTGGTAGTGGTTGTCCATCGCCTCATTGATGGAGTCAGCCAGCGCCAGAGCGGTTCCGCTGGGCGCGTCCACCTTTTTATTGTGGTGCTTTTCCAGAATCTCGATGTCGAAGCCGGACTCAGCCAGGACCTCTGCCGCCTCCTTCACCAGCTTTAACAGCAGATTGATCCCCAGCGACATATTGGCGGAACGAAGTACCGCCACCTGGCGGGAGGTCTCTTCCACAAGCTGAATCTGTTCTTCTGAAAGTCCTGTCGTACACACTACCACAGGAATCCTCTTTTCGGAACAGTAGCTGAGAAGACCGTTTACCGCCTTTGCCGATGCAAAGTCCACGATCACATCCGCCTCCACGGTACACGCCTCCAGAGAGGGAAATACCGGATAGGAATTCTGTATGGTGTCATTTACATCAATTCCCGCAGCAATCGTGATATTCTCGTCTTCTTCAACAATTTTAGAAATCACCTGTCCCATGGCTCCATTGCAGCCGTGCATAATCATCTTTACCATAAGTATTTTTCCTCCATTTTATAATGAGTGCAGGGAAGTATCTGAGAGTGCTCAACAGGCCGGACGCCCTGATACCGATGCGTCCGGCCCTGCATTTAATGATTAACGGGGTTTATAAAATTCCGTATTCTTCCATAGCTTTCTTTAAACGTTCCTGGTTTGCAGGCTCCATCTCGGTGAGCGGCAGGCGAAGCGGGCCAACCTTCTTACCCATTAAGTTCATGGCCGCCTTGACCGGAATCGGGTTCACTTCGCAGAACAGGGCGCCTATCAGCGGAATCGCTTCCAGCTGAAGTCTTGCGCTCTCTTTCACATCGCCGCGGAAATAGGAAGCGCAGATCTCGTGGGTCTGTGCAGGCGCTACATTGGACAGAACCGAAACGACGCCCTTTCCTCCGAGAGAGAGAAGCGGCACGATCTGATCGTCGTTGCCTGAATATACATCCACACAGCCGTCTGCCATCGCAAGCATCGTAGCGATATTCGTGAGATTTCCGCTGGCCTCCTTCACACCGACAATGTTCGGCACGTTTTTACAGAGTGTTACAATCGTCTGCGGAGCGATCGTCACGCCGGTACGTCCCGGGATATTATAGAGAATAATCGGAATCTTCACCGCATCCGCAATCGCGGTAAAATGTGCGATCAGGCCGTTCTGAGTCGCCTTGTTATAATACGGGGACACGAGAAGCAGACCGTCTGCACCGAATTTCTCCGCCTCCTTTGAAAGATAGATGGCTGTCTCCGTACAGTTGGAACCTGTTCCGGCCACTACGGGTATTCTCTTATTTACCACTTCACACGTATACTTTATTACGCTTAAATGTTCCTCATGGGTCATGGTGGATGCCTCACCTGTGGTTCCACAGATGACGATGCTGTCCGTACCGCCGGCAATCTGCTCTTCCAGCAGTTCTTCCAGCTTCTCGTAATTCACCTCTCCGTTGTCCTTAAATGGTGTAATCAGCGCTACACCCGCTCCTTCAAAAAGTGCCATAGTCTTATCCTCCTGATTCAATCTGTTCCTGTTGCCAACGCTTCCGCTACATAAAATCATGCGCCCGCCCCGTGCCATTATCCTGCTCTTATCCTTTTGCCTGCAAAACGATCATTCCTGACAGAGAAAAAGAGCTGACAGCGGGGTCAGCTCTTAAAGTTCAGAATCCGGTAAATACTTCTTATCTTCAAGCAGCGCCCCATCCATGCAGGATGACAGTCATATGATTCTTCATCATATGCCCAGAACAGATACGTCCCGGGCCGTACCGTCCTTCGGCGTCTCATCCTTTCCTCCACCCTCACATGCACCCTGATGCATCAGGCAGAATACTCATAATCAACGCAACCTCTACTTTATTATGTATGTTACCATACTACCATTATTGCTTTGTATTGTCAACTTTAAGATGATCAATTTCTCTGATGCCATCCACGAGGGGATCCAGCTCCTTCGGGAATACCTTTCCAGTCAGAATCAGGTCGATTTCCTCAACCCTGGACTGAAGCAGCGTCGTCATCTCATCCATCTCGATAATTCCCTGATCCAAAAGTCCCAGCACCTCATCGAGAATAACCAGGTCACATTCACCGGTCGAAAGTACTTTTCTTGCAAAATTCATGCCGTTGCGGATATTCATCCGTTCTTCCTTCTGCTGCTCCTCCGATAATGTCTCGAAGAAAGCATCGGACTTTTCAAACCGGAAAATCTTCAGTTCCGGTTCCAGCCGCTCTAAAATCTCACAGGAGGCCAGCTCCTGACAGCCCTTTAAAAACTGTATCATGATTACCGTCTGCCCCTTTAACAGAGCGGAGATCCCCATGCCGAGCGCAGCCGTCGTCTTTCCTTTTCCTTCGCCGCATATAACCTGTATTGTACCTTTACTCATCCTTTTGCACCTCATACCAGCAAAAAAGCAATATATTGATATACTACGTTAGAACCCGCTTATCGTATCACAAAATTTAAATTTTTGCAAGTTTTCTTACCGTTTTCTTAATTCCCGCCTTATCCTTCGTTATTCCGCGCATTCCAGCTTGCTGACAGATACCTCATAAGCGATCCGTTTCTCACACTCGGTTTCGCTGAGCTTCTTCGTATACTCTCTGCTCTGCACGCGGCCCCAGACCTTCACCCGCGCGCCGACTTCGAAGCCGGAGGCGTATCTGGCGTTTCTTCCCCACGCGATACACGGGATGTAGTCAGACTTCCCATAGGGCCGGTTTACGGCGAGCAGAAGATCCGCGATCTCTCTGCCCAGAGGAGTCTTTCTGTATATAGGGGCCTTACATATATATCCATCCAGAAAAATCTGATTTGTTTTCGTATAATCCGTAAATTCCTCCAGGAAATGGATCTCACGCACGAAGATGGACAGAACCAGGCGGTTTTTCGTCCCTTCATGCCGGTTATAGGAACGGAACTGTCCCAGGGCTTCCATAGTACAGCCTATGTAATTCGCTTCTACATCGATGAGTCGCTCCGATATCATAAGAGGTATGACATCAGCCTGCTCGCTAAGACGATTTACTGCAACGTCCACCATATAGAATCCTTCTCCGAATACCTCATGGCTGAAGGTGAAGCCGGAGATGATCTCCCCGATTACGCTTACTTTGTTGTTCTCAATCATTTTTTCCGACATTGTATTTCTCCTCTTCTTTCACTAATTTGCCGTAACGATTCAGCCGGGCGTCCTGCGTATTCTGTTTTCCTGCTTTTGAAAACAGAAAGATGCACGGATGAATGGTTACAATTTGCTTTGCAGCTAATATTAAGTGTATGAAAAGGGATTCCGTGAAATGATAAGAACACATCCAAAAATATCGACAGAAAATACCTGTCAAACCTCACAAAAAATCAGTTACCCCCATATTTCCCCGAAATACCGGAGGCCGGATACCGGCGGCTTCTCTTTTCCTTCCGTTTTCGACCTTTATCGACAGTAAGCGGATTTCACTATTTCCAGGATGCAAATATGCCCTGCGAAAGTTTCCTCCCGCAGAGCATAATCTTATATACAGCCGTTGTCGGTATAGCTAATATAATTCCATTAACCCAATGATTTCTTGTTCAGGGAAGACCTCTTCCTCATCGTCGGATCCAGGATCTTCTTTCTGATTCTCAGGGATACCGGTGTGATCTCAAGGAGCTCATCCGTATCGATAAAGTCCAGACACTGCTCCAGACTCATCTCCTTCGGCGTCGTCAGCTTCAGGGCTTCATCCGCGCTGGATGAACGGGTGTTGGTCAGCTTTTTCGTCTTGCAGACGTTCAGCTCGATATCCTCAGCCTTCGGATTCTGACCGATT
>OBUZ01000873.1_pt1 | contig 12265 bp, 14 predicted proteins | sample 1494961 | NCBI WGS metagenome assembly OBUZ01 (sample SAMEA2579939, study PRJEB22360) | human gut metagenome | biome: human gut; feature: human-associated habitat; material: faeces | place: Denmark | collected 2008/2010
TAAAAAACAATACATGCATATTTATACATATATTATTAATAATCATAAGGTCAAAAACTCGACCGTGAAAAATATAATAATGAATCATCGCCAGTATATTACATATAATTACATATAATAATACAAATCAGATTGACATACAGAAAATTGTACGTTATAATAAGTACAGAAAATTGTACTTATTAAAGATTGGAGGGAATTTTATGTTAGCAGTAAACTATACAAACCTCAGAGAAAATATGAAGTCTTATATGGATAAAGTAACAGATGATTATGAGACAATGATCGTTACAAGAAAAGATAATAAGAATGTCGTGATGATTTCAGAAGAAACCTATAACAATATGTTGGAAAATATGCATGTCATGGGTAACAAAAGTAACTATGATTGGTTGATGGAGTCCAAAGCACAGTTAGAAAAAGGGAAATGTGCTATGCATAATCTTTTGGAGGATAGCGTAAATGAATAAAGTTTTTACCGATAATGGCTGGAAAGACTATGTGTACTGGCAAACAGAAGATAGAAAAACTTTAAAGAAGATTAATTCCCTGATAGAAGATATTTGCAGAAATGGAAATGAAGGTATTGGAAAGCCTGAACCATTAAGAGGGAATCTTGCTGGATTTTGGAGCAGACGTATCAATGATAAGGATAGATTGATTTACAGTATTGACGAAGAAAATGTTTATATCTTGTCATGTCGTTATCATTATACCGATACTTAATGTCTGAAATCATATTTGCGGATTGACTTTTCAAGAACATAGAGTTGCTATTATTTATAGTCGTGTATAAATTCTTGTGCTTCCTGTTCCGTTGGACACTTAACAAGTGGCACATTATCAGAATTATACACGACTGTTTTAGTTTGATGGATGATTAACACTCAGCTTGGCAGACGTAACCTTCCACCAGCACAACGATTAGCAGTCGTTGAAAAGTTTAAAAAGAAAATTCAAGAAGAAGCGAAAGAGAAACAAGGAACACGTACAGACTTAACTTCTTCTCCAAATGGAGAAAAAGTAAAGAGCACTCACACAGATAAAGAACTTGCCAAACTCGCCGGTGTAGGAACAGGAACTGTGGCGAGATTCAATCGAGTTATGAAATCTGATGATGAAGAGTTAAATTATAAATAACATAGTCATATAATTTACTAAGCAGTAAATGATGGCTGTGTTATTTTTTACCTTCAATAAGAACGTGAGTTCTAAAATCAGAACATAAAGAATTAGCCTCTCAGGAAATTAATCCGGGAGGCTATCGTTGTTTGTGGTAGAATGATACTTTTCTTGAAAGGCTTGTTTTATTTCGAATATGAGATTATTGGCTTGTAATTGGGTTTCTTTTATCATATCTTCAGAAGAATCATTACTTGGAACAGTAAAATTTACTTCATAATTTAGTTTGGCAATATTGACAAAAGCACAAAGAAGAGTTTTTAGTTTACGATATAATTTTTTGACATCTATATCTGAACTTGAGTTATATTTATATGAAAGGCTTACATAGTTATAAATAGAAAAACTAAATTCTTCTATCCCATTTATGATATTAGATAGTTCCTCTAATGTTCCGTATTCAAAATTTGCAATTTCAGAAAAAAGAGAGTAGTTGTCTCCATCCTCTAAAAGATAATTATATAAATTTGCTTTAGCGTTTAGTAATTTAAACTGCTGCGAAGTCTGATTGATTATTTGAGTAGCTTCCTTGATATATAAGTCATTAAATTCGCCGTATGGAAGAGGAGAAATATTTTTGAAAATATCTATTTTATAATATTCTATTGCTAAAGGAAATTCTCGTATTAAACTATCTGTCATAATGTCAATGGCTTTAATGATTTCTTGGCGTTGTTTTTTATCAGATAATTCAGATGTTTTTTTTAAAATAGTTTCATTAAAACTAGACAAATATCCCTCTAAAGATGCTATATCTTCTTTAAAATGTTCTTCTTCATAAAAGTCCAAACTGTTCAAATAATCTTTATAATTACCATCTATAGATAATAATTCGTAGTATGTTTGCAGTACATGACATGGAACTGTGTTTCCATTTTCAAGTGTTACCATTGCATTAGGATGTAAATATTTGATAATGTATTTTTCTACATTTAAAGATTCTTCTTTTGCAAAATCTTCAAAAATCAAAAGAAAATCAGTTTTAGATATATTTTTAGTACGGTGATTTTCTACATTTGTAAGCCATGATTTATTTTTACCGATTTTTTCTGATAAATTATAGGCAGTAAAACCATGTTTTTTTCGTTCTTTAACAATTAAATCTATATATTCATCGGTTAATGCTATTTTGTTGGGAAACATTTTTATTTCACTCCAATCCTAAATATGTAATTATTATAGTATAAATATGGAAATATGTAAATGAGAACATAAGTTCTACATAAATATGTAAAAAATATATTGACAATAATATGTTGCGGTGCTATTATAATCACAGATACAAAAAGAAGTCCCAATGTTTCCTAGGCACTGAGACTTCAAGTATTAAAAATATGTAATAATTGTACAGATACCACACGAATGATAACTATACTTTTCTCTGAACAAGCTAAGTATACACAAAAAATCAATTCGTGACAAGTGAGAACATATGTTCTTGCTATCTGTCAATAAATTCCTAAAACAAAAAATTAAAGACTGAGTGGGGAATAATATCTGTGAGACAGTGTATTTATACACATATTGCATAGAGTTATTTTAGTACTCAAAAACAAACCGTGACAATTGAATATGGAATTTTCAAGGCTGAAAAGCCTATTTATTTTTAGCCTTGTGGTAACGTCAGACAAATTTGTATGCATCGTACATATCATTTCATATCAATGCACGTACATGGTGAATGGAAGGTGGTGGACATATGAATAAACCTGTTGAATTAAATCGCTTGGAATTTCTTATTTTAGCAACATTACACAGTTTTGGAAGTAAAGACTGTTTCCATGGAATGACTATTTCAGAAATTATGGAAGAGAATGATGGAGCTTTAGGAGTAAGAATGACGGTATATAAGAAGATGAGAAAGCTTGTAAACGATGGATATATTCAAAAAGGATGTATTGATAATCATGCGGATACATTTTACTTATTAGAAAAATCAATAAAAATATTCGAAGGAGAAGAGACGAAATGAGTTTAAAAGAAGAATGTATGATTTTAGGGTTGGGTTGTTGTGGAGGTAAGCAAGTAAAAGAACTAATTGTAAACTATGACTATAAAGGAATGGCTGCTAATGGTAGTGAACAAGATTTGAAAATACTTGGTAACATATCTAAATATCATTTGAAATATTTTGATGGATTCGGAGGTCACAGAGATAGAGCATTAGAGTGTTTAGCTCAAAATAGTGATTTCATAGAATTTATTGAAGGAATAGAAGAAAAGATAGTTTTTGTAATGTTTGGTGGTGGAGGCTCTACTGGATCAGGATGTGCCACAATCATTACAGAAATGTTATTACAAGAAAAGGAGCAAGAAGGACTTCCTAAAAAAATTGTATGTCCAGTAATATCTCTTCCATCATTAGATGAACCAATTGTAAAACATAAAAATGCATATCAGGCAGTACAAGAGTTGCAAGAAATTGAAGGATTAGGAGCTACATTTTTTATCAACAATAATGTTGGAAAGGATTACGCAAGTATCAATAGCACATTTGCAAAACTTCTTGATACATTCCTTACAGATGATTCGTATGGTGAGTTAAATAATTTTGACGAATCAGAACGTATAGAGATGTTGCGTAATAATGGAGCAATGGTTTTAAGTTTAGTAGGAACAAGAGATAACAAGCTTATGTTGGATAAGCTAACTAAGGATGGTATATTTGCTCCGATAGAAAATGATATGGTATGTGAAAATATAGGTATCATTCATTCGGGAAAAGATAATTCTGATATTAAAAAGGAAGATATCATTGCTGTTGTAGGAAAACCGAATAATGTCTTTGAAGGGTATAACGGTAAAAGTACATTAATTGTAGCAAGTGGACTTAACTTTCCAGTGTCACACATTGAGAAGTTGGGTGAAACTGCGAAGAGCACATATGAAGAGCGACAGAGAAATAAAAACCAATGTGGTCAGAAAAAACTGTGCGGTTTAGAGTTTATGGAAGAAACACCAAAGGCTGTTGTTTCAGAGAAGAAAAGTGCCACAAAATTAGATGCTTTAAGAAAGCGTATGAATAAACAATAGATATATGTAAAGGAAACGTCAGGTATATACCAATTAAATTTCAATAATATTTGTGATTTATTTTAGGTAGACGTTAGAGAAATAAAATTGTTATCCCAAAAAGAGAAATATATAAGTAGATGGAAGTTATGGCGGTGTGATACCAACAACACATCTATAAAAATACAAATAATGATAGGAGAGTAAAAAATCATGGTAGATATTGAACGTGTAGAGGAATTTAAGAAGATTATGAAGAAGGGGAAATGGAGGGAACGTTATCGTGTCGTAAAATCTAAATACTTTATTCAAAACAATCTGTCGGAGGAACAAGTGTGTCAGAGTATTTTAATAGATGCAGCATTAAAGGATACGGCTAGATTAGTAAGACAAGAAGCATTAAGAACATGTCAAATTTTGAAACTTACACATAAAGATAAAGAAATTCAATTAAAGAAAATGCCATCAGTTTTTGAACTGATGAAAATGAACCGTGATTCATTTAAAGAATGTGTGTTCTTGGCAGTAATGCAAACAGAGGTTCCTATATACCCAAGACATAGGCGATATGACAAAAAGAAGAAAAGAGCAATTAGAAATGCTTTCGAAAAAGAATACCCTAAATTATATGAGATTTTGGATGGATATTATACATATGATATTCATAAAAATGCAAACGATAAGTTAGGAGAATTTCTAATTGGATCATTAAATTCTGTAAGTAGCAAAAGAATTATGAAATACTATACACAGAATCCAGAACGATTAAAATATGAAAGTCCAAAATATAGAGAAACATTAGGACGCAAAATAGAATTAAGACAACAGAATAGGCTTAAACACAAAGAGTTAGAATCTGAAATGTAAAGTAAAAGGTTATGGAGAATGATTAGTAGATGGATTTTCATGCGGATTAAATATCCGTCTCCATCTACATGTGAAAAGGAGAAAGTAAATTATGGTAGGAACAGTAAAATGGTTTGATGCTAAAAAAGGATTTGGATTTATTATTGTGGAAGATGGTACAGAAGTATTTGTGCATCAGAGCAATATTAATATGCGTGGTTTCCGATGCCTAAACGAAGGAGACATTGTCAGTCTTGAAGTGGAAGAAGATATTTCAGGTAAGAAAAAAGCGGTGAATGTTACCACTATTCTTGCGGTAAAAGGAATAAAAAGGTTGTTGCTATTAGAAAATCATTACTTGAGAATAGCGAAAAATGACCATAAAGAAATCAGATACATTGTAGTGGATGAAAGTAATGAAATGCAAACTGAAGAAATGACGTTAGCTGAAGTTGCAACATATGTTGGATTAAATGTGGATGATTGTGTGTATAGAATGTCAGATAAAAACGTATAGACAAATTTTCTCAAAATCAGCACCAAAAAGAGAGAAAGAATAATATAGAAACAAATAACGGCACATTGCTTTGTGCGGTGTGCCAGCACAAAAGAATGGAGGAGATTTTTATTATTACGAGTCAAAGTAAAGATATATGTACAGTTAGATCGTTGGATTTGGTGAATTATTTGTGTAATCATGGATTTAAAATAAAAAAGGTCATTGATTCAGACATTAATCCAAGATTTAAAGTGTTTTTATTCAAGGACAGTAAGGACTTACAAAGTTGTATTTCTACGTACCTTTTAAAGAAGGGGGCGTAATCCTTATTGACCAAATGTAACAAAAAAAGAATCAGAATAACAGACATAATAAAAAAAGAAGATGTGAAGAAGTGGAAACCAGGCAATAACATTTTACTATCTGCCCCTATGGGAGCTGGAAAGAGTTATTTTTGCAAAAACACTCTTTATGAATTAGCAAAGGAAGTAAATGGGAAGATACTTATGCTGATTCACAGAACAAATTGTGTAGATCAGTTTAAATATGAAATAGAGACAGATGGGAAAAGCGATGTGATAGATGTTGTCACATATCAATCACTGGAATATGCCAAGTTAAACAACACGAATAAAATTTGCTTATCGGATTACACATATATAGTTTGCGATGAGTTCCATTATTTCTTCAACGATAGCAGCTTTAACAACAAAACGGCAGTGTCTTTTAACATGATTATGGATAATGATACGGCGATTCATTTATTTATGTCGGCAACAGGTGAACACATGTCGAGATACATGAAGAAATTTATTAGGGATAATAAATTGGAACCAGCTATTGAGTATGAAGTACCGTTTGATTTTTCCTTTATCAAGCAATTAACATTTTTCCATAAGGATGCCACTATGGAAGAATTTCTAAAAGAAGGAATTAAAAAAGGAGATAAAGGTATATTTTTTATACAGTCGGCAGAAAGAGCTTATAAGCTTTATTCGAAATATAAGAAATATTGCATCTTCAATTGTAGTGCTAATAATAATAAATATTATGAGTATGTGGATAAGGAAAAAATCAAAAATATATTAATTAATCAGAGATTTGAAGAACAGTTTTTGATCACGACATCGTGCTTCGATGCTGGAATAAATATTATTGATACAGATGTAAAGCATGTTGTGATTGATATTGTTGATATTGGATCATTGATTCAATGCATGGGAAGAAAGCGTATACAGAGTGAAGATGATAAGGTGAACATATACATTAAAATCATAAATAATCAACGATTGGCAGGACTTAAGAGAAACATGAAGGAAAGAGTAGAAATGGCTGATTATTATAGAATAAACGGCTATTCAATTAATAAGTTGATTATGAAATATCCTATGCAAAATGATCCTTATAACATAATATATGATGATTTAGTGTATAACGAAGACGGCAACATCATTCCAAATTCATATACGAAAAAAATTAATGAACTCATGTATTTCAAGAAAAAAGAAGATATTGCAGATTATTCTATTATGATTAAGAAATATGGAAACTTTGGATATTGTAAATATCTTGCTGCAAATTTTGGTTTTTATGACAAAGACACTGGCACATATACCTATAGATTGATTAATGAAGATTTTGACTTAGAAAACTACTTAGAAAAAATGGTAGTTGATAATACTGTCATGTTACAGCTTAGAGACAGAAGTGAACTAATCAAAAAGATAAATGCAAAGCAAGATGGGAAATTGCTGAAGAAGCGAAATACTTTAAATCAGGTTTTGAAGGAAAGAGAGATTTACTATGAGATAAAAGAATTTTCCACAACTAGACACATTATAGACAATTCAGGCAAAAAAAAGAAAAAGAAATACAAACAAGCATGGAAAATTGTGAGAGTAGTTCCCGATGTTGATAGTGGATAATTTAACTTTAAAAGACTACAAAAACAGTTTTGACCCCCCTATTTAGGCGTAAAGCTTCTAATAGAAAGTACGCTCAAAAAAGGGGGTCAAAATGAAAAAGAAGAAAACTCAATCCCCCAAAATGAATCTTTACGCTGACAAGCGGAAAGATAATCACGAAGAAATGTTTTCATTTCTGAAGTGCCCACTGTCAGAGACCACGATAAAGAGCAAAGGAGATAATAAAAATGGCAATGACAAAAGAAGAAAAAGAGTTATTACAGAAGAAAAAATTAACATATCATATGATTATTTTATGTCTAGTTACATGTGAAGGAGTCATAAGTAGGAATGCTTATCTAGAAAAGAAATGGGGAAATTTTCATGGTAAGCACAATCCATATACTTCTGATAGATTGACATGGATGGAATATAGGAAGAAATTGCGTTTTCTGTTGCAATCAAAATATATGATGAAAGCTATTATACAAGAAGTAAAAAGTTGTAAAGATAAAGCAACACAAAAGGAAGTAGAAGAAGTTATTGGTCTAATTAATAGAGGAGATTATGTTATTGTCTCTGACAGTAGGCAGTAATCCTTTATCTGCGCTGTCGGCGCATCTAAAGTCTTCCTGATATTTTCCCTGTCGGGAAAAGCATTATTCGATTCAAAGAGAAAATTTTACAAGTAAAATCGCTGTAACCCTTGTAAACTCTAGGTTTTTTGTAAAAAACGTCCTTTAAAGTCTCCCTATATATTATATATATTAGGGAGAAATGAAAGGATGCGAAAAATGCTGAAACCCTTATGTTTACTGGGATAGAGAAGATTTTTAGTGTTCAAAAATGGTAAAAATGATGATTTTTAGGAGGAATTAGATGGAAAAAGGGTAATGAATATTTGGAACGTCACCATCTCGCCGAAAGTGGCGAAATATCCGTCAACGTGGAGACATCGGTGGATCAGCGAAGAAAGTTGGAAAACGAATTAAAGAATTGGAGAGATTGTATGGGATTCAAAACGGGTCAACATCTTTTCAAGGGAATCAACATAAAGAGGTGGTTACGAATAATTCGGAAGCACCACAAAAGACACAGGAACAGTTAGCAAAAGAGTTTGGTATCTCAGTAGACACTCTTCAGAATTACAAGATGATGGCTGAGATGATTCCAGAATTAGAAGAATTGATTGATACCGGCATTGACCCTGAAAAAGATAGACGTGCTATTGCAAAGTATGTTGAACTGAAAGGTTACAAAAATGGAGAATTAGGAAATGGAAGAAAGAAGGAATGCCAAGATGGCACAGCTAAATTAACCCTTGATGAAATTGCTAAAGAATTGAATACGTCAAAACGTAATTTTATTTCGCTATTCATGTTGATTCGACAGTTTGTCGATTAGGATTAAATCTTCGATACCCCCAGAATGGTGGTGTCGGATAAATAGTATCTAAGTAGTTCACAAACTGTTAAGTACTGGTTATTGGTAATGAACGAAGAGTTGTAGATAAAGATGGTATCCCAATTTAGGATATCATTGAGAATGCATTGTGCAAAATTGCACAGTGAAAAACAATGTTCTCAACGACAAAACATCGTTCAGATGCGATGGATAACCTCGGATACCGAAACGGTAGTCAAGATATAAACAGACACGTTTTAGATAAAGAGGATAGCCCCAATTTAGGGCTACCCTGGTTTGTAGTGGCAGACGTGTGTGATATTTTGGAAGATTTTGAAAAGGCTAAGTTAAATTTAGGTCGTCAAGGAGAGGCTAATATTATTAATTAGGTGAACTCCAAAACGAGCCAACCTCAAAAAGTGATGAGCAAGAACGTGTCTACTACACAGACGATGCATTAGACAAACACGTTGAAGAAGATGACTCCTTAAAACAGGGATTCGGTTGGTTTGTAAGGATGTAACACTTGTTCTCGGATATTCAAATCCAAGCAAGGCTTTATCAGATCATGTAGATAAGGAAGATAAACTTAATAACGAATCGTTATCGAGTTTAGGACAACGTGGCGGTTGGATTATCAACGAATCCGGCTTATATGCTCTTATCTTCGGAAATAAACTGGAATCTGCAAAAAGATCATAGATGTCGCAAATCACAACTTTAGAAGCAGATTCCCAAAATGGGAATGTGGTAACATTTTGTTACCCCCATCTATAAAAGACCGTATTAAAATTAAGAACAGGAGATGATAATTATTAACAGTACCAAAATTAAATATTTGAAAGTCATGGACAAGTTATATGAGGTGATGGATATATCATTTTATTATCAGACGATCCGAGCTGTAGAGACAGATTTGAGTTTGGACGATGCTCCAATTGAAGAAGTATTTGATATTTTTGATTTTAAGGATATGAAAGTTACATTGAAGAATAAAAAAGGTCAAGGAAAGTTGATTGATTTTAACGAATTTGTCAAAAATCATAAGATGAAATCAGACTTTCATTGACTGAAAAAGTGGCATATATAAAGGGTTAAATCGCACGAAAAAGCGGTATTTTTGAATGGATAAAATCAGATGGAGTATTTTAGAGTAACTTTGTTTTGGTGGGAAATTGGGTAGGAAATTTTGATTTAACATAAGATATTAGGATAAAATTAATTGGAGGTATACGATTCGTGGGAGCAATAATGAACTTGGATTTTGGAAGATGTAGAGTATATAAGTTGAGTATTATAGATACCATGACGGAGAGGGAGCATCTTTTCTATGATTTTTATAGAAAAGGTGTCAGTATGAATAAATTGAAAAGGGTTTTGAATAAAAATTTTCCTCTTTCACAAGACGTTGCAGAATTATTTTCAATTTCAAAATCAGAAGCAGAAAAACTAATGGAAGATAACTTCCCAAAATCTAAACTGAAAGAAATTGTATTGAAAGAGATAGAAAGGTTCCCGAAGGGCGAGAACAGAAATATAAAGGGAGACTATCTATATTATTACGATGACAAAGGGGAAAAACATGATAAATTAACACAACAGATTGTTTGGTTTGAAAATGAGTGTGCGATAAGATGCTCTAATGATTTGTCAAAAGTTCCATTACTCAAACAGATAGTCTTATTAAAGTGTACCAGCGTAGCAACTAAAAGTCTTTTAGGGCAGATTATTGATTGTGGGATTGATATTGATGGTAAGCATTATATTTTTTATACATCCAGTACAGGACAAATGAAAGACAGTGAAATTACACTATTAGAAGAGGAATTTTGGAACGAACATAAATATGCTTTGATGTGCGGATTGACTGAAAATCGCATCAATGAAAGAGGTGGGATTAACACTGGTAAATATTTTGCTGCAAAGGCGTTGAACATTTCAAACAGTGTTGTTTATGATTCCGGTATCAGTATAGATGAGGTTATTGTTGTACCTGATTTTAAGACTATGGTATCTGGAATGGTAAATTATCTTGATATTGAAAACCTGACTACAACAGAAAAAGAGATGCAGATACAAATAGAACATATGGATGGAGCGGGGATTTTTATTCCGGGGACACTTCCGTGTAGTTGTCAGATTCGTGGAGGATGGTTAAAAGGTGCAGTGTTTCCATTTGACTTTCATAAGTTTATTAATTTGAAAAGAGGCAGATTATCGGATTCTCATATGGTTGATGCATGGGGAAAACATATCACTATCGAAGAGTTTTTAAAAGCAAAAATGATTTTGACAGACAGTCAATTGAAAATGAGAAAATATTATAATTCTATGGAAGAGTATAGGAAATGTTTTAAGAAGTCAGGGCTTTCCATCAGAATCAATAATTGTGCTCATGAGCCGGGTAAAGAAGTAAAAGTAGCATATCAACCTTTCCAAACGATTCCTAGAAAAAATATGACCCCTGCTACCATTGAAAAATTAACAAAGAAAACAATTGAATATATCAATGGAGCAAAAACAAACTATAAAACAGCACTAAAAATGATGGGAATTGATTTAGATGAGAAGAAGAAAGAGTTGCGTCCGTTACATGCATGTATTAAAGAATATCCTTATTTATTAAATGATATTCATGTTAAAAAAACTTTAAAGTCTGCTTTTGACGCTGAACGGAGAAATGCCGAAGGAAGTAAACTTATTATGGATGGAATGTGGTCTTATATTTGTCCTGACTTGTTTGCATTTTGCGAATGGCTGTTTTTAGGTGAAGATGAACCTGAAGGATTATTGCCGGAGGGGTATATTTATAATCACTACTATGACGAAAAGGAAGATATAGATACCGTCTGTTGTTTGAGATACCCACATTTATCTGATTGTGAGCATGGTGTTAGGAAAGTGTTGCGGTCAGAACAATGCAAGGAATGGTTTATTGGGGAAGACACAATAGTTAGTTGTCATGACTTAATATCTAAAGTTTTGCAGGCAGATTGGGATGGAGATCATATTTGTAATATCCATGATAAAGCTTTTTTGGAAGTCTTGAATAAAAATATTTATCCGCTTTATTATGAAATGGATAAAGCACCAGCAGAAATCCTTGATAATTCAAATAAACTAAATTGTCTTTTGAGGAGCTTTTCAAATGAAGGAATTGGATTTGTATCTAATGCTATCACAAAAATATTTAGTGAAAAAGACCCTGACATTAATTTTGTGAGGATTTTATGTGCCTATAATAATTTTGTTATTGATTATTTTAAAACACAAAAGTCTATGGATTTAAAAAGGTACACAGAAAAATATGAGGAATACAAACAATCAGACAGTAAATTTCCATATTTTTTTAAATATGCAAAGGGGAAGAAATCATCGGCTTTTTAAAAAGCAAATAAAACAAATAGTTTGCCATCTT
>OBUZ01000877.1_pt1 | contig 12196 bp, 10 predicted proteins | sample 1494961 | NCBI WGS metagenome assembly OBUZ01 (sample SAMEA2579939, study PRJEB22360) | human gut metagenome | biome: human gut; feature: human-associated habitat; material: faeces | place: Denmark | collected 2008/2010
TCGGCGACAGGGAGGTGATCGTAATCGGCCAGTCGAAGGGAGGGGAAGCAGCGCTGCTGCTGACAAACTATATGAAATCGGCTGTGACAATCGCGCTGGTTCCTTCCTGCTATGCGTTCCAGGGACTGCCCACGGAATTCATCCTGGAGAGCTTTACAAACAGGAAGTCCTCCTGGTCCTTTCAGGGAAAAGAACTGCCCTATATCAAATTCTATTTTGACCAGGAGATTGTAAAGGAGATTATGGCTGGAAATTACTGTACGTGTTATGAAGCGTCGATAGAGAAAAACGGGAATGAAGACGCGCTCATCCGCGTTGACGGATATACCGGGAAAATACGAGACATATTTCCATGAAGCTGGACGGCCATTATCTCATGAATTATGAGGAGTCTGCCGGGGAAATCGTGAAGTACCTGGAAGAGTATCTGGCCGGTAAAAGGTGATGCTCCCTTAAATTTTGAAAGAGAGAGGCTAAAAAAATTCCAGATAATTTACTAAAAAAGTTTATTTACTAAAAAATTTGAATACTTAAAATTAATGGATTGACAAGAAACGACATTATTGTTATACTAATCCCAACAAATGCAAAGAGGCAGAAAATGGAGTTCATTTTCTGCATTTTTTGTAAATATTTGCTTTAGCGAACTAAAGCGAAAGGCATAGGAGGACTCGTTATGAGAAAACGTAGAAGTGTACTTGCAGCAATATTACTGTCCGCGATGGCTCTTACAACCGCATGTGGTGGGAGCGGCGGCACGACAGAAACGAGCGGCGGCGGGAACGTTCAGGCTGAAGCAGGATCGGAAGCGGGAAATACGGGGGAGGAAACCGTAGTACAGATTGGCCAGACCTCTGAGGTAGCCAACTTAAACCCGACGATTCAGCCGAGAACACCAGACAGCAACGTGCAGTGTATGATCTTTAACTATCTGGTTATTCCGGACGAAGAACTGAACTACGTGGGGGATTTGGCAGAAGGATGGGATGTATCGGACGACGGCAGGACGTATACCTTCCATTTAAGAGACGGCGTAAAGTGGCATGACGGAGAACCGTTTACCTCCGCCGACGTCGCATTTACATTAACCTCTCTGGCGGCACCGACCTACAAGGGCGGCGCGGACAGCCGTATCGTCTCCATCGTCGGAGCCAAAGCGTACCAGGAAGGCAGCGCAGACAGCGTATCCGGCATAACCACACCGGATGACAAGACGGTTGTTGTGGAACTGGAAGAGGCGAATGCCGCGTTTATCGGCAACATGTATACCTGTATTCTTCCGAAGCACATTCTGGAGAATGTGGATCCAGGCACATGGGATACCGACGATTTTAACCGTCATCCCATCGGAACCGGCAAGTACAAATTCGTTGAGTGGAAGTCGGGCCAGTACATCGAACTGGAGAAGAACGAAGATTACTTCGGCACAAAGCCAAGCATTGACCGCGTCTATGTGAAGTTCGGCGACGAGACAACACTGACCGCTTCCTTAATCAATGGCGAGCTGGACGTTCTGTATGGCTTGAGCGCTTCCGAGATTGAGACTGTTGAGGCCATGGGCGGCGTCAGAGTAGAAGCGTACGATATGTTAAGCGTATACTATATCGGCTTAAACCAGTTAAATGAAGACTTAAGTGATTTAAAGGTACGCCAGGCACTGGCTTACGGGATTGACAAAGATAAGATCGTAGCGACGATTTATGGAGAGACCGGTTACGTACAGGACAGCATTTTCCCGAGCAACCACTGGACCTACAGCGACGATGTAACGAAGTATCCGTACGATCCGGCGAAGTCGAAATCTCTTCTGGAAGAGGCTGGATATACCATGAATGCATCGACCGGATTCTACGAGAAGAACGGCAAGACGCTTCATCTTACCTATGACCTCGTAACAAGCACAGACGGCAATTCCGTAGCTCAGCTGATCCAGCAGCAGTGGAAGGAGATCGGCGTGGAGATGGAGATCATCGAGCAGGATTTCTCCACACTGGCTTACACGAAGCTGTTCCCATCCGATGACAACGGCAGCCCGCGCCGTGTAACGGCGGACGATTTCGCCTGCTACACCTTAGGCTTCGGCATGGAGGCCGATCCGGACGAGTACAGAATGTACTTAACCACAGCAGATGCACCGGGTACCTGGAATTTCGTTACATACAGCAACTCCAAGGTGGATGAATTATTTGAGAAGCAGCTCTACTCCACAAAACCGGAGGAGAGAGCGGCCTGCTACCATGAGATCGGCAAGCTGATCTCCGAAGATGTTCCGTGGATTCCGTTATACGGTAAAAAGAGCCTTGCAGGAGTCAGCGAGAAGGTACAGAACTTCGCAGCAGACTTCCGCGGAATTACATTCCAGATTGAAAAATGGAACATTGCTCAGTAAATCAAACACCCCGCCGCAAGCTGCGGGGTGTTTGCCCCCGCGGGCAGTCGTCAAATGGACATGCCAGCATGCCCACCTGGCTCGTTGCCTTCGCGAGAATAAATGAATGAGGTAAATGGCCCAAAGCATATTGTTTTGGGCCATTTCACCAATGGAGACCCAAATGAAATACGATTATACAGAAGTTTTAAAGGACCTGGTCAGGATTGATACCACCAATCCACCGGGAAATGAAAAAAGGGCGCTTGATTATATTCAAAAGATTCTTGAACAGGAAGGGATCGATTCGACGATTTACGAGAGCGCTCCCGGCAGGGGCAATCTCCTGGCCTGCCTTCCGGCTGACAAAGATGTGTCTGATGAAGGGGGCGCGGCGGCCGAACGGCCGCTGATTCTCCTGAGCCATATTGACGTGGTCCTGGCAAAGGAATCCCAGTGGAAGCATCCTCCCTTTGCTGCGGTGGAGGAGGACGGCTTCATCTATGGGCGCGGCACCGTGGACACGAAGCAGCTGACAGTCATGGAACTGGCTGCCCTGCTGGCGCTGGCGGAAAATGGAGAGCAAAGGAAACGGGATGTCTTTCTTCTTGTGACCTGTGACGAGGAGAGCGGCAGCGCACTCGGACTATCCGCATTTCTCGAGAAAACAGTCTCCGCAGGCGGCCGTACCATCACGGGAAAGGAACTCTTCGAAAACAGTGAGGTAATCAGTGAAGGCGGAGGCTTCCCGATCCTGGTGGGAGACACGGCTTTTTACTTATGTGAGTCGGGCCAGAAGGGATGCGGCACCGTGGAATTTACCGTGGAGGCCAGAAATGCCAAAGGCCCATTCTTCGGAAGCGGAGACGGGATGGTAAGAGCCATGAAGCTGGTGGCCGATATCGGGGCCCTGGAGCTGGAGCAGAGGAAGCTGCCTACAGTAGCGCGTTTCGAAAAACGGCTTTCCGAATGTGCGGACGGCAATTGCCACGGTGACTCGGGCGCAGAGCGCGCGAGTGATCGTTTCAGAGAGGCGCTGTCCCCGGTCATGAACAATATTCTGACGGCCATGAACCGGAATACTATGACCGTGACCATGATTCAGGGAAAAAACGTCAATCAGGTAAAGGTGATCTGCGACGTGCGCCTTCTGCCTGGTTACGGAACCGCATATCTGAAAGAAATTACGGACCGCCTGGCGGAAAAATGGGATGCCGAATGCCGGATTCTATCCTTCAGCGAGGGCTATGAGAGTCAGCCGGAGGGCGGACTGATCGGATGCCTGGAGGAAGCGACAAAGATGGAGCTGGGAGAAGACGGGAAACGGGCGGAAGTGCTTCCGTTCATTTCCATGGGATCCAGCGACGGACGTTTTCTGGTTCCCATGAAGGCGAAGGTATACGGCTACAGTCCTGTCCTTTCCTGGGACATGACCTTTGATCAGGCCGTTTCCATGGTTCACGGCGTCGATGAAAAGATTCACCGGGAATCGGTGCTGTTCGGATGCCGGGTACTTGAAAATGCGGTCTGCAGGGCGGTCTGCGGCCGGATTCACCAATGAAAATGAAATCGAAAAGAAAGAAGGGGAACATTATGGTAGACAGAAAAAATGTAGCGGTTGAAAAGATGGACCGCGCAGTCCAGATGTTAAAAGAAAATCAGATCGATATGTGGATGTTTTATTCCAGACTGAATCAGGATCCGTCACTGGAACTGATGTTCAATACCGATACGAAGAACGAGGTCCTGTTCGTGCTGACGGCAGAAGGGGATAAGATGGCGTTTGCGGAAGCGTCCGACGCGGCGGTATATGAAGCGGCAGGGATCTTTACCAGTGTAAGGACTGTGACACCGGATACGGTAATGAAGGAATTTGCAGCAGTGTGTGACGAAAAGAAGCCCAATCGGATCGCGGTCAACGATTCCACCGAGGATTCCCGCTGCGACGGCCTTGGACTGGGACTCTATAAAAAAGTATGCGGAGCCCTGGGTGAGGAACGCATGAAAGCGTTAAAGACCGGAAGCTACCGGATGCTGGAAGAGCTCCGTGCGGTAAAGACCCCCAGCGAGATTGCCATCATGGAAGAGTGCAGCCGCTTAACGACCGATATTTACGACGCACTTTTTGCGCGCCTCCATGTTGGACTCAGTGAAATCGATGTGGGAGATATTATGATGGAAGAGTGTGCGAAGCGTAACGTCATCACCGCCTTTGGAAATCCGCCGGAATATCCGCTGGTTCTTCTCGTCAAGGGCGGTATGTCCCACAGGAAGCCGAACGCGAAGAATATCTGCCTTCCGGGCGATATGCTGGTCATCGATTTCAGTATCCGCTTTAACGGCTATACCTCCGACATCGCGCGTACCATGTATTTCTTAAAGCCAGGCGAGGAGCATGCGCCGAAAGAGGTTACTGACTGCGCAAACGGGGCAATCCGTGCGGTCGGTGAGGTCATGAAGGTGATCAAACCGGGCATGAAGGGCTACGAGGTGGACGCGGTCGGAAGACAGTCCATTCTGGACAGCGGTTATCCCAATATCCCTCACTCCGTAGGCCATCAGGTAGGTCTGGAAGTGCACGACGGCGGAACGACCCTCGGGCCAAATAAAGCCAGGCTAAGCTGCCAGGGCGTCTTGAGAAAGAATGAGATCTACGCGCTGGAACCGACTGTACTTCAGCCGGATGGACTTCCCTGTGCGATCATCGAGGACGACGTAATCCTGACCGATGATGGATGCAGACTGATCAGCAAACGCCAGACAGCGTTGATCGAGATCCCATACAGAGAGGCTTAATTCATGGAAAATGTGAAAGAGACACTGATGCATCTCATTTCAATTCCCTCGGTAACCGCATCTCCCTCCGAGAAGGAGGCCGTCATCTTCCTCGAACTGATTTTGAAGGAGGAGGGGATCGAGACTGAGCGGATCTTTAAAGATCCGGAACGATTAAACCTCCTCGCCCATTTACCGGCCGAACAGCCGGAGGAAGGGCCCCTCGTGCTGATTTCCCATGTGGATGTGGTGGACGGCGATTCTGACAAATGGAACTGGCCGGTCTTCGGCGGAGTGGAAGAGGGGGGCAGAATCTACGGGAGGGGAACTCTGGATACGAAGCATTTAACCGTCATGGAGCTGAATGCATTTCTGAACCTGAAGCGGTCGGGAAGGAAGCTGAGACGCGACGTCTGGTTCCTGGCCACCATCGATGAGGAAGCGGGAAGTAAATTCGGTATGGAGTACGTGAAAGAGGCCAGGCCGGAGCTGTTTCAGAATGCCATGGTAATTAATGAAGGCGGCGGATTTCCCCTCCGGATTAACGGAAATGACTACCTGATGCTGACTGTGGGAGAAAAGGCTGTATGCCGGGTAAAGCTTACGGCCTCGGGCCGCGGCGGCCATGCCAGTGCTCCTGGTGACGATCAGGCCATCTTAAAGCTGGCAGCCGTGCTGGAAGAGATCTTTGGAGCGGAGGATGAGCTGTGTTTCGGAAGCCACGCGACACAGGAAACCATGGCCCGGATTCTGGGCGGCCGCACCTGTGACAATCCGGTGGCGGCCGATATCTTCGGATACGCGGGACAGAATACCATCGGTCTCCGGGATTACCAGATCGGAGACCGGAGCAATGTGATTCCGGCCGCGGCGGAAGTGGTTCTGGAATTTAAAGTGCTTCCGGGCACGAGGGAAGAGGAGATCGAGGCGTTTGTAAAACGCCATGTGAAGGCCGGTGTACAGTATGAGATCCTGAGCTTTGAGAGGGGATTTGAAAGCAATTTCGGCAATTCCGCCTTGAAAAGCCTGATCGGGGATTTGAGGACGATCAGCAGGGAGGAGGGCTTCTCCTGCGAGGTACTTCCCATGCTTGCGCTGGGACGCACGGATGGCCGCTTCTTCGGTTCGGAAGGCAGCATGGTTTACGGATGCTCCCCCCTGTTAATGGACGATTCCTTCGACATAGTGCTTCCGAAGGTTCACGGAAATGACGAGAGCATATCCACGGAATCCTATCTCTTCGGATGCAGGGTGTTGGACCGCTTAATTGAGAAAAACTGTTTGTGAGCCGCAAAAGAGCGGCCTGCTATTACATAGTATGGAGGAAAATATGAAGAACTTTGAATTTCATAATCGTGTGATCCACGACGTGACTGAGAAACTGAAAGAACTGGACATAGACTTATTTTTAATCATTACCAGCGAGGGAAGCGATAAGATGACCCGGTTCATTCCCGGAGTCGATACCGTGGGTTCCGGAGCGTTCTTCTTTACAAAGGAAGGAAAACGCTACGGAGTGGCGTCTGCCATAGACGCTCAGGACGTAGAGGAATCCGGCCTGTTCGACGAGGTGATCCGCTATCAGGACTACGACAGCACGGTTGCCGGACTGCTGAAAAAGCTGAATCCGAAGCGGGTAGCCCTTGATTTTTCCGAGACGGATGCGGAATGCGATGGGCTGACACTGGGGCGGTATGAGTATTATAAGGCTCATATCAAGGGACAGCTGGAGTTTTTGGAGGTCAGCTCTGATTTGTTTATTCCACAGGTGAAAGCTGTAAATCACCAATAAGATCAGGAGGTTATCGATGGGAAAATACATAAGAAAACGGTTAATACAGTCAATTCCCGTGGTGTTCGGCATTACGATACTGACCTATTTCATCATGAAACTGGCGCCGGGCGGCCCCCTGGCCAATATGATCAATCCGCGTACTTCTGCGGAGTCTATCTTAAGGGCCAAGGAAGCGATGGGCTTAAATAAGCCGATTATCATTCAGTACGTCAACTGGCTGAGGGAGCTGCTGCAGGGCAATTTCGGCTACAGCACCAACTCAGGACAGCAGGTTCTGGCCATGATTTTAGAACGCCTTCCCGCTACGCTGCTGCTTACGGTAACGGCGTTTGTCATCAGCTTTGTGGTGGGAATTCCGCTGGGCGTATACTCTGCGACCCACAAATACTCGGCAGGAGATTACGGCCTTACCATCTTCTCCTTTATCGGTATTTCGATTCCCAGCTTCTTCTTCGGCATGGGTCTGATCTACATCTTCGCCATAAAGCTGAAATGGTTTCCGACGTCGGGCTTTGGCGATACCACCTTTAAGGGGACCGGGATGGCTCTGTTCCTGAATAAGATGAAGTACCTTGTCATGCCTGCCCTTGTGATGTCCCTGGCCAATCTGGCCACGGTCATGCGCTTTACCCGGTCGAGCATGGTGGAAACGCTGAACCAGGATTATATCCGTACGGCCAGGGCCAAAGGGCTCTCGGAGAAGGTGGTCATCTACCGCCACGCGCTGAAGAATTCCCTGATTCCCGTTATCACCATCTTCGGTTTATCCATCCCGAATTTATTCGGCGGCGCCTATATCACGGAAAAAGTGTTCAGCTGGCCGGGGATGGGGCTTCTGGGCGTTGACGCCATCGCAAACAGAGACTACGCAGTGCTTATGGGTCTGACTCTGTTTACGGCGATTCTGGTTCTCGTGGGCAATCTCGTTGCGGATATTCTCTATTCCTTCGTAGACCCGAGAATACGATACTAAGGAGGCTTCCATGGAGAAAAAAATTACATATAAAAAACGGACTAATCTCTTCAAGACGGATGCGTGGAAGCGGTTCAGCAAAAATAAACTGGCTCTGATCGGAAGCGTCATCATACTTTTGATGATTGCCGCGGCCATACTGGCGCCTCTCATCGTACAGAATGATCCGTATGTGTCTTTAACCGATGCAAACGGCCTCATTTTAAAGAACAGCTCTCCTGCGAAGAGCGGCACGATTCTGGGGACGGACAGCCTGGGACGCGATACATTCAGCCGGGTGATCTACGCGGCCAGAGTGTCCATGAGCGTTGGCGTGGTGGCAGTAGGCATTTCCACCGGTATCGGTATTTTATTAGGTTATTTCGGCGGGTGGGTGGATACCTTTATCATGCGTGTGGTCGATGTGGTCTACTGCTTTCCGGTGCTTTTCCTGGTCATCATTATCGCAACCATCTTAAAGCCCAGCATCTATAATATTATGATTATCATCGGCCTCTGTAACTGGACCGGAACGGCGAGGTTCGTCAGAGGCGAGATTTTAAGGGTCCGGGAGCTGGAGTATGTGCAGGCCTCCATCTCACTGGGGGCGACGGATGGACGCACTATTTTCCATCATATTATTCCGAATATCATGGCCCCGATTATCGTGGAAGCCACCCTTCAGATGGCGAGGGCGATCCTGACAGAAGCTTCCTTGAGCTATCTGGGTGTCGGTGTTCAGATGCCGACGGCCAGCTGGGGGAACATGCTGATGAGCGCCAACAACTTATCCACGCTGACGCTGCGCCCGTGGCAGTGGGTGCCGCCGGGAGTCTGTATTTTCCTGGCAGTGCTGAGCATCAACTTTATCGGTGACGGCTTAAGAGACGCGTTTGACGCAAGACAGAAGAAGTAACCGCGGGACAGGAGTTTAAATGAAGAAGATACAATATGAAAAGAGGCTGTCGGGCCTCAGAGCTTACATTGAGGATCACGGCCTTACGGGAGCGCTGATCACTTCGTATGAAAACCGCAGATATTTCTGCGGATTTACAGGGAGCAGCGGTTACCTTCTCGTCACGCGTGACCACGTCGTTCTCATAACGGACAAACGGTATACGACCCAGGCGAAGGAGCAGACTGTGGACTGCGAGATCGTGGAGCACAGCCAGGACCGGCTGGGACTGGTGGCGGACACCATGAAGCGGCTTGGAATCACTTATTCCGTCATGGAAAGCGGCATGACCGCCGGAGAGTATTTTTCCTTAAAGGAGCACTTGGGAGACCACAGGATCGTACTGGAGGATGAGTACTTCCTGGAGCTGCGCATGGTGAAGGACGAATGGGAAATAGAAGCCACCAGGGAGGCCATCCGGCGCGCCGAGGCAGGCTTTGACCGGCTGATTCCGAGACTTAAAATCGGTATGACGGAAAAGGATTTAGCGGACGAACTTCATTACCTGGTAAATAGAGAGGGCGCCGAGGCCATGAGCTTTGGAACCATTGTCGCCTCGGGGGCGCGAGGAGCCATGGCTCACGGATTTCCGACGAACAAGGTCATCGAAAACGGTGATATGGTGGTGGTTGACTTCGGCGTCATGTACGACGGTTACTGCTCCGATATGACGAGGACGCTGCTTTTCGGAGATATTTCCCAGGAAAACAGGAGGATTTTTAATCTGGTCCTGGAATCCGGAAAGCGGGCCGTGGAAGCGGTGCGGCCGGGCGTGCACTCCAGCGAGGTGGAGGCGGCTCACAGGGATGTATTTATCAGAGAGGGGCTGGACGATTACGCGCTTCGCGGATTGGGGCATGGAATCGGCCTTCAGATCCACGAATGTCCGAGAGTCCAGATTGGAAAGGACACGGTATTGAGGCCGAATATGATATTTACCATAGAGCCGGGCCTCTATTTCCCGGGAGTCTGCGGCGTCCGCACGGAGGATGACGTACTGGTGACGGAAAGCGGAGTGGAAAACCTTTCCCATACGCCGCATGAGATTCATATTGACTAGGACATGACAGAATGTAATTTTTCGATCATGCTCAAGGAGAGGAGACCGTTAATGAGCTTATTGGAAGTAAAAGACTTAAAAACATATTTTTATACGGATGCGGGCTGCGCAAAGGCGGTGGACGGTGTATCCTTTTCCCTGGACAAGGGGAAGGTGCTGGGCATCGTGGGCGAGTCCGGATGCGGCAAGAGCGTGACCAGCTTATCGATCATGGGGCTGGTGGACCCGGTGACGGGAAGGCATGAAGGTGGGGAAATCCTGTTTCACGGGGAGGACTTAAGCAAGCTTTCGGAAAAGGAGAAGAGGAAGATCCGCGGAAATAAAATCTCCATGATCTTCCAGGAACCCATGACCTCTTTAAATCCCGTGTTTACCGTCGGCTACCAGATCGAGGAGGCGCTGATGCTGCATCTCGGTATGGATAAGAATGCGGCCTGCCAGAGGGCAGTTGAACTGCTGAAGCTGGTGGAGATCCCGGAGGCGGAAAAGCGGGTGGATGAGTATCCCCACCAGCTGTCTGGCGGAATGAGACAGAGGGTGATGATTGCCATGGCGCTGTCCTGTAACCCCGAGCTGCTGATCGCCGATGAACCGACCACGGCTCTCGATGTGACCATACAGGCGCAGATCCTGGAGCTGTTAAATGAACTGAAGGACAAGCTGGGCATGGCCATCATCTTTATTACCCATGATCTGGGCGTGATCTCGGAGATGGCCGACGAGGTGGTTGTCATGTATGCGGGGGAGATTGTGGAAAAGGCGGAGACACGCCAGCTTTTTGACAACCCCATGCATCCTTACACGGAGGGGCTCATGGCCTCCATCCCCGACATCGATCAGGAGGTGGACAGGCTCCAGACTCTGGAGGGACTGGTTCCCAGCCTCTACGATATGCCGTCAGGCTGCCGGTTTGGCCCGCGCTGCAAGTATTATACGGAAGAGTGCGGAAAGAACCACAGCCAGTTGACCCGGCTGGAAGGCCAACGGGAAGTCAGATGCAGGAGGTATCAACATGAGTGAAATCCTGATTCAGGCAAAAAATATAAAAAAATACTTCCCTACCAGTGACAGAAGCAAGGTCGTGAAAGCCGTGGATGATATCAGCTTTGATATTTACAAGGGCGAGACCCTGGGGGTGGTAGGGGAATCCGGCTGCGGAAAATCCACCACGGGCCGCATGGTCTTAAAGCTCCTTGACTGTACGGAAGGAACCGTTCTGTACAAGGGAAAAGACATTGGTAAGATGAAGGGAAAAGAGATGCGTTCCTTAAGAAAGGAGATGCAGATCATTTTCCAGGATCCTTATGCGTCGCTGGATCCGAGAAAGACGGTATTTCAAATCCTGGCAGAGCCGTTCTGGATTCACCATCCGGAGATGAGTAAGGAAGAGATCTACCGGGAAGTGGAAAAGCTGATCGAGTGCGTGGGGCTGCGTCCTGAGCATATCCTTCGCTATCCCCACGAATTTTCCGGCGGCCAGCGCCAGCGTGTGGGCATTGCGAGAGCGATCGCCCTTCATCCGGAGTTCGTGGTCTGTGATGAGCCGGTCAGTGCCCTGGATGTATCGATCCAGGCCCAGGTAATCAATCTGATGCAGGACATCAAAAAAGAGTACCAGCTGACCTACCTCTTTATCTCCCATGATCTGCGGATCATCAAGCATTTCTGCGACCGTGTCATGGTCATGTATCTGGGTAATATCGTGGAGCTTGGAACCAAAGAGGCGATCTATGGGAACCAGAGACATCCCTATACAAAGGCGCTTTTATCGGCAGTATCCAGCGTAAAGGGGAACGGCAGCAAGAACCGGATTATCTTACAGGGCGATATTCCCAGTCCGGTGAATCCGCCCAGCGGCTGCCCGTTCCATACGAGGTGCAGCTACTGTATGGATATCTGCAGGGAAAAGAAACCGGAATTAAAGAAGATGGCCGATGGCACGCTGGTAGCCTGTCATCTTGATATGGAATAAAACTACAACTATTTGGAGGATGGAACAATGAACAAGATCGTAACAGAAAACGCACCGAAGGCGATAGGACCGTATTCACAGGGAATGGTATTTGAAAATCTGGTATTTTCCAGCGGACAGATACCAGTCAATCCGGCGACCGGCGAAACAGAAGGAACCACCATCGAGACACAGGCGGCCCAGTCCTGCAAGAATGTGGCGGCGGTGCTGGAAGCGGCCGGAAGCAGCATGGAGCGCGTGATCAAAACCACCTGCTTCCTCGCGGACATGGCGGATTTTCCTGTTTTTAACCAGATTTACGAGACGTATTTTGTTAGCA
>OBUZ01000880.1_pt1 | contig 12182 bp, 19 predicted proteins | sample 1494961 | NCBI WGS metagenome assembly OBUZ01 (sample SAMEA2579939, study PRJEB22360) | human gut metagenome | biome: human gut; feature: human-associated habitat; material: faeces | place: Denmark | collected 2008/2010
GCCAAAAGTGAAAGAAACACGCTTGCGAAAAGGCGACACGATCAAATGCGCTGATGCAGAGGATTGCGTGAGGACAATGAATGAATTGGCGGTCTGCGGGATAGAGACGGATTTCCTGTATGAAAAAGATGGAGAGAGCGGTTTATGGTTGGAAATAACGGGAGGAAAATTAGATGGATGAGAAGAAAGTTAGAGAAGCGATATACTGTATGAAAGCAAGTATTGGTGAAACAATGTGTGAAGAGTGCGTTAATTACTACGAATGTGACCACACCAAAATGGATGATATGATGAGGACAGCAATCGAAGCATTGGAAAAGCAGATATCGAAGAAACCGATTTGTGTTCCGAAACTATACAGTGAAGAATTAGGATTTAACGATGAAATTCATTGCCCGTCTTGTAGAAGATATGTCGGTTTTTTTATGGAGGGAATGAGCGAACCAGAACAAATGGAATATTGTTGTGATTGCGGTCAACGCATTGCAAAAGATTGGAGTGAATAGCATGGAAGAAATTAGAGTCGGAGACATAGTGATGTGCGTTGAATATCCAGGCAATCCATGCGGAATAGTGGTTAAACAGTATCGTCCGACAGCATGCGGACAGCAGACAATGATTAAATGCAATGACGGGCGGTTATTCCACGCACCAACAAGTGATTTTAGAAAGATAAGGTAATTGGAAGGAGCGAGAAATAAAGTATGAACGTACTAGAGAAGATCTTGGAAGAGATAAGCAAAGTTGAAAAAGAGTATGTAACTGGACATAAGGCGTTGTATGCGTTAGGTGCTACAGGCAAGGCAACCGAAATTAGTGGTATTATCCGTTCGCACATGGATGATGTTCCGGATAATAACGACGGTTGGATTCCGGTAAGCGAGAAATTGCCGGAAGTCGGGAAAATGGTAAAAGTTACTGTACACTCATCCGAATGGATTGCGGACTACGATTCGGCCTGGGTTCCGAAAGAAGAAAAGACATACTATCCGGAAGAATACAATGTGTATGATGGATACATAGATAGAGTGGGCATGTGGAGATTTTACGATGAGGGAGGTTCGGTCAATGCTTGCGACAAAGAATTTGGAATAAATAAGGAAATTATATACGATGTCGTGACAGCGTGGATGCCGAAAGAACAGATAGAACCATACAAGGAGGGATAACATGGACATTTTAATCACAATCGCATTCTTAGCCCTGTACTATATCCTGGGGCTTGGAACAGTGATTACTTTAAAAACAGGAATCGAAGAGGAAGTAGAACTTGAAGGAGCAGATTATCTTCATGCCGCAGGTTTTCCGATACTGTTATTTGTGGTGTTTTTGGATTGGATAGTGCGAAAGATAGTGAGGTGATGCAGGAATGACAAGAGATACCATGAAACGCAGAAAGGAGACGGCAGGAGTCATCCGAAAGATAGATGCACATGATATGGCAACGAGAAAGCCCTGTGAGACAGCTTTAAAGCAAAAGGGGCATAAAGCCTTTGCCTGTGATTTTAAAAGGGCTGACAGAACAAATACGGACACTCTGGAATACATAGCAAGCAAGTACAACATCAAAAAGCCAATTCCGGGAGGTGATTGAGGTGGATAAGAATATAATCTATGAGTACATGGATGCGAAAGCACTTGTGAAAGAGACAGAGGAAGATATCAGACGGCACAGAAGAAAGACGTTTGTGCAGGATAAAGTGACAGGCAGCAATCCAGAGTTTCCGTACCAACCACAGAGCTTTAATATCTCTGGATGTGTAGAGAGCGCAGTGAACATAGACGAAGAGGAACGGTTGTTGGAAGAACGAAAGCTGAACGCAAAGCGGATTAAAGTAAAAGCAGAGCGAGTAATCAATAAAGCTCCGGTAAGGATGCAGAGGATTATCCGGTTCAAGGTGATGCAAGGACTGACATGGGATGAAGTAGCTGCGAAGATGAAAGGAAATTGCACAGGGGAAAGCGCAAGGAAAGAATTTCAGAGGTGGATGAAAGAAAAATAGAAGTTTGTCCGTTTTGTCCACATTGTCCGCTTTAAATAATATATAGTATAACATGGAGTTAGAAGAAAGACTCCAAAAGCTTTCCAAACAACATTCGGAACACCGCCGGACTTCTGCCCTTTCTCGTCTGGCGGTGTTTTCATGCGGAGTATAGCATCAATGGTAGATGCGCAGGGTCGCGCCCTGTGTCCTTGGTTCGATTCCAAGTGCTCCGCTTTGTGATGTGAGTATACAGGCTGCACAGCTGAGGTCTGTTCTGGGAGTGCACACCGGACTTACATTGCAATGGTACCAAAACGCAGATATCCGCAGATCTGCAAAGCAAACAAAAATAGATTCAGCAATCTATATTTAGTGTAATCAGCGTACCTGAGTGCTGCGGATAGGGTAAAGGATGTCAACTGGCATCCTACGGGTGTATAGCTCAGTTGGGAGAGTGATCGGCTTTTAACCGACGTGTCGCAGGTTCGAATCCTGCTATACCCGCTGTGGACTACTGCAAGTTTCCTCCTTTTTTCTTATAAATTTTGATTGTGTATTTGGTTATTTTGGTTTTTGTTGGCGTTATTAATTCTTTCAGCAGTAGTCCTACATTCTTGGCATCCAGAGATGGGTGCTTTTATTATGCTATAAAGGTGGTGAGTCGGATGGCAAAAGGTAAATATCAAGAGTGGCTAGAGCCGGAAGGCTTGCTGAAGATAGAGGGATGGGCGAGAGATGGTCTGACGGACGAGCAGATTGCAGATAATATCGGGATTTCCAGAAGCACATTAAATAGCTGGAAAGACAAGTATTCGGACATTTCGGACACCCTAAAAATAGGAAAAGAGGTCGTTGATCGTCAAGTCGAGAATGCTTTGCTAAAACGTGCGCTTGGATATGAGTACACGGAAACGACCAGAGAATATATACCGGAACTTGATGAAATGAAAACTACGAAAAAGGTCACAAAGCAAGTAGCGCCGGACACTACAGCCCAGATCTTCTGGTTGAAGAACCGGAAACCGGACAAGTGGAGAGATAAGCAGGAATATGAAGATAGGACAGCGATTGAGAAGCTGGATGAAATTTTGAAAGGATTGCATGACAATGCAGCTAAGCCAGAAACAAAATGAGTACATAATTAACGCTATGCACAGATGGAATATTAAATCCGGTGCGGTACGTTCCGGAAAGTCTTTTGTAGATACTGCTTATATTGTTCCGAAAAGAATCCGAGATAGAGCTGGACTCCCCGGATTAAATGTAATCATGGGAGTCTCTAAAGAATCTATCGAGAGAAACGTACTCCAACCGATGAGGGAAATCTATACCAGTGATCTGATCGGGAACATTAACAATCGGAATGTTGCCAGAGTATGCGGCGAGGATGTCTATTGTCTCGGTGCGGAAAAGGTCAGTCAAGTTGCAAAGATACAGGGAGCGTCCGTTAAGTATTGTTACGGCGATGAGATTGCGAAATGGAATAAAGAAGTCTTCCAGATGCTGAAATCCCGTCTTGATAAGACGTATTCCTGCTTTGATGGAGCTTGCAACCCGGAGAATCCTACACACTGGTTAAAGGAATTTATCGACAACAAAGAACTGGACATATACTTGCAGAAATACACGATTTTTGACAATCCATTTCTTGATCCAGAATTTGTAAAGCAGCTCTGCAAAGAATACGAGGGCACAGTTTACTACGACAGATTAATTCTCGGGCTCTGGAAGAGAGCAGAGGGAGCAATTTACCGAAAATTCGCAGATCATCCAGAAGAATTTATAAAAGAGCCGGCTGCATCAGATTTGACAGAAATTGTTATTGGTGTGGACTTTGGTGGCAATAAGTCTGGTCATTCGTTTGTAGCGAGAGGATATGACCGAGACAACAACGTGTACGGATTGAAGAGCGTCCGGCACATGAACAAGGATTTTAAAGACGGGATTGACTCCAACATACTGAATGATCTGCTTATCAAATTCGTGGACGAGGTGCAAGACAAGTATGGAAAAGTAGATTTTATCTATTGGGACAATGCAGAGACTACGCTCGGCCAGAGTATCCGAAACGCTATGCTCAAAGCTCATCCAGCCACGATTGTAAGACCGGCCAAGAAAATCAAAATAAATGACAGAATAGAATGCGTCTTAAAGCTCATGGGAGCTGGGCGCTTTTTTATTACAAATGATTGCGAAACATTATCAACTGGATTGCAAGAGGCTGTGTGGGATGAAAAAGCGATGAAGGATGACCGACTGGATGACGGCAGTAGTGATATTGATACACTGGATGCATTTGAGTACACGATAGAACGTGATATTAAGATGCTGACAGAGTGAGGTGCAAGATGTTTAAGTTTATTAACAAGGTTATTACAGGAGTGTTTAACATGATAAGCAGGACAACGATGAAGCAGGTGTTGAGAGAATCTCCTGCAATTACAAGCACGATGGTGCAAAAAATAAATGAATGGAACAGTATGCTGTCCGGGAATGCAGACTGGTGCAAAGATTATGTAACATCCCTAAAAATCGAGCAGGGGATATGCAGAGAGTTTACGGATGTAGTTTTGTCAGAAATGGAAATTAAAATCTCAAATGACAAGCTCCTGAAGCTGTTTGAGAGCACCACAGAGAGCCTGAACGAGAACTTGCAGGACGGCCTAGGGCTTGGTTCTTTTTGTTTAAAACCGCTTGGAAATGGACAAGCGGAGTTTGTAACAGCAGACAAGTTTATCCCTGTAAGCTTCGGAAATGATGAGAAGCCGAACGATATCGTCTTTCTGGACTTCCGAGATATTGACGATTCCAAGTACTATGTACGATTGGAGCGGCACAGCATAAAAAACGGATTTCTTGAGATTACAAACGAAGCCTACAGCTCGTCTAGCAGATATGGATTTGACCGTAAAATCCCGTTGGAAAGCCTAGAAGCATGGACGGGACTCCCGGAGCACGTAGCATATCTGGGAGTGAAAGAAATGGATTTTGGATATTACCGGAATCCGATCAAGAACAGGATTGATGACACGCCTTGTGGTGTGTCTATTTTTGATTGTGCGATCGATTTGATCAGGAAAGCGGACGTGCAGAGCGCGAGAATAGACTGGGAGTTTGAGTCTGGTGAGAGGGCGATCCATGTGGATGCTGCGGCTATCAAGCGAGAGCCAGACGGACAGAACGGTATAGCGAAATTAAATAAAAAATTGTATCGAGGGATTGACGGCGAAGAGGGATTTTTTAAAGAATTTTCGCCGGAGCTTAGAGACCAGAACTTGATTAACGGTCTAGAGAACTACTTTAGACAGATCGAGTTTGTAGTTGGCCTTGCGTTCGGGGACTTAAGCAATCCGCAGAGCGTGGATAAGACAGCCACAGAGGTTAAGGCATCAAAAAACCGGAAATACAATCGTGTTAAAGCAATCCAAGATAACTTACGAGATTGCTTAGAGGATTTTGTGAGAGGTCTGGCATTCCACGAAGGAATGCTTCATTCAGGATATGAGTTTATCTGCAGTTTTAAAGACTCAATTCTGACAGATGAGGAAACGGATCGCCAGTTGATGCTAAATGAGATAGCGGCCGGAATTAGATCACACTGGGAATACAGGGTGCGATTCCTTGGAGAGGATGAAGAGACTGCAAAGGCGAATGTGCCGGATCAAGGTGGAGTAATGGAGTGATAGGTGATGAGCAAGCCAGATGTCGAAAAAATGTCTCTTAGGATGGAATCTATATGGATGGATGCTGAGAACCGGATCATACAGGATATTGTTCGCAGAATCAGAAAGGCCGGAAAGATCACATCCACTGCCGATTACCAGATTAACAGGCTGGCGGAGATGGGAAAGAGCACAGAGGAGGTAGAAAAAATCATAAAAGATGCTCTGAAAGCTACATATCCGAAGATGTTTAAACTCTACGATGAGATAGCAGAGTGGCAGTATGTAAGGGATAAGGACTTATATGAGCAGATCAACCGGGAATTTATTCCGGCAGAGGAAAACGAACAGCTCAAACAGGTGTCGCAGGCCGTCAGGAAGCAGACACAGGATGAGTTGCAGAACCTTGCAAGGTCTTATGGATTCTCTGTGCTTATGGGAAATCGGCGTGTATTTATGCCATTTTCCGAGTATTACCAACGGTATGTAGATATGGCGATCATGGATGTATTAAGCGGTGCGTTTGACTATAACACAGTCATCCGGAGAGTTGTCACGCAGATGACAAACAGTGGGTTAAGGACTGTAGATTATGCCACCGGATACAGTAGCAGAGTGCATGTAGCAGTCCGCAGAAGCGTATTAACTGGAGTATCGCAGATCACAGGAGAACTGAATAGGATCAATGCCGAGAAACTGGGTACAAATTATTACGAGGTTGACTGGCATCCGGGAGCCAGACCGGAACACCGCAAGTGGCAGGGAAAAGTATACAGCAAAGAAGAACTGGTGTCCGTGTGCGGCCTTGGAACTGCTACTGGCCTACAAGGAGCTAACTGCTACCACGATTATTACCCATTTGTAAAAGGTGCGTCTGAACGGCAGTGGTCGGATGAATGGTTGAGAAAGCAGAATGCCATAGAAAACAAAACAAAGAGGTGGCAAGGCAAAGAGTTGGATGCTTACGGAATTACGCAGCAACAGCGGAGGATGGAAACCGCAATGAGAGCGCAGCGGTCTAGGATCATGGCACTCAAGACTGCCAGAGCAGATCCAGACAATATATTGACCATGAGAGTAAAATACAAAGCCCAACTGTACGAATACACAAGGTTCTGTCGGAAGATGGGCGTAGAACAACAAAGAGAACGGATATACATGGATATGTTAGGAAGAGTCGCATAGGCGGCTCTTTTGTTTTGTCCTGCCAAAAGACGAGAAACTGGGTACTGACTTGAGACATGTGGTGCGACCACGAGAAAAAGCGAAGCGAAAGGAAGATGAAGCATGAAAAGAGAGTTTTTAGAAGAAATGGGATTGGAAAAAGAACAGATCAACAAGATTCTGGATGCCAATTCCGCAGATGTCGGAAAAGCAATGAGAGATTACGACAACATCAAATCTGAGCTTGATACGACAAAACAGCAGCTTGCAGACGCAAACACGGCTATTGAGGGATTCGGAGATTACGAAGAAATCAAAGGTCAGGTAGCCGATTACAAAGCAAAATACGAAGCATCCGAAGCAGAGAAAGCGCAGATTAAACAGGATTATGAGTTTAATGGAAAACTTGAAGCCGCAGCTAAGAAGCACGGTGCGAGAGCTTTAAAAGCGGTTCTTCCGTACTTAAAAACGGATGATCTGAAAGCATCCAAAAATCAGGATACGGATATTGAAAATGCATTCAAAGACCTGAAAGAGAACGAAGAAAGCAAATTCCTGTTTGCGGATGATGAACCGATTAAAAATCCAGTGTTTGGAAGCGGAGCCGAGAAGCCAGGTGCGTTTGATGCGGTAGCTGCTGCTATGGGACTCACAGAAAAAGATTTTAAATGATAAGGAGATAAGATATGCCAAATTCAATTACGCTTAGAAAACAGTATTCTACGATGCTCGACCTCGTGTATAAGAAAAGTTCACTGACATCTATCTTAGATGGCCCGAGTGAGCTGATCCGAGAGGGAGCGAATGCAAACGAAATTTTGATTCCGAAAATGTCCATGCAGGGACTTGCAAACTATGATAAGTCCTCTGGATACGTCAACGGTGATGTAACTCTGGACTACGAGACAGTTAAATGCGACTACGACAGAGGTCGTAAATTTAATGTAGATGCAATGGATAATATTGAGTCTGCTGGCGTAGCATTTGGACGTCTTGCAGGGGAGTTTATCCGCACACAGGTAGTTCCTGAGTTGGATGCATGGAGATTTTCAAAATATGCGCAGATTTCCGGAATTACAACAACAGAAGGCACACTGAACGATGGAAAAGCAGCACTTGCAGCGTTAAGAAACGCAAGAAACGCTATCGAAGATGCCGAGGGCGATGTATCCACATGTTACCTGTTTATCAACCCGGCATTGGTTGGAATGGTTGAAGACTTAGACACAACTGCATCCAGAAGAGCACTGGAAGGATGGGCTGGAATCGTGAAAGTACCGTCCGCAAGATTTTATACAAAAGTTGACTTGACAGCAAACGGTGCTGGTGGATTCGCTAAGAATTCAGACGGAAAAGCAATCAACTTTATGGCAATTGACCGGAACGCGGCTATCCAGTACCAGAAACACACAGTTCCGAAGATTATTTCCCCAGACCAGAACCAGGCTGCTGATGCTTATATGTACGCATACAGAACAGTCGGAATGTGTGATGCCTACGAAAATAAAGTAAAAGGAATTTACTGTCATCACGTGGGGGAATAGCACCCCCTGAAGACCTCGCCTTGGTAGGCAGGGGGAAAGTCGGAAAGGCAAAAGTAGGTAAAGCAAAATAGCGAGGTATGAGTTATGGCATATACACCAACGACATGGAATAATGATGACGTTATTACAGCAGAGAAACTGAATAAGTTAGAGCAGGGCGTGAAGAATGAGCAGGTTGGACCGGCAGGACCAGCAGGACCTGCGGGACCAGTAGGAGCAGCAGGACCAGTAGGACCGGCAGGACCAGCAGGAGCAAAAGGCGAAAAAGGCGATCAAGGAGTAGCAGGACCGAAAGGAGACAAGGGAGATCCAGGCGCACAGGGACCTGCGGGACCAAGTTACACTCTTCCAGCGGCGAACAAAACAACGCTTGGCGGCGTGAAACAGATGGCTTTGATTGCAGATTTGTCCACAGAAACAGCAACTGACCTGAAAAATAAAATCAATGCGATTCTTGCGGAGATGAAAAAGCAGGGGATTATGGCGAATCAGTAAGGAGTACACATGTTAGTAGACTACAAATACTACATTGAGGACTTTGGTGGAGAGAAAATCTCCACTGAGTCCGCGTTTAAAAAGACTCGTGATCTTGCAGATGTTTATATGGACGATTTCACATCCGGAAGAGCAGAAAGCGACACGGAAAATGAGCACCGTATCAAATCGTGTCTTTGTGAGATGTGCGATGTCATCTATAATTCGACAGTAAATGATGGAAAGATCGTAAAATCCGAAAATACAGACGGGTACTCTGTGTCTTATGTGACAGAGTGTGTTGACGGACAGGATGCAAATAAAGTACTTGAATCCAAGCTGTACCGAATTGCGAAAACATATCTTGGCAATACTGGATTGCTTTATCGAGGGATATGTTAACGAACACAGATGTTACACTGTACAGCCGAAAATACAACCCGTCTACTCGGCTGGATGAGTGGGAGCGAACGTATATCCCAGAGGTATGGTGGTATAAAAATGAAAAGTCGCAGATCACGACAGATGGCTTAAAGCAAGCTGACACCTACACAGTCAGAATCCCGGATACGAGCGTGGAAATCAAAAAAGACGATTACCTCGTAAAAGGAGATTGCCAGATTGCTATGCAGACGATCAAGGACTTGGACGGACTGGACAAGGCTAGAATTACATCTGCAAACTACAATACTTTTGGCGGCAATCCTCATATTAAGGTGGTGGGAGTGTAGTGGCAAAAGGAAAGAAAAAATTCCAGATTGAGACACCGAGAGGTGTAATTTATACGCAAGCAACAAAAGGTGGAAAAGTGACGGCAAGGCTTGACTGGAATCCCAACTTTAAGCCGAATATGGAATCTGGCTTTGCGAATGCACAGGAGTTTGTTGATTATGAGTGCATCCGGCGCATGAACCCGGAGACTCCAAGACGGACAGGAGTACTTGTTAAGTCAGCAACCCTTGGAACCGTAATTGGAAGTGGTGAGATCAACCAGATTGCACCTTATGCACGTAGACAATATTATGAGCATAAGGAAAAATCACGATGGTTTGAGCGCATGAAAAATCGTCACAAAGACTCTATCCTGAAAGGAGCGGCTAAGTATGTCAAATCTCATTGACAGCGTCAGATCATACATTCTCACATGTCCGTTTTTAAGTGATGGACGTGTGAACGTGGACTACATTGGAACGGATATGGGGTACTCTGTTGACCCTCTCCCTTGCGACCCGATCATGCAGAGATACATGGATGGTGGGGCAAAGAAGCAGTTCCAGTTTGCGTTTACGAGCCAAGAGGAATACGATCAGGACGCAAGAATCAATATCGAAAACAGTGGATTTTTCCAGAGCTTCGAAGAGTGGTTGGAACAGCAGAGTTTTAACGACAACCTCCCGAAACTCGGAGAAAAGAAAAGTCCAATATCAATTGAAACTTTAAACAGCGGTTACTTGTACGATATTAACGAGGAAAAAGCTAAATATCGTATCGAGTGCCGCTTAATTTATATGCAGGAGGTATAAGTATGGCAGTAGCAGCACCAAAATTAGTCGGCAGACATTTGCGTGTGGCATTCATGAACACGGATGCAACGGGTAGTTCGCCGAAATACGAAAGAATGACAAATTTTACCGCAATGACAAACGGGAAAAACCCGAAAGAGTACTCCAGACAGTACGTGGATGAAAGCACCGAGAGATCAGATGTAGTTGGATATGCTCCAGCTACAGAGTACTCTTTTGATATGTATGCAGGGAATCCTGTACATGAGCGCATTGCGGCAATCCATGATGGAGAGAAAGTTGCAGATGATGCTCATGTGGAAGTGGTCACGGTGGATTTTTACAAAAAGAACACGAAAGGTGACAAGTGTTACGCAACAAAGAGAACTTGCGCAGTTATCCCAGATTCCGACGGAGATGGAACGGACGCATTGGTTTATAGCGGATCACTGAAAGCTGTATCCGAAATCGAGGAAGGATATGTTACAGAGACTGATATTACATCCAAGACAGTTACTTACGCCAAGGGAGATTACATGGGGGAGTAGCTGCCGCCGATTTTAAGGCGGTAAAAAATACGAGAAAGAATGGGAGAGTGAGCCAATGAGCCAGTGGAAATTTAATAATTTTGAAACAGACATCGATTTTACAGACGCAGATTTTATGGAGAAATTCGAGGGCTGCTACGAAAAAATGGTTGAGGAATCCGAAAAAGTACCGAAAGTCGGAAAAGTGTCCGAGATTACGAGGGCGCAATGCAAGGTTTTTAATGATTTCTATGACCGATTATTCGGAGACGGAACAAGCGAAAAAATGTTTCTAGGAAAAAACAGCATGGACATGAGAGTTAAGGCCGCCAATTCACTGTTTGATTTACGGAACAGCGAGCAATCCAGATATAACAGCATGGTTAACAAGTATGCACCAAACAGGAAGGCAAGGAGAGGGGCGAAGAAGAACCGATGAACCTCTTCTATGAATCCCTCCCGACATCGGTAATGGTAAGCGGAAGACTTGTAAGAATCAGAACCGATTTTCGGGACTATATTTCTCTTTTGGATATGCTAAAAGATAAAGATGTTAAGTCTGTGGATAAGCTGTTGATTTTGAGTGAGTATTTTCTCGACGATGTCGAAATATCGCAGCCTGCAATTGACGCATTATGCGACTTTATGAGCGCTGATTTTTCAGACGGAGAAGCCAGTCAAACCGGAACAGTGAGGCAGAAGAATCTTTTTTCCTTTTCCATCGATTATCCCTATATATTATCAGCATTTTTGCGCGATTACGGGATTGACTTGATTGATATTAAATATCTGCATTGGTGGAAATTCCGGATGCTTTTTGATGGATTATCAGAAGACAATGAGATCAAGAAAAGAATTATGTACAGAGGGATTAATCTGAGCGAAGTTAAAGACCTGGAAGAGAAAAAGAGAATCCAGAAAATTAAAAAACTGATCGAGTTAAAACAGGAAGAATTGACTGATTTTGAAATCGGTGACGCTTTTATGTAGGTGGATCATGAAAAAAGAACCAATATTAGTCCGAGATTGGATTAGATGCCCTGTGTGCGGCTGCAAACTTGCTATTGCAGACAATACAGCCAAAAGCCACGGTATCTACGTAAAATGTCGGACTTGTAAGAAAGAAATAGAAATTAAGAAATAAAGCACTTAAGTGAGCCTATGAGCCTGTGCTATCCAAGAATAGGAGGGATAGTATGGGTTATGATGGCTCATTAAAATTTGATACGGAAATAAATGAATCCGGATTTAATTCCGGAATTTCTAAACTTGGCGGAATAGCCAAGAAAGGTGCAGGAGTGGCAGTTGCTGCGGTTGGCGCTGT
>OBUZ01000902.1_pt1 | contig 11858 bp, 5 predicted proteins | sample 1494961 | NCBI WGS metagenome assembly OBUZ01 (sample SAMEA2579939, study PRJEB22360) | human gut metagenome | biome: human gut; feature: human-associated habitat; material: faeces | place: Denmark | collected 2008/2010
CGTAGAACTACCTGTACGTTAGACACGCTAAGGAAAGTCTCTGACTTCCTTGCTGTGTCTTAGTACAGTGCACTTAATCTGCAGTTAACCTAGATGTGGTGGAGTACCTTCAGGTACAAAAACTAAGTCCAGGCCGTATCTGTAGAAAAGAAATCCAGCTGGATTAAATCAGCTGGAAGCTCATGACTTTAGTCATGAGTAGTTCACTTTAAAGATTGATGTAGAAAAACGAATGGAGAGTAAAGGACGGTACAATCTTAATACATACATATATTTAAATACCAGCATCCGGAGGAACAAAGTGAAGAGCTTGCTCTTTATAAAGCAAGTGAATTGAAATCGGATTACTTATACGAATTTAATGAAATGTGGCTGGTCGCATTCAGTATAAGTACATAGTTTAAAATAATCCACACAGCCATCGCAGTATATAACTTAAACATTGCACTATATGGAGTGTGTGAGTTGAAAGGATAGTTTCTGTCCCACATCCAGGATGTAAAATCGCACTCTTATTGAGTACCTGAATTGTAACTCGTTTTTTATGTTCACAGGAATAATAGTAATAGTAGCACTCTGTTGAGTGCATGATTTAAAATTATGATGTGATTACGGATTTCTTTTAGGTAAAACAGCACTCTTTATGAGTGCATGAGTTTAAATAAAGTTTAGATATAGATGTAATAAGAGCAATAAGTGAGTTAAAATCCTATATAATATATAATCTGCTGTTACTACATGCGTCGCACGCTATTGTGTGAATTAGAATCGGATTACTTATACAGATTTAAAAATAGATGATAAAAACCAGATTGTAGATCACATGAAGAGCCTAGAAGTAGGCTCTTTTTCTGTGCCTGTGTTTGTATTAGTGATAGGGTCAAAGACAGAGCCAGGCACAGAAGCACACTAGTAACTGAATAAAGTAAAAGAAAACGTAGACTTTTTCCAGTTCATGTATTATAAATAAAGAAAAACAGAAACGGAGTAAGTTTATGTGGAGACATAATGAAATTGACTATACTCAAATTGTAAATTTCACTGATGAAAAAAGATATGTTCCATTTAAAATCCAATTATATGAAAATGGAAAAATAGATGGAGAGATTGAAATCCAAAGAGAAAAGATATATGATGACTATCCAATCCCCATGGTTATCATGATAAGGAACGGCTCACGGTTGGATTTCAAAATTGAAAATTATAATGGCTATTACGGCAACATAGAAAACATTCATACAGGGATAGAAAATGTAGGAATTGGAAGCCTTATGTTTGATATCATGTATGGATATTTACTGGCTAAAAGCAAAAAGGACAACTTTAAAATAGAATCAATTACTGGGACCTTATCTCAACACCATCATGATTCAGGAGACTGGTTAAAATCAATTCCTTTTTATATAAAGCAAGCTTATAGACATGATTTTGTAATAGAATTTACATATGGTGATACAAGTACAAAGTTAACGAAAGACTCGCACCCTCAATACATGAATAGAGAGAATGCGAGAGTATATGCCGAATTCCTTATGAATGAAACTAAAACAGCTAATTTTTCAATAAACATTAGCAAAACCAGTAATGAAGTTCCTGATCAATAAGTACTGATTCGATTATGTTAATATCTACAATATTAAGTAGGTCCATAGTAGCAGGTATGATGTTACTATCCTTATCAATATGGACAATATTATTATAGATTTCTAAATAAGATTTTAAGTCACGCCCCACAATAAGCCGATAGCCATTCTGAAAAAATAATACTTTTAATTTAGTGTTAGACAGTTCTTGCAAATAAATATGATTATTATGATAGACCGGATGCTCTAATGGATCTAAAATAATTGTTTCTAGAATGTCAATGGTAAAATAACAATGAAATGATAGGGAGTTATAACGTGTATTTACCCAGATATCTTCCTTTATATTGATTGGAATGTTAGTTTTATCAGCATCTTCCAACATAATAGGAAGATTAAATTGATAATTTTTCCATTTCTGATCAGGAGTGTTCGTGATAAAGATAGAATTAAACTCAGCATTATCTGTTTTAACATCAAATTTCAAAAAATATAGTAACTTGCCCATATAACAAACTCCTTTTAGTTTTAATATGAATGAAATCTTACCGAATGAAATTCGTTTATTCATAGTATGTTGGGATAATTTCATAAGGATTACATGAAGAGCCTAGAAATAGGCTCTTTTTCTGTGCCTTTTTGCCAGGATTGGGCATGTCACAAAAAAAACATGCATTCTTTTGATGTTGAAGTTATTTAGTAGAAGATAATCTGACATATTTATAGGAGAACTCGATAAAAATTAAGGAGGCTGAAAATGACTGAAACATTAAAAATACTATTAAATAATAAGAAAAAGATGATATTGACCATAATATCATCGCTGCTTTGTGTGGCTCTTGTGATAATGGCAATAAATGCTAGTGGTTTATCATCAGTAACAAGCACAAACGAACGGGATTTTTGGAATAAAATCACAGGACCTTTTGAAGGGAATTACTATGGACATATTAATAGGGATTTCCTATACAAGTTAAAAATTGATGGTAAAGCAGCTATATGTCTGAATTCCGATAAAAAACTTAATAAAGGAAAGGCTGGTACAAAAACAACTTTCAACTTTGATAACTGGGACGAGAATTCCGCTGGAATATCAAGAGATGGAGCTTTGTATTTGGCATATGGTATGATAACGGGAGGCGGAGGAAATGGAAAGGAAATGTCCGATGAGGCATATATTTTAACCCAATGCTTGTGTTGGATGATTGAGTATAAAAATGGCAATCCTACAATTGATGACCTTGATGAATTTAAAACACAAACAAGAGAACTGGCAACACATTTAAAAGGAAGTTACGGAACAAGCGTTCAGATTTTACTTGATAAATTTGTAGGAGATGCAACAAGGCAATTAAGTTTTGAATCTGTTCCATCATTTGCAGGTAGATATGCTACAGAAGCACCAGAAATAACTTTAGAAGAACAAACAGATGGTACTTATTCAAAGACGTTTGAATTAACAAATTACGATGATGCATTAGCAAATGGATATTCTGATGTTTGGATGCAATATGAGCTAGACTGGAATGAAGGAATTAAAAAAGCGGGTTTATCAGATGTCTTAAAATATGAACATATTGCTAATGGTGCAGAACATTTAGCTAAATTTACCTATACTGGAGATCCAGCAAGATTAGAATCAGGGTTAGGAATAATTTCTACTGGTTTTCCTGAAGGAACAGCAGGATATATATATACAGCATCACCAATAAATATGACTGTATGGGAACCTGATGATTCTGGACAGCAACATATGCTTTGTGATGTAACCTATGAACCATGGACCGTTTATGCTAATTTTGGAGGTAGTCCACCAACACCAACTCCTGGTGAAGGTTCATATACTGTGACAGTAAACACCCACCAACATGATGAAACCTTTACATCAAACTACAACATTGAGCTTTATAAGTATGATTTTGAAACAGGAAAGCCACTCCAGAATTCAACCTTTGAAATCCTGGAAAGAATGGATACAAGCCAGTTTGATGATTCTGTGAACCATAACGGCGGTAACCCAGATGGAATCCTGCCTCTCGATGACCTTGAATATGACAAATTCAGCAAGACAAAAGTAAGTACAGATAAACCAACCGATGACTGGCAGGTCTGTTCAGAGGAAACAACAGATGCAAACGGTAAGATAGAGCATAAAGATGTCTTCAAGTATGACTTCAGTGCCATTTATTGTGATGGACATCCGGATCCTGTGATTGAAGATATTGAGTGTGACCATGATGAAGAGGATGACTGTGATTGTGATGAAAAACAGGCGGAATTGGAAGCTGCTGCCTGGGAAGCATGGCAACAGGCTGTTGATAAATGTGAGGAAACATCTAATTTCCATTCAATTAATGAAGGAGAAGCAAAGGAAGCCTGTGAGGCATACCGAGATGAAGTATGGGATGCATTCATAAACCTCGAGTATCAGTATACGGCAAGGGAGAAAACCGCAAGGGATGGCTATATCCTGCATGACCTGCATAACGATGACAACAAAGTGGAAACCGTTGTTTTCAGTTCTTCCGAAACAGAAGATGATTCAAAAGCAACTGGTAAGTTTGAAGGAAATGTAGATAAGCGGGCCAATGGAAACGGAATCGGAAGCAGGAAGAACCTTGCCAGTGCAGTGGCATTGGTACAGTATGCATCCAGTACAACAGACACGGATTTTGCTCCAGTCAACCCTGTGACAAAATCATCGAACAATGTCATGCTGGTCCAGTCTTCCGGGATTGATCCAACTGAGACGCTGCCAGAGGAGACACAGGAGACCATTGCAGATAAAGATGACAAAGATAATGAAACCTCCGTTTCTGAGTCTGTCCCTGAATCCGCATCTGAAAATACAGAAATGACCACGACTGAAACCGAGAAAGAAAGCGAAAAAGAAACGGTCCACACAACTGACGAATCAGTGAAGGAGTCGAAGGAAGATGTCAAAGAGACAGAAAAGCCAACTGCAGCTGAAAAGGAAACAGAAGACTTTGAGTTCATCGATGAAGATGACATGCTTGCAACCCCTTCCAATGCATCCATTACATTTAGCGAAATCGGAAACGGAACCAGCCTGATGAAGTCAGATGATGACGATGATGAAGGTGGTGGAGAGTATCCAATCGAAGCAGTATGGAATGGAGTAACATGGGATTTCAGCGGGGATCCACCAGATCCTTTAAGCAGTGAGATTGATGACGTGCCATATAACGATTATGAACATGATTATGTTGGCCATGTCTTCCGGGTATACGATCACCGGACAGAAGGTGAGGTCCATATCAACAAACGTGATTTTGAACTCTTAAAGGGAGAGGAAAAGAGTGATGTATATAAGAGTGAAGGAGATACCCAGGGGGATGGAACTCTGGAAGGTGCTGTATATGGACTGTTTGCAGCAGAGAACATCAATCATCCGGATGGAAAGAGCGGCGTGGTTTATTCTGCCGGTGAATTAGTTGCCAAGGCAACCACGGATGAAAATGGGGACGCTTCCTTTATCACAATCACGGAAGCACCAGCCAATAACCTTGAAAACCTCTATACCCATGCATATACTACAGAACTGATGAATAATGGGATTAATATTGATGAAAGGACCTACCAGGATAACCTTGGAAATAACGGTGATGAATGGATTGGACGCCCACTTATCTTAGGAAAATACTATATCCAGGAGCTTGGCCGCAGCGAGGGATATGAACTGTCAGTGACAGGTATTAACAAGGATGCAACGAACTATCCAATTGCAGAAGTCTCCTTTGATCAGTTCGGTTCTGCAACATTCGGAGGATATAAAGCGGATGAGCAGTATGGAGATAACCAGGATGACAACTTAAGGTTCGATGTGACGTATCAGGGAACAAAAGAAGGATATGACATGATAGCTACCGGATATCCGGCAGGAACAAAATTCTATAAGGAAGAGAAAGTCACAACTCCTGTTACAGAAGAAGTAGTGGTTGGTACTCATATCGAAATAACCAATGTTCCTATCCTGGCTGATGGCGGGGAACTTAAAAAGGATGAGAATGGAGCAAACATCCCGCTTTTGGATGGTAACGGGAACCAGGTATACGGAACAGAGCCAACAACCGGATATTATTATCCACTTCAGAGACATAACGTGTACCCGAATGGCACAGCCAATCCATCCGACACAGGAAAATATAATTCTGGGACAATCGACTTGGATTACATCAAGTCAGAAGGCCAGGGCATGCTGAAACAGCTTGGATATACAAAGAGTAAGAACACCGATGCAATGCCATGGCTGAAGTTGAACGTCAGTGGTGGTACGAATGGTGAGATCATTGAAAACCTGATTAATGAACTGCGTGATTACAGCCAGTTCTATGACAGCTACATCATAGACGAGGTGAAAAAATCAGGAAGCGGATATGAATTCATCATCAGATACGGATACGTTTATAAAACAGCAGCCACTTATATCGATAGCGATGGAATGCTGTATGTGAGAAAGACATGTACAAATGTATTGAAAGATGGTACAGAGGTAAATGGATATTACTACATACCATATACTCCGGACGATTACGAAGTTTCCGGAAACACATTCAAAATCAAGAATAAGGAATTGAAAGGGAAAGCTGTATATGGGACTGATTACAACATCGACTATGTATATTCTCCATTATACGAGACCTATGCAGCTGGGGAGCAGAAATATGGCCTGATGCTGCAGGCAGATGGAAGCTTCCAATACGGACCATTATTCGAAACGAAAAAAGTGGAAGATAAACAGACCATCACCTATGATACGGAAGATTATAAGCTGACTGAGATACCAGCTACTTATAAAGATGGTATCTATACGGTCCATATTGATACAAGCGGCATTGACTGGAGCACGACTGACACACAGACAGCCTCATATCGTGTCGTATTCCCCAATGATATGGATAAGAATGAAATCCGTGATAATTCTTCCATTTCCGTATCATCGACGAAGACTTTAGTGGAAGCCGGCAGTTATGTTGAATTTGTGACTCTGGACTATATCAAGCAATATGATATCTACAGCGATGCGGGAACACGCATAAAGCCAATCATCGTACGGGAAAGACCAATCAAACAGAAGATAAAGGTGAATAAGGACATCCTGACGAATCCAGATGGAAGCTATGAAGGAAACACATATGGTGATGTCATGAAGGAAGACGAATTTGTCGGTAAAAATGCAGATGGAACAAACGCGGCGAATGCACTGGATAATTTCCGGTTTAAGATTTACATGAAATCCAACCTCGAACGTTTATACAGGGATGAAGATGGAAACATTACATGGGTGGATAACAGAGGCGATGAGATAGCTGACACGAATGATGGAATATTGGAATATACAAGAAGATTCCCTACATCGGAAATCACAGGTGACATGAACAACAGGCTTGTGGAAAAATTGTTTACCAAAGTACCTCACAACCTGGTATCAATGATCACAAGTCCAATTGCCAACAATGTGGATGATACTTCAATCATAGCAAATGCATCCCTTTACAATTACAGCGAAGGATTCATAAACGAGGATCAGAATGCCGGATATACACGAATACTGGAGACAATCCCTAAGGTCATCGAGGATGGTGCTGGTAAGACAAGGACGGTGAACGGGTACAATTACGAAAAGTTCTTCGATGCCATGAATGTAGCTAATACGGATAAATGGGATGATGACATGCACACGACATTCACAGGAACGTCCATGAATAACTACCCTGGGCAGCATTGGTATGAAACCTTCTACGAGAAATTCCAGAAGGATGATGCAGACGATGCTCCTGACAACACGGATGGAATTGACAAAGATGGAACCGCAGGCGGAGACCGGGATAAATCATTCAAACCCTTTGCCTGGATAAGGGAACATATCTTCAAACAGGGCGGAGAAGAGAAAGATTATTATAATGGCACTGCCAATAACAATTATATTGAGAACATCATCAATACATCAGACTATGCACGTGCGAATGCAGAGGCTTCTGATGCAGTAAGACAGTTTGCGATTGACTGGTATCTGAAGGATGAAGTTGCTAAGCTGGTAGAATTGAATGCAGCAAATGAAAATCAGGCAAAAACAGACGGACTCAACTATTCGGACGAAGTATATGATGAAGCCCTGTTCAACGCAATTGCAAAGTCATATAATTACTTGAAGCCATTCTATACATATGATCTTGATGAGATCTATGCAATACAGTGGGATGGCTCTGATGAAGATGGCGGAAGTGATAAAGACAAGACCACACTATCAGTAGATGTTGCGGAAAAAGATGGGGATACAATCGATAACTACTATGGGATCTCGACTTACCTGCCATATGGTGTGTATGTGACAGTAGAACAGCAGCCTTACAGTGAGGAACTTGGTGATTTTGCAAACAAGCACTATAAGATCGATTCACCAAAGGAACTGATATTGCCGGCTGTATATAAGGATGGAACAGACAACTATGATGATACCTATAAGTACGATGCAGCAATGACTTCTGACCAGGCCCAGGAAAAGTTCAATATCCGGTTTGGGGAAGAGACACATATCATAGAGGCACATAATGATAACGGGGATTTTGAAGTATACAAATATGGACTGGACGTGGATTCCCTTCTGACAAACTTCAAGATCACACAGAGCGAATTTGGACCATACAAAGATTCCTATAATGATGTAGGCATATTTAATGAAGGACATATAAACCCCTATTACTTGAACCAGGACGCAGGAGGAAAAGGTAAGTCTGGTACGGAAGATGTATCTACCTATTACCATTATTCATCCGTTTCTGAAGACAACGGGACTGCAAATAATGTATTATATCCGAATGGACCTGATAGGGATGACAACAACCCTTCCGGATTCTATTTCGATGATAACGTCAATACGAGGACAGGAGAGCATACAGCGTACGAGGGAAAATATTCAGCTGCGCTTGTTCCATGGACCATCACAGAACCAGCAGATGGAAAGGCTGATACGTTTTCGGGTTATGCAACCATAAACTTCAGGAATACATTCTATCTGACGAAACTGCGCCTTGAAAAGCTGGATTCGGAAACTGGTGAGAACATCCTGCATGATGATGCCATCTTTGCAATTTATGGGGCTGAACGATATACCTCAACCGTGGATATTAAGGAAGCAATCGCAACAGGTATCTATGGGAATAATCCAAATGACTATCCTGAAATCGGAGATGTAAAGGTATACACAAAGGACACAACCATTATGGGAAGCAAGGAATTCCTGGAAGCAATGAAAGCAACGAATATCCAGACAGCCAGAAGAGCCGGAGCGGGAGAGCTATACAGTGGAGTCGTATCAGCTGGAACACCTATCTGTAAGGAAGATGACCAGATCCTGTTGACGGACCTTGGGACGATTAAGGATGGATTGATTTATAAGAATGGGGAAGGCAATAAAACAGGAACATTTGCGGCTTTCTCCACACTGAATGACCTGCTTGTTGTTGATGAAGACGGGAATGGAAAAGTTTATGCTGACCAGGATACAGGATATGTGATAACTCCGGCTCCAATCGGTGCAGGAACATATGTACTGGTAGAAATGAAAGCACCTACTGGATATGTAAGAACGGATCCGGTCGCAGTCGAGGTTTATTCCGATTCAGTAGAATACTACAAGGATGGTGATCGGTTCTCAAAGGTTCCGGCAACCGTCTATACGGAAAACATAATAAAATAAGTCCAGAAGGCAAAAGGAACGAGGTATCATCCCTTGTTCCTTTTTCTGTTTTTGTTGGTACGAGAATCGTGACATAATTCCAGTATCAAAGATAATTGGAGGATGTGAAGATGAAAAAAGAGAATTTTGTTCTGGCAATTGCGAAAGAAATAAAAGAAGAATTGACATCAAGCCGTTATTCACTAAAAGAAAAAATATGTAATGCAGCGGTGTGGACATTGGTTGTATCGCTGATATCAATCGTTGTCACGATGATCATCATAAAAATCGTATACTTATTGCCTGTTGCCTTTATAGGTGTATTCTCTATTTTTTTAGCGGTTGCTTCAGCCATTGTTGCTAAAATAACAGAAGATTGACGGACAGGCTGGTAGCAGAAGGAAGACTTGGTCTTCCTTTTTTTGTAACGGAAAAGGGAGAGCAGAAAGATCGGTCTTGTTATTGCATGGAAAAACAGTTATAATTATAAAAAAGGAACATATCAATTAAGATAACCGAACATTGGAGAAGCTGCTCCCTGTCAAAATTCCATAGGGTAAACATATTGCTTCCTGTTTATATAGATTATACCATACGGATTAGGAGGTAATATCATGGTTGAAAAATCCAACCAGAACAGCAATTTAGGCAATACGCTGCAAAGCGCTGATGCCGGCGCTAAATATGATGCAGTCTGCAAGTGCATATTAAAGGAACGAGCTGTGTTAGCCCGTATCCTTAAGGACACTGTATCGGAATATGCGGATTGCAGCATTGATGACATCGCAAATAAATATATAGAGCCAGAAAGCATCCGGTCTGACATTCCTGTATCACGTAATATAAGCAACATTAAGGGACTATCGGAGGAAGATGCAACTGTAAACGAAGGGACCATAAGATTTGACGTGAAATTTATGGCAAAAAGCCCCGGAGATGATGGAGAATCCCTGATTAATCTTTATATTGATGTAGAAGCACAAAAAAAGTATAGTGTAGGATACCCGCTGGAAAAAAGGGCTGATTATTACTGTGCAAGGATGTTAAGTTCTCAGATAGGTGACATCACGGAAAAAGTAGATTATAATGTCTTAGATAAAGTATATTCTATCTGGATCTGTTTTGATGTACCGGATTATGCAGCCAACACCGTTTCAAGATACCATTTTGTTAAGGAAGATATACTGGGAAGTTTTACGAAAATAAAAAAATCTGATTATGACCTGATGGAGACAATCATAATAAGATTATCAAAAGAAGACTCCAAAACTGGCAACAATTTACTTGATTTACTTCATGGATTATTCGGGAATCTGGAATACAATGAAAAAATATCAAGGTTAACAGAATTAGGGTTGGATGTGGACTTAGTAAAGGAGGAAATGGTGCATATGTGTAATTTAAGCGAACGTATACTCGAGCGTGGAGTTGAACAAGGTATTGAACAAGGTATTGAACAAGGACAGTTTAAGCTGGTTATGAAAATGTATAAAAAAGGTACATCAGTCCAACAGATATCTGAACTGACGGATATCCAACAAGAACAGATTGAAGAGTGGATTCAATCTGCTGAAAAAGAGAAGCTGTAATGTTCCCACGAAACAAACAGCGAGAATCCCCCTCCATAGATGGAAGGAGGGTTGAAATGCAAAAAACAAGCTTAACGGCAGTGTGGGCGGAGTGAAATCGGTATCCCACACTGGCAGGGGGTAAAGCGGTGCATTTATAAGATATAGTCGCACTCCGTGAAATAGCCGAGCGTGGATTAAAATGATACTACAGATGAGTCTGTATAAATGAAAAGGTGCCTGCTGGCACCTTTTATTTTGTGGATGGTTTTAAGAAAGACCTAAGCAGCGTAAGCAATAACCAGATTCCAGTCGCATATTTCCATGAGAACTGGAGCCCGAAACAGACGGTTATTAACTTGATGATGCCGCATGTGATAATCCAGCTGAATGCATTACACAGAACCGCAATACCGATAACAGCTAAGAATGCTAAAACAGTCGTAACATAGCTTTTGTACAAAAACAGATACCATTTCATTTTTTTTGCAGCATTGACTCTGAATTTTGCAATTACCAGTCTGTAGTCATCAAAAAAGTCTTTTACGTTGTTAATCATAATACTCCTCCAATCAAAAACTCCAATCATCTTTTATCAAAAACAGTATGTTAGATAAAACATGCCAATAAATTCATATGCAATCCGTTTCCGTCTCTGTTTCCACTAATCCTTTGTAGTTCACTCCATATACCGTTATCATTCATTTTTTACAGACATATTAAAGGTGTCAAATGATAAATGGAGAGTCCATGAAAAGGAGCAGGAATATGAAAATTTTAACATTTAGGCCAGAATTCATGTGACTTCAGTCGTGTGATGAATAGCAAATAAAAAACCAACACCCTTACATCTAGCCATCCTTATGGCATAATAATACCAGGAGGAATCATTATGGCTGGTTATTGTAAAGACAAAGGATTAAAAATTGCATATAAATTCCGCATCTATCCAAACAATCATCAGCAGGAACTGCTTGCAAAGCAGTTCGGATGCTGCCGGTTCATCTG
>OBUZ01000912.1_pt1 | contig 11723 bp, 10 predicted proteins | sample 1494961 | NCBI WGS metagenome assembly OBUZ01 (sample SAMEA2579939, study PRJEB22360) | human gut metagenome | biome: human gut; feature: human-associated habitat; material: faeces | place: Denmark | collected 2008/2010
GCAAAGAACGCCCCGTTCTTTTTTTTTATCTTTTTCCCCCCCCCAGCCGTAATTGCTGCCATTTGATTTCCCTCCATGTTCTTTTCGTTATTCATATTATACAGGTTTAAGCTTCCTGGTCTATAGGGAACTTCTTCCTTTTCACCCGCAGCAGTCTCTGCCGCAGCGCGGATCCCGCTGCCCCATAAATCGAAAAATGCTTCAACCCGCTTATCACAGCCGGTCGAAGCATTCATCTGCCTGAACAATTAAGCCTCTGCAGCCGCTTCCATTTCCTGAGCTGCTTCTGCTTCTTCAGCTGTTGCCTCGCCCTGGTTTGCCTCGATTACTGCATCCGCCATCTTGGATACGATCAGCTTAACGGCTCTGATTGCATCGTCATTACCCGGAATCACGAAATCGAGTTCTTCCGGATCACAGTTCGTATCAGCAATGCCAATTAACGGAATTCCCAGTGTATGAGCTTCCTGAATGCAGATTCTCTCTTTCTTAGGATCTACAACAAAGATAGCATCCGGAATCTTCTTCATTTCTTTAATTCCGCCGAGGTTTCTCTCCAGTTTCTCCCATTCTTTCCTGAGAGCAATAACTTCCTTCTTAGGAAGAACGTCAAATGTTCCGTCTTCGGACATGGTCTCGATCTGTTTTAATCTTGCAATTCTGGACTGGATTGTCTTGAAATTTGTAAGCATACCGCCCAGCCATCTCTCATTTACAAAGAACATACCGCAGCGCTCTGCTTCTGCCTTGATTGCGTCCTGAGCCTGCTTCTTGGTTCCTACGAAAAGGATCTTACCGCCTTCTGCAGCGATATCGGCTACGGCTTTGTAAGCCTCGTCTACTTTTACGACAGACTTCTGTAAGTCGATGATGTAGATGCCGTTTCTTTCTGTGTAGATGTACGGAGCCATCTTAGGGTTCCATCTTCTTGTCTGGTGACCGAAATGTACACCAGCCTCTAACAGCTGTTTCATTGAAATAACACTCATGTTATTACCTCCATTTGGTTTTTCTTCCGTCTGCTTCTCTTGCTTCCAAGGAGACCATTAGTTGGCACCTTCCTCCAGAATCTGCAAACGTGATTTTTAGTAAGCTTAGCTAGTATAGCATATCTTTAAATCCTCTGCAAGTCATTTTTTACTTTTAATGACAATTTTTTTCATACTTTCGTAAAAAAAAGAAGCAGTTTTTCTTCGCTGCTTCTTTTTGCCGCCGTCCTGATTTACGGTTCTTTTATCTCTCTATGTCCCTGCATCGACTTGCCGTTGCCGGCCTTGATCACCTTCAGTTCATCGAAGACCACATCGTTTAAGACTTTGATGTAGGTTCCCTTCATACCGGAAGAACGGGACTCGATAACGCCTGCACTCTCAAACTTTCTGAGAGCGTTGACGATTACAGAACGGGTAATTCCCACGCGGTCAGCGATCTTGCTGGCTACCAGGATTCCCTCATTTCCATCAAGTTCGTCGAAAATATGAGTGATTGCCTCCAGCTCTGAAAAGGATAAGGTGCTGATCGCGGATTTTACGATCTGAACCTTTCTCGTCTCCTCTGCGTTCTCCTCATTTACGGACCGCATCATCTCGAGGCCTACGACCGTCGTTCCGTATTCGCTCAGAATGATATCGTCAATATCGTACTGGGTATCTGACTTATAAATGAACAGTGTTCCCAGACGCTCACCCGCAATATCGATAGGTGTGATAATCGCCTGATACTTCCGTATATTGTCTCCCATAAATCCGAGGGTCTCAAGATTGACATTCTCCTTGGTGGAAAGAATACCAAGCAAACGCTCATTCAGCATACCGTCCACATATCCGCCGACCTGATCTGCAATCAACTCCTGAATTTCTTCCACCTCAGGACTAATTGCAACTCCCAGTACCTTCCCCTTTTTACTGATCACGAGAATATTAGAATTTAATATCTCGCTGAGCACTTCACAGATATCGTTAAATACTACTTTGTGCGAGTTGTTGTTATGCAATAACTTGTTAATTTTCCTAGTTTTGTCCAACAATTGAACACTCATAACCGAAAACCTCCTTAAGAATTTGTAGGAAAGCTCAAAATACCCCTTTAATATTTAAATATTAACACTATTCCAGCAAAATAACAATCATTTTTTGAAGATTTTCGATTTTCTTAATAATTATTCTATTTTGTATTTTTGCTCGTACTGTAACCACACTGTTCGTTGGAACAGAGCAGTTTATTGCCTTTTTCGACCATATAAGCGCCACATTTCGGACATTTCTCTGTGGAAGGTCTCTGCCAGGACATGAAATCACACTCCGGATTGGCTTCGCATCCGTAATAAATTCTGCCCTTCTTCGTCTTCTTGATGACGACGTCCTTTCCGCACTTGGGACACGGTACGCCGATCTTCTCCAGATACGGCTTTGTATTCTTACATTCCGGGAATCCGGGACACGCCAGGAACTTACCGTGAGGGCCGTATTTTATTACCATGTTCCGGCCGCAGATCTCACAGATTTCCTCTGTCACCTCATCCGCGATGGTCACGGACTCCAGTTCCACCTCCGCCTTGTCAACCGCTTCCTTTAAATCCGGATAGAAGTTGCGCACCACGGTCTTCCACGGAACGGAACCGTCTCCCACCTTATCCAGAAGGAATTCCAGATTAGCGGTAAAGGTGATATCGACAATGCTGGGAAAGCTCTGCTTCATCATGCTGTTGACAACTTCCCCCAGCTCTGTTACATAAAGGTTTTTATTTTCCTTTGCCACATAGCGTCTGGCAATGATCGTCGTGATCGTCGGCGCGTACGTACTTGGACGGCCGATTCCCTGTTCTTCCATGGACTTTACCAGAGATGCCTCGGTAAAATGTGCCGGTGGCTGGGTAAAGTGCTGGCTGCTGTCCAGCTTCTCAAGAGTTAAAACGCTTCCCTTCTCCAGCTTTCCAAGAAGGGCGTTGCTCTCTTCCTTCTCGTCCTCCTGAATGTAAACAGACATGAATCCGTCGAAAGCCAGTTTTGAAGCTGCTAATGTAAAGTAGTAATCTCCTGCCGCAACCTTGACGGATGTCGTCTCATAGACAGCCGACTGCATACGGCTCGCCGCAAAGCGTTTCCAGATCAGCTGGTACAGGCGGAATAAATCACGCTGAAGCGATTCCTTAACGATTACCGGTGTCAGGCTGATATCGGTGGGACGGATCGCCTCGTGTGCATCCTGGATTTTGGCTCCGCTCTTCTTCGCCTGTTCTCCGCTGGCCACGTATTTGCTTCCGTACTGCGCTTCAATAAACGCTCTCGCCGCTGTATCGGCCTCCTCTGCGATTCTGGTAGAATCGGTACGCAGGTAAGTAATAAGACCAACGGTTCCGTGTCCCTTCACCTCCACGCCTTCATAGAGCTGCTGGGCCAGACGCATCGTCTTCTGTGTAGAGAAGTTTAAGACCTTGGAAGCCTCCTGCTGAAGCGTACTGGTCGTAAACGGAATCGGCGCCTTCTTGATCCGCTCCCCGTTCTTCACCTCATCCACCACGTAGTCGCTGCCTTCCAGATCCTTTAATATCCCATCCAGCTCTTCTTTATTGCGGATCGTGATCTTTCCTTCTTTATTGCCATAGAACTTGGCGGCCAGGGCCTTCTTGCTTCCCTGCTGTTTTAAATCCGCCTCAAGGTTCCAGTACTCTTCCGGAATAAAGGCGTTAATCTCCTCTTCCCTGTCACAGATCATGCGAAGCGCCACCGACTGAACACGGCCTGCACTTAAGCCACGCTTTACCTTTGCCCAGAGAATCGGGCTGATCATATATCCAACCATACGGTCCAGGATTCTTCTCGTCTGCTGTGCGTCCACGAGATCCATGTCGATCTCCCTCGGCGCCTTCAAGGATGCCTTCACCGCGTTTTTCGTAATCTCATTGAAGCTGATCCTGTATACCTGCTTATCCTTCTGTTCATCCAGCTTTAAAGCCTTCACCAGATGCCAGGAAATCGCTTCTCCCTCACGGTCAGGGTCAGTTGCGAGATAAATCTTATCTGCTTTTTTCACTTCCTTGCGAAGCTTCGCAAGAATATCCCCTTTTCCCCGGATCGTAATATACTTTGGTTCAAAATCCTGTTCCGGGCTGATTCCCAGCTGACTCTTAGGCAAGTCTCTTACATGACCGTTTGAAGCATCAACCTCATAGCTCGTTCCCAAAAATTTTTTAATCGTTTTCACCTTCGCGGGTGACTCCACAATAACTAAACAATTCGCCATACAAAACTCCTCGCCTATAATCTCTTACCATAATATTGATGGGATGTCTGAACCACATAACCGCCCAGTTCCAGATCCAGAAGTGTGCCGATACATTCACTCACAGACAGTCCGCTTAAGATCACAATCTCTTCTAACCCCTTCGGTTGCAAATCGAGGCAACTATACACCATTTTTTCTTTTTTGGCAAGCCCGTTCTCATTTTTTTCATGAACTCTTAATATTTTACCAGCCCTCAGAGTGAAATATTCCAGCACATCCTCCGGACTTAAAAGAACGCCTGCGCCCTCCTGAATCAGCCGGTTACAGCCCTCGCTCAGCGGATCTGAGATCCGTCCCGGAAGCGCAAAAATTTCTTTTCCCTGTTCCAGTCCGATTCCTGCGGTAATAAGAGACCCGCTCTTCTGTCTGGCCTCCATTACAAGAATCACATCGGAGAGTCCGCTGATGATCCGGTTCCTTATGGGAAAGTTTTTCTGCTGCGGCTGCTCCCACGGCATCCATTCCGACAGAACACCGCCCTGGCGGCACATGCGTTCGTAGAGCCCGTAGTTCTCCCGCGGATAACAGATCTTGATCCCGCACCCCAATACGCCAAATGTCTTCCCGCCGGCCTTCAGCGCTCCCCTATGGCCTGCGCTGTCGATGCCATAGGCAAGGCCGCTGATGATCTGCACTCCGGCCTTCGCCAGCTCCGCCGCCATGTATTCTGCTTCCTGCTTTCCGTAATTGGTGCAGTTTCTTGCTCCGATTACAGCAGCAGCCGGCCGCTCCTCATCCGGAAGTTCTCCTCTGACGAAGAGTCCCACCGGATAATCGTGTATCTTAAGCAGTCGCTTTGGATAATTCTCATCCAAAAATGCAATCAGACGGATTCCCTCCTTTTCCAATTCTTCCAGTTCTCTTTTTCGTCTGTCCAGTTGGCACTTTTCCGCATCGAACGCGGCAGCCTCCTTCGGCCTCAGCAATCCTGCATTTTCCAGATTTTTTCCTTCTATATTATATATCTCCTCAAAACTTTTAAACTGTTTAAAAAGACGCATGCCGGTAACCGCGCCGATTCCGGGCACGGATAGAAACCAGCAGAGATATTGACGTTCCTTACATGATATCATGATGACTGCCTCCCCAGTATTTTTCTTCCAGGCTGCGAAGCCCTGCCGCTTCCGCCAGATGTTCTTTTTTTATTTCGCCGCTGCCTTCCAGATCCGCGATGGTTCTGGCCACTTTCAGTATTTTTCCGTATCCTCTGGCACTAAGCCCCATGTGTTCAAAAATACGCTTTAGAAATACCTGTTCAAGCTGACCCAGGCGGCAGAAATCTCCAATCTGCGCCCCGTTCATGGCACTGTTAAAATAGATTCCGCTGCCCTCAAAACGCTGTCTCTGAATAATCCTTGCTGCCTCGATCCTCTCCCGGATGGCACCGGAGGGTTCCCCCTTCCCCTTATCCTTCAGTTCCTCATACTTCATCGGCACCGCCTCGGCGCAGATATCGATCCTGTCCAGCAATGGTTTTGAAATTCGGCTCAAGTAGCGCTGTATCTGCGGCTCCGTACACGTACACCGGCTCCGGTCGGGATAATAGCCGCATTTACACGGATTCATAGCAGCAGCGAGCATAAAATCCGCAGGAAATTCGTAAGCGCTGTGCAATCTGGAGATCGTAATCTTCCGTTCCTCCAGCGGCTGTCTTAAGACCTCTATGCTGTTTTTCTGAAACTCGGGTAACTCATCCAGGAACAGAACGCCCCTGGAAGCCAGAGAAATCTCTCCGGGTTTAGGAATTCTTCCTCCGCCGGTCAAAGCCTGCGGACTGATGGTGTGGTGCGGACTCCGAAACGGCCGCCTGGACAGCAGCGGCTGATCCTGATGAAGAAGGCCGCAGATGCTGTATATCTTCGATATCTCTACATTCTCCTCGTGGGAAAGGGATGGCATGATGGTTGGAATTCGTCTCGCCACCATAGTTTTTCCAGTCCCGGCCGGGCCGATATAGAGGATGTTATGCATGCCGGCCACCGCGATCTCCGTGGCCCGCTTGAGAAGGAACTGACCGTTGACCTCTGAGAAATCCACATCGTAAACATCTTTCTCTGAAAAGCTCGTTTTTTCCTGTCTTATGGCCGGTGACAGCTGGTCCGGCTCATTTAACATACCTGCCAGTTCTCTGATGTCCTCTACGCCAATGATGTCGATGTTCCCGATGATCTGTCCCTCGTTCACATTGGGAATCGGGAGAAAACACCGTTTCTTTCCCGCATTCCCGGCTGCAGCCACAATCGACAGAATCCCGGAGACCGGTTTGATTCTTCCATCCAGCCCCAGTTCTCCCACCAGGACACTGGTATCCAGAATTGACTGGTCCACCAGTCCGGTGGCCGCCAGTACCGCGACTGCGATGGGAAGGTCGAATCCGGTCCCCTCTTTCCTGATATCCGCAGGTGACAGGTTCACCGTAATCTTTCTTGCCGGGAGTCGGAAACCGGAATTCTTCAGAGCGGTCCGAACCCGGTCCTGCGCCTCCCTCACCGCTCCCGAGAGATAACCAACCATAGTAAAGCCGGGGAGACCTTCGCTCACATCCGCCTCCACTACGACAGGGTACCCTTCGACACCTAAAATACCAATACTATGCACTTTGCTGAACACACTTTCTCCCTTCCTTACCTTAATTTTTGTGCTTCATTCTGTGTTTTCGTTTTGTTTTTTCGTTTTGTTATTTCATTCACTGTTGGAAATATGATGCAGAACCGCATCGATTCATAGAACGTTCCTGAATTGGAACCTGTATTTATCATACAGGATTTTAGATTGTCTGGCAAGCAGTTTTTAACCTGCCTGCCAGTCTCTGTCAAAGCTCGTGATACGTAATCCAGCTTAGTATATCATGCCAGACCGCTTCTTTATCCGTCTCATTCAACAGCTCATGGCGGTCATCCGGGTAGAGAATCATCTCGGTATCCGTCATGCCGATCTTCTTATATCTGCGGAACACACGTCTGACGCCTCTCCCGAATTCACCGACCGGATCCTGTGCCCCTGACAGAATAAAGAGCGGCAGGGATCTGGGAATCCGTTCCTCCTGGCGGTGCAGCTTTAAATCCAGCATAATATTGAAGAAATCACAGTACGCCGAAGCGGTGAACTTAAAATTACAGAACGGGTCACTGCAGTACTGATCCACAGATTCACAGTTCTTGGAGAGCCAGTCATTGTCTGTTCTGGACGGCATAAAAGAACGGTTGTAATTCCCCAAAACCAGCTGGTGCATCCATTTGCTCTGATACTCTTTTCCCCGGATCAGGCCGATGGAGGCGGCAATCAGTTTGCCTGCGATCACAATCGGCATCGCCTGATCTCCCGTTCCCATAATGATCGCACCTGCCAGTTCTTCCCCATACAGTGTAAGATACCGTCTGAGAAAGAAGGATCCCATGCTGTGCCCCAGCATATACAGCGGACGCCCCGGGTACATGACGCAGATGCGGCTGGCTGTCCTATGTAAATCCCTGATAACACAGACATGGCCAGCCTTATCGGCAAAGTAGCCATACCGCCCATTCTGCACCGTTCCTCCATGGCCAAGATGATCATGGCCGATCACCGCAATTCCCTGTTCTGCCAGGAAGCGGGCAAATGGATCGTACCGAAGGATATGCTCCGTCATTCCGTGAGAAATCAAAAGAAGCTGTCTCACCTCTCCATCCGGTTCCCACAAAACGGTATGCAGTCCTGATTTTCCATCGCTGGAAGGAACTCTGAACTCTCTTCGTCTTATCATGTTAGTGACTCCTCTCTGAAACATGAACAGAATCATTCTGTCGTATAAGAGAAGTATACCATAAATGCAAAGTTCGTGAAAGACTTCATCCGGTCTTTCGGACTGTAATCACCGCTGATCCTTTAAGCCATGGTCAAATTCCGGCATATACGCCCTGTACCTCAGCGGCATATGAGTCCTCTGGCACACCGGGTTCCACCGCTCTTTTATGGTAATACTCCTCCTTAATGCCTTCCACAGTTCCCGGTATTCGTCGTCTTCTGTCGCCTTATGAAGCTTTTCCTCCCACTCTCTGGAATCCAGATCCATAAGAAACCACGGCCGTCCGGCCTGATGAAGGGCGGCCTTCTTTCTTTTCTCGTCGTAGATAATCCAGTTCTCCGCCGGCATGCGGTCTGCAAAATGAGGGGCGATTAAGACCAGCACATCATTCTTCGGACCGATCCGGCTGACCAGCATGTCCTCATCCATCTGGATAAACCGCAGAAACTCCGTCTCCAGATGCGCCTCGTTGTCAAGATTCCGGCACATATCGAATATCTGGAATACCTCGGGCAGCTGGAGGCTCTGGGTGATGCCTGCTCCCTTCTGGAACCCCCGGATCAGGAAACGGTAGATATGATCCGCCTTCTCTCCGTTCCGGCTCAAGGAGGCCTTGTAGATGGCTTCATACGCTGCTTCCGATATTCTGGTCCGCACCGACCGGATCACCTTTTCCACCTTTTCCTCGTCGGGTATGACGTCAATGTAATCACAGAACAGTTCCATGGTACTGTATTGGCCCGCCGTCTCCAGTCTCACATTGGAATGGCCCTTCCGGCTCATCCATGCGTCATACACACCGGTTAAAATCCCTTCAAAGCTATCTTTACACGTATAAACCGTCATATCACTCACATACTCCCTGTTACTACTGAATACCGGTCCGCCGGGGCCGGGGCCATATTAAGCTTCATATCATCGAACAGCGACAGCTGGCGGTAAGCCCCCTGCTGGCTGATATCCCATACTGCACGGCGCTCATCCCCGACTAAGTGGCTGGTGATGTAATCCTCATCCATCCTGGTCGGATACATCATCCGGCCGGAACACGTAATAAAATACATGGCTCTCTTCAGTACGACCCCCATCTTCTTTAAGGATTCGAAGTCCAGCAGGCCCTGCCTTCTGGCCGCAATGATTCGTTTTACGGATTTCACTCCCATTCCCGGTACCCGCAAAAGCGTATAGTAATCGGCACGGTTGATCTCTACCGGAAACAGTTCCAAATGGCGGAGCGCCCAGTCACACTTGGGATCCAGAAACACATTGAAATTCGGCCGGTCCTCTGTCAAAAGCTCCGATGCCTTAAAGCCGTAAAACCGCAGGAGCCAGTCCGCCTGATAGAGCCGGTGTTCCCGCAGAAGCGGCGGTCCGCCCGGAAGCGCCGGAAGGCTGGAATCCTCGTTGACCGGGACGAAGGCGGAATAGAAAACCCGCTTTAAATCATAGTTCTGGTAGAGCGCCTCCGCCACCATCATCATCTGATAATCATTTTCCGGCGTCGCGCCCACGATCATCTGTGTACTCTGTCCCGCAGGCACGAAGGAGGGCGTCCTTTTATATTCCATCAGTTCGAACTTATTCGCGGTTATGCCACGCTGAATCTGTCTCATGGGAGTCAGTATCTTGCTTCTGCTCTTTCCGGGAGCCAGCTTTTTTAAGCCTTCCGCGGTCGGCAGCTCCAGGTTTATGCTCATTCGGTCTGCCAGAAATCTACTTTTTCAATTAAAACCGGGTCGGCCCCCGGAATTGCCTTTACGTGGATATAGCCATTAAAGCGGTATATCTCTCTCAGCTTCTTTAAGGTCTGGTAAATCAAATCCATGGTGTAATCCGCGCTGTATAAAATTCCGGAGCTCAAAAACAGCCCCTCAATATAATTCCGCCTGTAAAACTCCATGGTCAATGTACAGACCTCGTCCGGTGTAAATGCGGTCCTTACCACGTCATTGGAACAGCGGTTAATACAATATTTGCAGTCATAGATGCACTGGTTGGTGAAGAGAATCTTCAAAAGGGAGATGCATCTTCCGTCTCCCGCAAAGCTGTGACAGAGTCCGGCTGCAACCGTGTTGCCAAGCATCCCTGCCTTACCTTTTCTGTCAACGCCGCTGGAGGTGCAGGCCACATCGTATTTAGCAGCGTCGGAAAGGATCTCCAGTTTTTCCTGTATACTTAAATCTTCCTGAATCAGCATAGGTTACCTCGAACATACGTTCTTTTTCTTTTATTTTAGCATACTGTAAAGAATATATCAAGTATTTTCGAATATATGTTCGAGCAATAATTTAAACAGGCTCAGGAGATTTTGGGAAACGGCGTTATACAGATCATTTGTACGAATCATTATTTATTTGTACTCTATGTTATTCTTTTGTCTTTATTTTCTATCTTCGTATCGCTTTCTATCCCGTTACACAAAACAAAAAAAACGGCTTCCTCCGGCGCCTGAATTCCAGCGCCGGAGAGCCGTCCACACCGCATAAGCGGTTGTATTTTCCATTACTTCATAACATCACAGTATTTCCTTTTATTCCGCATATCCTTCCGGATTATTCTTCTGCCAGTTCCAGGAATCACGGCACATGTCCTTTAAATCGCGTTCCGCCTTCCAGCCCAGCTCGCGTTCTGCCTTTGCCGGATCGGCGTAGCACTGAGGTACATCGCCCGCTCTCCTCGGCTTGAACTCGTAAGGAACCTTTAAATCATTGGCTTCCTCAAAGGCATGAATAACGTCGAGAACGCTGTATCCGCAGCCGGTTCCCAGGTTGTAGATCAATACGCCGCCCTTTTCGCCTTCCATCTTCTTAAGCGCCTTGACGTGGCCATCCGCCAGATCCACAACGTGAATATAATCCCTGACACACGTTCCATCCGGGGTATCGTAATCATTTCCGAAGACTCCGAGAGATTCCAGCTTGCCGACTGCAACCTGGGTGATATATGGAAGCAGATTGTTCGGAATTCCCTTCGGGTTCTCACCGATTCTTCCCGATTCATGAGCTCCGATCGGATTGAAATAGCGCAGAAGCATGACATTCCACTCCGGATCTGCCGTATGTAAATCGGTCAGAATCTGCTCCAGCATTCCCTTTGTCCGGCCATATGGATTGGTGATCTCTCCCTTCGGGCACTCTTCCGTGATCGGAACAAATACAGGATCGCCATATACGGTCGCGGAGGAACTGAATACAATGCTTTTTACGCCATGTTCGCGCATGACATCACAGAGCACGAGTGTACCGGTAATATTGTTGTGATAGTATTCCAGCGGTTTGTAAACAGATTCTCCCACCGCCTTAAGGCCTGCGAAATGGATCACCGCGTCGATCTTCTGCTCCTTAAAAATACGGCTTAACGCTGCTTTGTCCAGCAGATCAGCCTCGTAGAATGCAAGCGTCTTTCCTGTAATCTCCCGTACACGTTCCATGGATTCCTCACAGGAATTACAGAGATTATCTACTACTACCACCTCATAGCCCGCCTTTAAAAGCTCCACGCAGGTGTGGCTTCCGATGTATCCGGCTCCGCCAGTAACTAAAATTGCCATTGTCATGTCCTCCTTCTAAAATTGTCTACGGTTATTATAGCAGTCTGAACTGGAATAACAATGCAGATTTCTTTGAAAAACCTATAGATTTTTTCTATTTTTAAA
>OBUZ01000915.1_pt1 | contig 11691 bp, 10 predicted proteins | sample 1494961 | NCBI WGS metagenome assembly OBUZ01 (sample SAMEA2579939, study PRJEB22360) | human gut metagenome | biome: human gut; feature: human-associated habitat; material: faeces | place: Denmark | collected 2008/2010
GAATGCTCCGGTCTGCCATCAGCCGATGGACGAATTGCCGATAAATCCGGCATCGTGGGTAATCCACGACCTGTTTGATCTGTAATTGATATTCTGGCATGGTGTACTCCTTTTTATATATAAGGCATGAAATTCCGTATCAGGGTTAAAAAATCGTTGACTTGAACATCTACAAAGCTTATGCTATACTTGTTTCTGTATGGATCTGCTTGAAATAATTATGTAGAGCTTATACAGACCTTATTACAGCCGAGCAATTTTATATTGTGGTCGCTTGTAGGCCGATGAAGCCTATTGCTGTGCCAATTTCAAGCCGATTTTGTGCCAATACAACTTTCTACAACTTTTCTACAACTTTTGCCTCAAACCAGACGGCACAGGAGGACATCCTATGGAATCCAAAAAGTTAGAAAAACCATGTGAGAATGCCACTTTTCAAGCTCTGCAAGGCGTGATGAAACCGGATGAAGAGACCGGAGGGGTGTTCCCCACGATGAAGACACTGGGCGGAAATGACGTTTCTAAGAAAGAAGAAAAGACAGTTATCACAGAGGAAAAAGCAGCGGAAAAAATTGATTTTTCCAATGTCAAAATAGAGCCTCTGTTTGAGGAAATGGTTGATTCTGAGACATTTGCAAAGTCTGACTACCGTGCAGTCAAGATTAAAGACTGTACTGCCGTTCCAAAGAGCAAGAAGCTTCTTCAGTTCACATTGGATGACGGAAGCGGTACGGATCGCACGATATTAAGCGGAATTCACGAGTATTACGAGCCGGAAGAGCTGATTGGAAAGACGGCAATCGCCATTGTCAATCTGCCTCCTCGTAAGATGATGGGGATTGATTCCTGCGGAATGCTGATCTCGGCGGTTCACGAGGAAGATGGAAAAGAAGGGCTGAATCTTTTGATGGTGGACGACAGAATTCCGGCCGGAGCAAAGCTGTATTAAGCGTAACAGTTTAAGCGGTCTGAATTTGTGTGAAAATCTGATAGAATTGACAAATAAGGTGGGAAAGCATCAATTAATGATACTTTCCCACCTTTCTGTTGAAGGCGGTGACCTGTGCGCGGAGCGTGCAGGTTATCGTTACTCGGCGCTGATTGTGAATCCCGGCCCGTCCATCTGCTTGGCTCTGTACATTGCAGCATCTGCTTTCCTGTACAATTCTTCAAAATCGGCCGTATATTCATTAAATAATGCGACTCCGATGCTGCAGCTGATATCAATATTGATATCCGTACATTCAAAGTGTGTGGCTTTTGCCAGCTCATGCGCCTTTTTTTCGGCAAGAGAGCAGGAGGAAATGTTTTTAATCAGCGCCATAAACTCGTCTCCTCCGATACGGCCGACGATGTCATCGCTTCTGAAGACAGAGCGGATTCTTGTGGCAACCTCGACCAGAACCTGGTCTCCCGGCATATGGCCGTAATTGTCGTTAATCAATTTGAATTTATTGACGTCAATCATGAACAGGGCGTGCTTCTGGGAGGCGCCTTCCCCGGCCAGGAAGGTTTTGATAAGCTCCAGCGTGGTGTCATGGTTATAAAGACCGGTCATCTGGTCCCTCTGCGCCAGAAGCTTCAGTCTTTCCACTTCACGGTGCTGCCGGTCGATATTTCTGTAATATACAAAGGCCAGCAAATCGTTATTGAAAGGATCCGGCATGGTATGCAGTTCAAAGCTTACCCAGGCCGGAACGCCGTTCATCTCTTTCAGAAATTCATAGGTAATGGTGGAATGGCCTTCGTCATAAGCCTTCCCGATATTTTCTCTGGAAAGAGTACCGAAATAATCGACGGCTTCCTTGCTGATACCGGGCATCAGGGCCAGTATTTCCGGAAAACGCCTGTAAGTGATACTGTTTATAAAGTCCTGTTCTTCAGGGATGTCCGTGTGGATTTCTTCGATTGTATTCTGCGAGACATTGATCCGCGCGGTGGTGAAAATATCCGACGGCAGTGTTTTGTTGAATTCAATTTCCCGTTCATACCGGGCAATTATGTTCCGCTGCTCCGTCACATCGTTGGATATGCCGATGGCGCGGTAGGGCCTGCCTTCCTTGTCAAAGGTATTGGTATACCTGATATGCTCATACCAGTAGCCCTGCTGGTCGGCCCTCCGTATTTTGAAGATACCCTCCGCCGCCGGGGAACCGTTGTCCAGGTCTTTGTACATTTTGGCAAAGGCGTCCGCACTGTCGGGGTGGATATATTCCGACTCAATCAGTGAGCGGGGAACGTCCTTCACGACGGTATTCAGACCGTGTACTTTTACGGAATTCTCGCCCTGGATGATACATCTGTTTTTAAAATCATATTCCCAGATACTTATACCTGTGGTCTCAAGGGCCACGTTTGCAAGCTGTTCATTATAGCGGGCCTTTTCCTCCGCGTTCTTCGTATCCGTAATATCGACACAGAGGGCAACAAGCTTTTTACCGTTCGATTCGTCGTGGGAATATTTGCCGTTCTCACGAATCCAGATATATTCCCCGTCTTTTTTCCGAAGCCGGTATTCACGTATGAATTCTTTCTTATGGTAAAGCTGGCGGCGCATGGTCTTCTCTGCTTCATCCACCTCATCCAGGCAGATGAGATTAGACCATTTGCCGTTCACGCAAGCGATCAGTTCGGCGGCAGTCCGATAACCGAGATGGCGGGCCAGGGATTCGCTGACATAGTGAATCGGGTAGCCGGCCATGTCACGGATGCACAGGGTGCCTCCGCGAGCTGGCGGTTAATCAGGTCCAGGAATTCGCGCTGGAGGGAATCGTTGTATGCGTAGCCGATTCCATAGTTAGAAAGGACATTATTGACCCGCAAACGGACAATTCCCGGATCTAACGGTTTATCCACGAAATCGGCGGCTCCCAGAGAGATGGCCTTCTGCTTGATCTGATCATCCCCCACGGAGGTAATAATTATGACAGGTATGCCGTTATTGTAGATAAACTTGTTCTTTTCTTTCAGAAAAGTGAAGCCGTCCATGACAGGCATCGATACGTCGCAAATAATAAAAACCAGATCCTGACGGTGGCGGTCGAGCAGGGTAAGCGCGACCTGGCCGTTTTCGGCCTCCAGCACCTCAAAGTTGTCCTTGAAGATCAGCTTTGCAATATATCTTGTTATAATATCATCATCCACGATTAGTATTTTATTTTGACCGGACATGGCGTCTCCTTTTCGGCTCCCTTATAATCATCAAAGGACGCAAATCCCTTGCCGCTTCAACATGGTGGAGCACTAGCCGAGCATATTTATCTTATCTATAACAATCTGATATTCCTTTTGAGCCGTCTCAAAATATGGAGGGATGTCTTCCGTCCGCATCGTACAACTGTCCTCCGAGTCCAACTTTTTCAGTTTACATTTATCGCTATTATAATATATATTAAGCCTATATTCAAGCAAATCGCCTTTTTTCAGCACGTAAAACGCACGAATGCGTTACCGACAGTTTGACGTACTTTTTTCAGACAGCGGAATGCGGTTTTAGTTACTGTCCACAGGCAGGAATAAAGATTGACAGAAGGGCGTTTAAAATTATATCATAGAGGCAGGTATTCAATAAGAGAAACTGTGATTCGGAAACTTAAAATAAAGATTTGAGGTAAGTTAAATAATGAAAGAAGAAAATGATAAATCAAAGAAACTTCAGACAGTAGAACGGGCTTTGGATGTACTCTACCTGTTTCACAAATATAACGGCATAACATTAAGCTTTGTGGCCGAGGAGATGAATATGAGCACTACGGTAGCCTACCGGCTGCTGTATACACTGGCGGACAGCGGTTTCTTAAGGCAGGAAAAGGCAAGCAAGAAGTATTATCTGGGAGAGAAGAGCCTGCTGCTGGGCTACAGCGCGATACGTTCCCAGGAGCTGGAGAAAACAGCCTATCCCATTATGAAGAGGCTCATGGATAAATGCGGGCTGAGTGTGATCCTGACTTCTTTAACCGATATGCAGAGCCTGTGTGTCGAGAAGATAGAAGCGGAGGATGATCTGCAGCTTTCCATGCGGGTTGGTGGAATTTATCCCCTTCATAAAGGAGCTTCCAACCGTCCGCTGCTGGCGTATATGGAGCAGTGGTACCGTGAAAGCAGACTGCCATATGGATGGCATCATATTGAAGCCGGATCTGTATCTGGATGACCAGTTGATTATCAAAGCCGGAGAGTTTCAGATTGAACTGTCCGCACAGTCATATTAAGACCTGGGACTGCCTTATGGCAGCCCCGGGTCTTTTGGCGATGGATGGAGGATAGTCCCTGGGGATCTTTTAAATTATCCTGAATTTGCCAGTAAACTATGCCTTTTCTTACGTTTTTCTGAACTTTTTCAATATCATATTGATCTTGAAGTGATCCTTTGTCATACTTCGTTTATTATGGTAGAACACAAATAGTCGTAAAATAAATAAAAACGGGGAGCTGAATTATGTGGCATAAGAAAAAGAATAGTGATAATGAAGAATTAATCGTGACAAATGATGCGGTGGAAAGAAAACTGCCGGACAATAATGAAAAAGAGCAGCCGGACTTTGCAGAGGAAAAAGACGTGTCGGAAGTGGAACAGGAACTTTTGGACTACATGAACGAAGACCACAGCGGCGGCAAGAAGAAAAAGAAACGGTTTGCCCGCTGGACGAAAAAACAGAAGCTGATCGCGGGAGGCAGCACGCTCCTTCTTCTGTTTATTATAAGCCGAATTGCATGCGGGGGAAGTAAGCAGACAGCCCCTGTTGTGGCGGCGGCTCCTCTGGCAAAAGGAGATGTGACTGCGGTTTTAAGTCTTAGCGGGCCTGTTTCGGGCACGGAAAGCGCAGATGTGGTTTCCAATCTCCATGCAGAGGTGCTTCAGATTATGGTAAAGGAAGGCGACCGCGTGAAGAAGGGCCAGATTCTTGCCCTGATCGACAGCAGTGACGCCCAGAAAGCCGTGGATATTGCCCAGAACTCTTACGATCTGGCAGTCAGCGAGTATAATGAAAATATCAGGGATACACAGCATAAATATGAGAAGGCAGTCCAGGATTATAACACGGCGAAGCTGAATTACGACAGAAACAAAGTATTATTCGATGCCGGCGATATCTCCTCCGCAGATTTGGAGGCGGCCGGAAACACCCTGAAAGACGCGGCCAGGGAAAAGGATTCCTTTACTGTGGAGAAGGGGAAAGCGATGCCCGATAAATCTTATGAATTAAAGGTGAAGTCGGCTCAGTTCGAGCTGGAGCAGAAAAAGAAGGATCTGGAAAATGCCGAGGTGAAAAGCCCGATTACGGGTACGGGCGTACGTGTCAATTCGAAGGTTGGCCAGTTCGCGGATAAGCCTGAGGATGAGAAGCCAATGTTCATTGTGGAGAACCTGGATAATCTGGAGATGGAAATCGCCGTCAGCGAATATTCCATTTCGAAAGTCCGGGTAGGGCAGAAGGCGCAGATTGACGCCGATATTCTGAACGGAAAAAGCGAGGAGGGCGAAGTTGTCTCCATTTCCCCGACAGGTGAGGAAAAAGGCGGCGGCTCCTCGGAGCGTGTAGTTCCTGCCACGATCCGGATTGCGGGAGGCGCTTCCAACGGCCTGATTGCCGGCATCACCGCCAAGGCGTCGCTTGTGACAGGGGAAGCGAAAGGTGTCTTTACGGTTCCTCAGACGGCTCTTGTGACAGGGGAGGACGGAAGTCTCAGCGTTGCAGTTGTCAACAGCTCAGATAATACGGTACATATGGTTCCTGTTACGACGGGAGTGGAGAGTGATCTTTCCGTGGAGGTGAATGCCGTGGAAGAAGGCGCACTGACGGAGGGAATGATGATTGTGACATCTCCGGCAGGACTCACGGAAGGGATGGCGGTGACGCTCCGATGAGAAATAAAGCGATGAGTAAAGCTTTGCAGGGAGCCGTTCACACAGTGACGGAGCAGAATAAGGGAGGCACAGACAATGATTGACAGAAGAAAACTCCAGACCAGAATCAGGAAGAGGCTGGACCGCAAAGCCGAGCTTCCAGAGGTAGATACAGACGAGCTGATTAAGATTGTCAATCTCTGTAAGGTATATGATACGGGGGCGGTCAAAGTAATCGGCCTTAAAAATATAAACCTGACGATAAAAAAAGGTGAATTTGTTGCGATTATGGGCCAGTCCGGCTCGGGTAAATCCACGCTGATGAATATCCTGGGCTGTCTTGACAGGCCTGTGATGGGACATTATTATCTGGACGGAATTGACATCTCCGCATTAAACCAGGATCAGCTTTCCAGAATCAGAAACCAGAAGATTGGCTTTGTATTCCAGTCGTTTAACCTGATTTCCAGAACATCGGCGGCAAAGAATGTGGAGCTTCCGATGACCTATGCCCATATGCCGAAGAAACTGAGGCATGAACGTGCGGTAGAGCTTTTGGGCCGCGTGGGGCTGGGGGAGAGAACGGAGCATATGCCCAACGAGATGTCGGGAGGCCAGAGACAGAGGGGAGCCAATGCCAGGGCGCTGGCCAATGAGCCGCCGTTAATCCTGGCGGATGAGCCGACCGGTAACCTGGACACTGCTTCTTCGGTCGAGATTATGGATCTGTTCTCCAAGCTTCACGACGAAGGCGCCACCGTGGTTGTGGTTACCCACGAGGAAGATATTGCGGCATTCACGGATCGTGTTATCAAGTTCCGTGACGGGGAGATTGTCAGCGATGTGAGGAAAGACAGAGCCGGGGGGAAGAAGGTGGAGTCATGCTGATAGAAAATATGATTATGGCATTTTCCGCGCTCAGAGCCAACAAGATGAGGTCGTTCCTGACGATGCTGGGAATCATCATCGGTATCGGCTCGGTTATCTCGATAGTATCCATCGGCGACACGATGAGGGGGATGTTTTCCAGCCTTTACCAGGATATTGGCATTACCCAGGCGTATCTGGGAATTGGATACTGGATTGACGACACCAGGCAGAGCGATTATTTTACCATGGATGAGCTGAGCAGGATTAAATCGGTATTTGGAGATAAAATCAGCTACATTGACAGCGCCATGAGTACCTCCGCCGATGCGGTTGCCGGACGCAAAAAGGTAAAATTCGGTTTCAGCGGCCTGGATTATAATTATATCGACGTACAGCCTGTTGATATACTGTACGGCAGATATCTGAATGAGGCGGATGTGAAAGCGCGTAAAACAAACGCCGTTCTGGATGTGGACAGCGCAAAGATGCTGTTCGGGACAGAGGATGCGGTGGGGAAAACCTTCCGCACGGAGCTGTTTGGCAACGTAGCAGAGTTTACCGTTGTGGGTGTATATGAGAAGAAGATGAGCGCATTCCAGAAGCTGATGATGGGGACGCCAAGTGATAAGGGAACGGCCCATATTCCGTGGACGCTGCTGACCTGGCCCAATGATCACTTCTATTACTGTCATTTCTTTGCCGACACGTCGATGAGCGAGGCTGAGCTGAACACATTTTATGACGATCTGCTGAGTTATGTGGCAAAGCTGAAAGACCGTAAAAAGTCGGACTTCTATATGGAGACGGCGATCAGCCAGATGGGCCAGGTGGATTCCATGATGGCAGGGCTTTCCCTGGCGGTGGGCGGCATCGCGGCTATTTCGCTGATTGTAGGCGGGATTGGAATTATGAATATCATGCTGGTTTCGGTAACGGAGCGGACTAGAGAAATAGGAATCAGAAAAGCGCTGGGGGCCAGGACCCGGGATGTCCTGATCCAGTTCCTTACGGAATCTGCCATCCTTTCGGCCTGCGGAGGAATCATAGGGATTCTTCTGGGCGGCGGCCTGGTCACTCTGGTGGGGGCGGCCATCGGAGTCCCGACGATTGTCAAACCGGGAGTCATTCTGGTGGCGGTTACTTTTTCCGCTGTAGTCGGAATCTTCTTTGGACTTTATCCGGCCTCCAAGGCGGCGAAATCAGATCCGATTGACGCGCTGCGATATGAGTAAATGAGAAAAATAATAGCGAATTTTCATTTTATTTACAATTTTATGAAAATTATTTAAGACACTCGCCATTTACCTGAACTTATGCTATAATAAATTGATACGTTTATGGTAAATGGGGAGTGAACTTATGCTCAATGAAGAGAAGATCAGGCTGATGGCCGACCTGGCTGTTTTCGAGAAAAAGAACGGCGGCAGGATGCAGGCGGTTACCAGTTACTTCAAAAGTGATTATATCAGCCGGAACATGATTCGCGGTTTTATCAGCTATACTCTCTGCTGCGTGATGATTCTGGCTATCTGGGTTTTATTTAATATGGATGTTTTCCTGAGCACCATAGGTATCGACGCTCTCACAGGGCTTGCCTGGAAGGGCGGGGCGGTTTACCTTGTGGGGCTTGTTCTGTATATGGCGCTAATCTGCGTTATTTACGGCAAACGATACGATTATCAGGCTAGAAAAAACCGTATTTATATTGCGAAATTAAAGCATCTGGACAAGCGCTATGATTACCACAGCCGTTCCAGGGAACTTGCGAGGGAGGGCAGACGCGTATGATGGGACTTCTGGTTTTTAAGGAGAGGCTCAAAGCATTTTACGGTAAAAACAGCGCATTTGTAATTCCTGTCCTGAAATTTATCGTAGGATTTACCGCCATCTTTCTGATTAACAGGAACGCCGGTTTTATGCCTAAGATTTCAGGCCCCTTCGTACCGGTGGCTATAGGACTTGTATCCACCTGTCTGCCGTATGGGACGATCGCGTTTCTGGCAGGCGGATTTCTTTTGATACAGCTTTATGCCGCATCTTTGGAGGTTGCGGTGATTACCTGTATTTTCCTGCTGATTGTAGTCCTGCTTTACTATGGATTCCAGCCGGGAGACAGTATTCTGCTTCTGGCAACGCCGATCCTGTTCTTTTTTAAAGTTCCGTTTGCCATTCCGATTCTGGTGGGCCTGGCGGGCAGCCTGGTTTCGGTAATACCGATGAGCTGCGGTATCTTTATTTATTATGTGATTATGTATGTGAAGCAGAACAGCAGTTTTCTGGCGGGCAGTGAACAGGTAGAGATGACGCAGGTATTTGCACAGGTTGTGAAAAGCCTCATTGGCAATCAGACGATGCTTGTCATGGTAGCGGCGGGATGTCTGGGCGTTTTGGTCGTCCATGTCGTGAAAAATCTTTCAATTAATTACTCCTGGGGGACGGCGATAGCGGCCGGTTCCATTATCCAGCTGATTGTGATATTTGTCGGTGACTTTAAGTTCGGTGTGTCGGTATCGGTGCCGGGCCTTATAATTGCCATTATATTATCCGCAGCGGTTGCGGGAGTGTATCACTTCTTCGTTTTTGCCGTAGACTATAGCAGAACGGAGTACGTGCAGTTTGAGGATGACGATTACTATTATTATGTGAAGGCGGTTCCCAAAATTGCGGTAACTAAGCCTGAGGTAAAGGTACAGAAGATTAATACGCGCAGAACGCCGAAGCACTGAGAACGTGCGGCGGCAAGTTAGAATGAATGACAGAAGGAGGTGAGCGCATGGCAGAGATTCTAAGGGAACTTTATTCCTGGATAGCATTTGTGCCGGAGATTACTTTCAAGAACTTCTTAGAGATTGCAATCATTACGATAGTCGTTTATGAGATGCTGGTATGGATTAAGAATACAAGAGCATGGACTCTTCTGAAAGGGATTCTCTTTATTTTTGCGTTCGTACTTTTAGCGGCCATACTGGAGTTGGATACCATCCTGTGGTTGCTCGAGAAGACTTCCTATATTGCGGTGACGGCGATTCTTATCATATTCCAGCCGGAGCTGCGAAAAGCCCTGGAACAGCTTGGCAGCAAGAATGTCCTGACCAATCTTTTCACGGCCGATGATGTGAAGAAGAATGAAAGTTTTAATGAGAAGACAATCAATGAGCTGGTAAGGGCCAGCTTTGAGATGGGCAAGGTTAAGACCGGAGCCCTGATGGTAATCGAGAGATCAACTCCTCTCGGAGAGATCGAGAGAACCGGAATCGAAGTGGATGGCATTGTCACCAGCCAGCTTTTGATTAATATATTTGAACATAATACGCCTCTGCATGACGGAGCCGTTGTGATCCGCGGAAACCGTGTCACGGCTGCAACCTGTTACCTGCCGCTGTCGGACAATATGGGCATCAGCAAGGATCTGGGTACGAGACACCGGGCGGCCGTGGGAGTCAGCGAGGCTTCGGACAGTGTGACCATCGTCGTTTCGGAGGAAACAGGACGGGTAACGGTGGCGTCAGGAGGACAGCTTCGCAGGGTAGCCAGCGGAGACGAACTGAGGAGCCTTCTGTCCACATTGATTAAACACGAAGACGCAAACACGGGCAGATTTAAGATTTGGAAGGGAAGGCGGAAGAATGAAAGAAAAGCTGACTAAAAATTCCGGACTGAAGCTGGTTTCCCTGCTCTGTGCATTTTTTGTCTGGCTGGCCGTCGTAAATGTGGCGAATCCGGTGACTACAGGGACCAAAGAAGTCCCTGTAGAGCCGATTAATGAGCAGGTTTTGGAAAAAGCGAACCTGACATATGAGATCGTAGGCAAGAAAACGGCAGTCATTACCTACCGTATCAGAACCAAGGATCAGTATAAGGTGAAACCGAGTGATTTCAGGGCATATGCCGATCTCTCCGAGATGTATGATGTCACCGGGGCGATCCCTGTCAAGGTTGAGGTGGTCAACAACAGCGACCTCTTTGAGACGGCGCCGACGGTCAAATCACCGGAAGTCATTAAGATTCAGACGGAAAACCTGCAGACGAAAGAATTTACACTGGTGCCGAATCCATATGGAAAACAGGCGGACGGATACCAGCCGGGTGAAATTACCATGTCGCCGGATCACGTCTATGTCAAGGGACCTGTATCCCAGGTGGGACAAATCAGCGGAGTAGGAATCGAATTTCCGATCGAGGGGGCCAGCTCGGATGTCACCGGCACGGCCACACCGGTATTCTATGATGCCAATGGGAACAAGCTGAATGATCTCCAGGACAAGGTCAAGGTGCTGGGCGGAGATATCACGTACACGATGCAGATACTGAAGGTAAAGACGATACCGCTTGATTTTGTCGTCACGGGCGAGGTTGCCCAGGGATATAAATATACGGGTGTGGAGACTTCTGTCAAGAATGTTTCCGTGGCAGGGCTTAAGTCGGATCTGGCGGGTATCAGTACACTTACGGTACAGGATCCGCTGCTGAATATCGACGGAGCGACTTCTGACAAGACATGCGAGATTGACCTCAAAGATTTCCTGGAACCGAATATCACGATAGCCGGTATGAGCGATACCGTGATCACGGTGACTCTGAAAGTAGAGCCGCTGCGGGAGAAGACATTTACGGTCAATACGAAGGATATTGCGCTGAACGGCAAGTCCGATAATTATTCCTATACGTTTGGCAGCGATAAGGCGGAAATCAGGGTGCGGGGACTCAAGGAGGATCTGGACAGTCTCTCCACCGCAAAGATGAATATACATGCCGATGTCACCGGTCTTGGAGAAGGAACCTATGACATCGAGGCGGCCCTTGACCTGGATGATGCATTCGAAGTAATCGCCTATCCGAAGGCGACTATGACGATTGCCGAGAAGTCACCTTCCGACGAGGTTTCGGGAACTGCGGAAGAGACGAAGACGGGCGAGACTAAGCCGAATGAATCAAAATCAAACGAAACAAAAGAGACTAAAGCTGCAGAGAGC
>OBUZ01000917.1_pt1 | contig 11683 bp, 13 predicted proteins | sample 1494961 | NCBI WGS metagenome assembly OBUZ01 (sample SAMEA2579939, study PRJEB22360) | human gut metagenome | biome: human gut; feature: human-associated habitat; material: faeces | place: Denmark | collected 2008/2010
GCGCCTCATACGCTGCTCCTTTCCTGTGATTGAACTCACCTTTGATAAAGACTGCGGCAGAAACTCGGGCTGGCAATTTATCTTATATATTCATCTTCGTCATCAACCGGCCGCCAGGCCTGGCCGAATTTCACATCCCGGAATAATGTCGCCAGCCCTGTAATCTGCTTAAGACGCAGAATCTCATCTCTGTCCATGCCCAGATGTTTGGATATCCATGCATCCGAACGTCCCAATTCATGTAATTCTTTTACAATGTTGCTCATCAAATCCACATTGTGGGTTCCCCTGGCCCTGTTGTGGCGGATTGTGCTGGCCATCCGCTTATCTAGCGGTTTATTAATGACCGATACAGGCAGCAGCCCCTGCTCCCTCTCATATATGTCCGGATGGTTCAGCATCACCTGATAGCGGTGGAAGCCGTCGATAATAAGATAAATATCCTGCGCTTTTACATAATAGCAGACTACAGGCATCGTATAACCATCTTCTTTAATGCTTTCATACAAAAGACGCATTTCGGGAGGCGCTACTTTATTAGGATTATACGTATTCGGCTTTACTTTTTCAATAGGTACTGCAATTACATCATAAACCGGGCTTCGATAACTCATAATTAAAATCCTCTATGCTTTCGTATTTTTTCTTAATCAGGTCTAAACGTTTCTGCTGCTGGCGGGTCATACCAAAACCCATAAAACGGCAGATGTGATCATTTTTCAGGATACAGTAACACATTCTTTTCCAGCTTGGTATATCCTTTGTCGTCTTGATATTGTCCGTATTATCAGGTATCGGTCCGAGAAAGACAATGCGAGATTTTTTATTTACGGTATAGTTGGAAACGCCATTGCGCCTTATCTTATATCCGTTCTCCACCAGCTCCTGGATCGTTTTTTCGTCCAGCCCGCCTCCCGTCTCATGCCAGAACTGGATCGAGGTGTTGAATTTTTTAACATAGTTATTGCGAAGCCTCTTCGGCAGCGTGTCCAGCAGAAAATGGGTATAAGATTTCCATGTATGCCCGGGCGGAAGTGTAATAGTACGGTACCCCATTGCCTTTGTTCTTCCGTAGATCGAAGCAAAATTAGCGCCCTGCACACGGCCGATCAGTTTACACCAAATCTCAGGGTCGATCACCCGGTACAGGTTGATCGCGTCCTTCGAGTAGTCGTTAAAAGGCGAAGCGACCCGCATCTGTGATACCTTAAGCCCGGCTTTATGGTAAAGATCATAAAGCCGGTTGTAATCATAGGAAAACAGATAATTGGCATGCCATACATCCTTTGCGCTCCAGTCGTAAAGCGGCGAAGCGCACCAGACATTTTTGAACTGGTTGCTAATCCAGCACTCGCCTTTATAGCCGTATTTTTTATTTAAAAATCCGCTGTACCTTTGCAGGGATTCGTCTGCCCGTATTCCAAGAAGGCTGACCGTCTTCTTGTCACCGTGTATCTGCCGGTACCAGCGGCCGAACTGTTTTGCCAGATCCTCCTGATGCATGCGGTACCTGTATGTAGTGATAGGATTGTTTGATAAATTGATTACATATTCTTTGTCGGGCATTTCGCGGACCCATAGCTCCTGTTTTGTATCGTCCCATGGATACCAGTACATTTCATAGCTGCTCAGGGCAGTTCTGGTGGCCATTGGCAGGCAAACCCAGTAAATCTCCGCCTCGTCTTTTATTCGCTCCAGTGTCCGCTCAATATATTCGGTGGTTACGGTATATTGGGCCTCGAAATCCTGATGAAATACGCCGATCGTCTTATCCGGATAATATTTCTTTTTGTAGTCAAGAACCAGATTTAAAAGCAGGCCGCTGTCCTTACCTCCGGAAAACGACACTAAAATATTGTCAAATTCTTCGAAGATAAAATGGAGACGCTCCATACATGCCTCATAGACATTTTTTTCCAGATACTCTCTTTTCATTTTTCCCTCCCTTAAATAATACGCAGCAAACTACCCTGCCGGACAGGAAACGCCAAAAAGCCTGGAGAATCTCTGCTCCCGGCTTTTGGTCCCCCAATACTGAGGATACTGTATAATCACCGCCAAATCTAATACTCCTTTTGTATCAAATATTACTGTTCCATTTCATAAATACAAACCAATATCTTGCTTCATTATAACTGCTACATCGGAATTTTGTCCAGTCGGTTTTTATCATGCAGTCAGGTGTCATTGCTCTGTCTTTACGGCTATCCAAAGGAGGAGGAAGAGACAAGTTGTCAAAATCCTTTACCCGCTCCCTCCCTGCGCACTTTATTGCCATCTTCATCCTTAAAACAAGCAATGGATGCAGTCTGGCATCCAGTTCGTCTATAAACAATGTTCCACCGTTATCCTGAACATCTAATGTAAAGCTCTTGCTCGTATCTATCTCATCCTCCGGTGGTAACTCCTCCACCTCAAAATCCTGTATATTCAAAAAAGACAGCTATGCTCGTCAGAACACAGCTGTCCATAAAAATATCTATTTCATCAATTTACGCTTCATCAATCGCCTTGCCGATATCATGCCTCATATACTTATTATCAAATTCAATCCACTCCGTGGCCTGATAAGCATTGGCTCTGGCTGCCTTCAAATCCTTCCCGGTTGCCGTGACTCCCAGCACGCGGCCGCCATTTGTCACGATATTGCCGTCAGCGTCAAATTTAGAACCTGCATGGAAAACATAGTAACCGTCTTTTTCCTTGAAATTTTCAAGGCCCTTTATCTTGAAGCCTTTCTCGTATTTAACCGGATAGCCGTCGGAAGCTAGGACGACACAGACAGCCGCATTGTCCTCAAATTCCAGTTCAATCTGATCCAGCGTTCCGTCCACACAGGCTTCAAAAACATCGACAATATCATTCTTCATACGCGGCAGAACCACCTGCGTCTCAGGATCCCCGAACCGGGCATTATATTCCAGAACTCTGGGGCCTTTTTCCGTCAGCATCAGACCGAAGAATATGATTCCCTTAAAGGTTCTCCCCTCTGCCTTCATTGCATCGACCGTAGCCTGATATACATATTTGCGGCAGAATTCATCTACCTCCTGCGTATAGAAGGGACTTGGGGAAAATGTTCCCATACCGCCCGTATTGAGCCCCTGATCTCCGTCCCCTGCACGCTTGTGATCCTGAGCGGTGGTCATGATTTTAATCGTGTTTCCGTCCACAAAGGAGAGTACGGAAACCTCCCGACCGGTCATAAACTCCTCAATGACCATCTGGTTCCCAGCGGAACCAAACTTCTTATCCATCATAATTTCTTTCACGCCGGCTTCCGCCTCTTCATGGGTATTGCAGATTAATACGCCCTTTCCCAGAGCCAGGCCGTCGGCCTTCAATACGATAGGCATCTCAGCCGTCTTTAAATATAAAAGCGCTTTTTCCGGATCGTCAAAATTCTCATATCCGGCAGTCGGAATATTATATTTCTTCATCAAGTCTTTGGAAAATGCTTTGGAGCCTTCCAAAATCGCCGCATTTTTCCTCGGGCCGAATACTCTCAGGCCTTCTGCCTCAAACACATCGACAATGCCGCCTACCAGCGGATCATCCATGCCGATAATAGTCAGATCAATGGCATGCTCCTTTGCAAAAGCCGCCAGCTTATCAAATTCCATGGCCCCGATATCCACGCACTCCGCATACTCGGCAATTCCCGCATTGCCGGGCGCACAGTATATCTTGTCCGCTTTTTCACTCTGGGACACCTTCCAGGCAATCGCATGCTCGCGTCCGCCGCTTCCAACGATTAAAATTTTCATTATCTCATGTCTCCTTATGTTATCAGCAACATTTCAGACAGCAAGAACTGTTACTGTATCCGGCCTAACTAAATCGCTGCGCGTTGAGCCGAATGATTGCTGCCACCGCTTTTTCACACGGTCAGCACAGCAAGTATGCAGACCTGTCTGAACGGCTGCTGTTATCGAACTTCTGCTATCATATTGATTGCCTGCGGAAGAATTACCCACTCCGCCTCCTCCATGACGCGGCGCTGGAGAATCTCCGGCGTGTCGCCTGGTTTCACCTCAACTGCCTTCTGAAGCAGGATTGGGCCTGTATCCGTTCCTTCGTCTACATAATGAACCGTTGCCCCCGTCACTTTTACTCCCCGCTCTAAAGCCGCCTCATGAACCTTCAGTCCATAAAAGCCGACTCCGCAAAACGACGGAATCAGGGACGGATGGATATTGATTATCCTGTTTTTATATGCTGCAATCATCTCTTCCGGTATCTTTACAAGGAAACCGGCCAGCACGACCAGATCCACCTTGCAGGCATTCACCGTATCGAGAAGCGCTTTGTTAAACTCTTCTCTGCTGCCGTACGCTCCGGGTGTCACTACAAATGCCGGGATGTTATGATCCTTAGCCCTCTGGATGGCATAGGCATTCGCATTATTGCTGATTACAGCCGTCACCTCGGCGCCCTTAATACCGCCTCCGTCAATGGCATCCAGGATTGCCTGCAGGTTGGTTCCCCCGCCGGAAACCAGCACACCTACTCTCAGCATAAAGTCACTCCCTTATCTCCCGCTTCGATGGAGCCGACAACATACGGAATCTCTTCAGCCGACCTGATTGCTTCCATCGCCTTATCCACATCTGCCGGATCAACGGCCAGAATCATGCCGAGTCCCATATTATAAGTGTTGTACATCATCTCTTCTTCGATATTGCCCTTATCAGCCAGCAGTCGGAAAATGGCCGGAACCGCATAGCTGTCTTTCTTTACAACGGCGCGCGTGCCTTCTTTTAACATACGCGGAATGTTCTCGTAGAAGCCGCCGCCAGTGATATGGCTGCATGCCTTTATCGTAATCCCGGCATCCTTGACGGATTTGAGGGCTTTCACGTAAATTTTTGTCGGGGCAATCAGCGCTTCACCGAGCGTGGTTCCCAGCTCTTCATAATATGTATTCAGGCCTTCCGCTGTAAGCTCCTGTTCGAATACCTTACGCACCAGAGAGAAACCGTTACTGTGTACTCCGGAGGAGGCCATACCAATCAGGACATCGCCTGCCACCAGTTTCTCACCGGTTATCAGATCCTTCTTATCTACCGCTCCCACTGCAAAACCGGCCAGATCATATTCGTCTTCCGGATAGAAACCAGGCATCTCGGCCGTCTCTCCTCCCACTAAAGCCGCTCCGGACTGTTTGCAGCCCTCTGCTACGCCGCTTACGATCTCGGCAATCTTCTCCGGCACATTCTTGCCGCAGGCAATATAATCCAGGAAAAACAGGGGTTCGCCGCCGGCACATGCAACATCGTTGACGCACATGGCAACACAGTCAATGCCGACCGTATTATGTTTATCCATCAGGAAAGCAAGCTTTAACTTAGTTCCCACTCCGTCGGTACCGCTGAGCAGCACAGGCTCGTCCATCTCCTTAAAAGCAGCGGCGGAAAAAGCTCCTGAAAATCCTCCAAGGCCTCCCATTACTTCCGGTCTCATAGTTCCCTTCACATGTTCCTTCATCAGCTCAACTGATTTGTATCCAGCTTCAATATCAACTCCGGCGTTCTTGTAATCCATCATTTTCCTCCAGTATTTTTAGAATTCACTGTTATAAAGCGCAGCGCAGTAACGGGGCGCAGCGTTCTGTATCATCCTCTGATTATTTCTTCATACGGGCTACATACTCTTTATAGCCAATCTCATCTAATTTCTCAGCTTTGGATACCACTTCATTCTTCATCTCTTCCGAATAATCCTTCAGCTTCTGAAGAAGCTCCGGATCGGAAGCAGCCAGAATCTTGGCAGCCAGAATTCCTGCATTCTTTCCGCCATTGATGGCAACCGTGGCAACCGGGATACCGGACGGCATCTGGACGATGGAATAAAGTGAATCCACCCCGCCCAGATCTGACGTCTTCATCGGAACACCGATAACAGGCATTGGGAACAGTGCTGCGCACATACCCGGAAGGTGGGCTGCTTTGCCGGCCCCTGCGATCATGACCTTGTAACCCTTCTCCTCTGCGGATTTGGCATATTCAAAAAACACATCCGGTTCCCTGTGGGCAGAGATAACCGTCATCTCAAATTCAATCCCCATTTTCTCCAGGAAATCCGCCGCCTGAGCCATTACAGGCATATCAGAGTCACTTCCCATTACAATTCCTACTTTAGCCATAGTTCATTCTCCTTTTCTGCTGTTATCATCTGATAATTCCACTTTCGCTTATCCGGCCGTCAGGCGGATTAATTCATTACTGTTTCATAATAAATTTATTAGCCATACTTATAAGTAGTTTTAATTAAAGTACCATTACTTATTAGTAATGATACTAGGTTTTTTTTGGCAAGTCAATAGGAATTTTGGAGATTTGAATGAGAATGAAGGATGCGTCCGGAGACCTCGTCGCTGCCAATGCCTAATGGCGAAAAATAATAATATGGGCAGCAATTCTTCAATATAAAAATTATACTGAAATTACGCCAGACCAAACGGAATTAAAACCGGTGATATTCTTCCGGCCTTAATTCCACTCAATCAGCGTCCTAACCTGCTTATTTCATTTTTTCCTGGCACTCGCTGCACTCCCTGTCATGGATAGAAATGATACCCCCGCATTTGGTACAGGTATATTTTTCTTTCTGCTGTTCCATGAACCGTTCCAAACCGTATTGACGAACAAACCCGCTGTTTTCCATAAGGCTGGCCTGATACCTTTTATTGTAACTTTTTTCAAGGTTTTTTATCTTTTTGCAGGGATAGCCGCTGCATTCAAAACAATAAGACAGCCCTTTATCCCTGACACAATCTTTTATCGCGCATTTACGGCAATGTTCCGGCTTGCCGGCGCATGGCTTTTTATGATAGCAATGTTTATAGCAGACCATGCAGTTCATGCCGCAGGGGGCGAACATTATAGTGTCGATATTCTCTTTTGGCATTTTCACGGCCCGGCCTCCTTGTCATCTTACTTTTTCTTTTATTCTACCACATTTAAAATCTCAATGCACATGAAAGAATGAATATCCCCGTTATACCGGTAAGGAAATACCGGAATGTCACCAGTTTTCTCTCTGTTGTTAGCGCATACATATTTCTTTATCAGCCATAGTACCTCCTGCGCCGGACAGGAGCTGTCTATTGCGAATCTCCGGGCACATGTCACCGACCTCAACGATAACCAGCACGCCCTGCGCACAGGTCACCGCCTTCAAAAAAGGAGCGGGTGCAATAGACGCCCCGCTCCTGGTAAATTCCTCTTATTTCAAACTGCCTGATTGGATCCGATCGCCTTCCTGCAGTTTTAAAATATCCGCCACTTTGGCAAATGCCCTCAAAAGAGCCGGATTGAACTGTCCGCACTCTCCTGCCTGTATCATTTCGAGAGCTTTTTCATGGCTGTATGCCGGTTTGTAGATACGTTCACTGACAAGCGCATCATAGCAGTCAGCCAAAGCAACCACCTGGGCCCATATCGGGATCTCGTCTCCCTTCAGGCCATCCGGATATCCATGGCCGTCCCACTTCTCATGATGCCACCGGCAGATATCATGGTAATATACGAATGAATCCGAATTCTTCAAGATTTCGACGTTCTCCAGAATCTCGCATCCTCTTACCGTATGCAGTTTCATGATCTCAAACTCTTCCGCCGTCAGCTTCCCCGGCTTATTCAAAATATAATCGGGAATGGCAATCTTACCCACATCATGCATGGCCGATGCCACTGAAATCTCCTCAATTGTGGCCGCCGGGAAACGGTACGTCGGATCCGCCTCTCCGAGAGCCTGCATCAGTATCTTAGTGGCCGTCCTGATTCTTTTAACATGCTCACCCGATTCACAGTCCCTGAACTCTATGACCGTACTCAGGGTATCAACCATTGCAAGGCTGGTCTCCCGCAGCTTCTCGGACTGCTCTTTAATCTTCCTCGTCTGGCCTTCGATAATGCTCTCCATACGGAGACGCCGCTCGTAAAGCTCTATCGTATTCTTCACACGCCGTCTGATTATACTTGGGTTGAACGGTTTGTTAATCACATCATCCACGCCCATATCATAGCCTTTATTAATAATCTCATCGGAATCCTCCGCAGTGATTAAAAATACCGGATATTTTTCATTATTATGGTGCCGTTTTAATTCCCTCAGCACGCCAAAGCCGTCCAGCTCCGGCATCACAATATCAAGCAGTATGATAGCAATCCGATCACCATATTTTTTAATTGCCTCCAAAGCCTGCAAACCGTTCTCCGCTTCCGCCACACAGTAGCTCTGAAAGAATAGTTCTTTTAAAATAGCCCTGTTCAACTCTATATCATCGACGATCAAGATGACTTTACGCAGATCCTCCATCCTGCTTTCCCCCGTTTACTGTTAGAATTAAAATTATCTTTTAGTCCAGCCTGCCGACGCACTCCAGTACTTTGTTATACTCTTTTGCCAATACGTTAAAGAGCGCCGGAACTTTTTCAAATTCCTGTTCCCTGGCTGCAGAGACTATCGACGCCGCATCTCTGCTGAGCTGTTCAAAGCCCAGGTTAGCTGCAACTCCCTTCAAGGTATGGGCGTACATTTCAATTCCTTTATAATCCTGCGAATCAATGCTTGTATTAAGCCGCTGAAATGTCTCATCATCAGAGAACTTCCCCGCAAAACGTTTCCAAAGGCCCTCATTACCTGCAAATCTGGCTAAAACTGTTTCGGCGTCGCCATCCAGTATATCAAAAACATCATAAATATTCATTTATTATCTGCCTTTCTAAGTCACATATACAGAGACTGTCAATGTACTCATTTTCTTATTTTTGATTGTAGCAAAAATAGAAATAATTTGCAATGACTTTAAAGGCCCACTTCCTTGTCATATGCGTGCATTTTTGTTACAATTACTTTCATGGAAAAGCGAATTGATTATGAAATAAAAGAGAACGACTGCGGCAAAACAATCGAGTCATATTTGAGAGAACGCGGATATTCAAGAAAGATTCTGGTTCACCTGAGACAGACAAATCTGGGAATTACCGTTGCAGGCGAGCTGGCCTATACCACCAGAGTATTAAAAGAAGGGAATATTCTGTCCGTCCGCCTGTCCGAAGAAACCTCATCTGAGCGTATTATTCCCGTACCCATGGAGCTTTCCGTTCTCTATGAGGACGAAGATTTGATGGTAATAAATAAAGCGGCCGGGATGCCCGTCCATCCCTCCCAGGGCAATTTCGACAACACGCTGGCCAACGGACTGGCATGGTATTTTAAAGAGAAGGGCGAGGCCTTTGTGTTCCGCGCCGTCAACCGGCTGGACCGGGATACCACCGGGCTGCTGCTGATTGCCAAAAATATGCTGAGCGGCGCGATCCTTTCCTCCATGGTTTCTGAAAAAACAATCCGCCGGGAGTACAGGGCCATTGTCTCAGGCCTGACAGAAGAGGAGGGCTGTATCTGCCGGCCAATCGCCAGAGCGGAAGGCTCCACCATCGAACGCTGCGTGGATCCGGAGAGGGGTGAGTATGCCAGCACCCGCTACCGCCGGCTCCGCTCCGACCCCGCAAAAAACAGCTCCCATTATCCTACGACCGCGATAAAGACTGCTCCCTGCTCCTTATCACACTTGACACTGGCAGGACACATCAAATTCGTGTGCATATGAAATATATAGGCCACCCTCTTCTGGGTGATTTCCTCTATAATCCTGATTACCGTTTTATAAAGCGGCAGTCGCTCCACTCCTGCCGCCTTACCTTTACACATCCTCTGACGGGAGAAGCGATGGACTTTACCGCCCCGCTCCCGGAGGATTTCTATTTTCTAAGGCCCTTAGGATAATGGTTCTTAAGAACGCCTCCTGCCAGCTTTGCCCAGCCGCAGGAGTATCCGTCCACCGTCATCAGAGTCCAGCCCTTCCGGCCGTCCCCTCCGGCTGTGTCCGTTATTGTTTCCCCTCTCAGATATGCGTCCGCTTCCCGGGATACGGCCGGATAATCGCGGTATCCGGCCGCATCACCCTTTCTCAAAGCCAGCGCCAGTGCGTGGGATGGCTCGAACCTGTTTTTCTTAAAGCTGCCCAGGTGAAGGCCCGGCCTGACAATCCTGAGCCTGTCAATGCCCGGCATCTCCCCCGGTATCCGGTAGAGCTGTTCTCCGAAAAGAATGAACGTCTCCTGCTCAGTCCACTCATTCGGCTCCGTGAGGTATTGATTGCAGAAATCATAATAATCCTTAAGGGCTTTTCTGTCCCGGAAATAGGCAGGATAATTTCTCTTATGCTCCCTGTCCGCGCCGTCTTTTCTGAGGACGGCTATAAAATGGCCTTCTCCCCTGGTCCGGTGCGGCCAGATTCTGACCGTGTTCTCTATCCCCGCAGCAGAACCGTTCCCCCACTCCCTGACTCCCGACGACAGTCCCTCATAGACAGGCGTCTCTTCTATGGTAAATTCAGGATGTCCTGCAATAAATGTCTCCACGGCCATCTCATTCTCCTGCGGCGCAAAGGTGCAGGTCGAATAGACCAGCCTGCCGCCTGCTTTCAGCATCCTCGCCGCATTGGCGAGAATCTCCTGCTGGCGCAGCGCGCAATGCTCTACATTCTCTGTGCTCCACTCCCTCACAGCCTCCTCATCCTTACGGAACATCCCTTCCCCTGAACAGGGAGCATCCACTGCAATCCGATCAAAAAATTCCGGAAAATACTCCGCCAGACGGCCGGAGTCTTCATTCGTCACCACCGCATTGCGGACTCCCATCCGCTCCACATTCTGGGACAGGATTCTGGCTCTGGCCGGATGAATCTCGTTGCTTAAGAGGAATCCTTTTCCCTGCAGCCTGGAAGCAATCTGGGTCGTCTTTCCCCCCGGAGCCGCGCAGAGATCCAGCACCTTCTCTCCCGGCTGCGGATCCAAAAAGCTAACTACTGCCATCGCGCTCGGCTCCTGGATATAATATACGCCCGCCTCATGGTATGGATGACGGCCCGGCCTGTCCTGGGGCTGATAATAAAATCCCGATTCCGCCCAGGGAATTGGTTCCAGCATAAAAGATGTCTTAGCCAGAAATTCCTCCCTGCCTGTCTTCAGAAGATTCAGGCGCAGTCCCTGGGAACGCTCCCTGTCATAGCTTTCAAGAAATTCCCCATATTCATCTCCCAGCATCTGTTTCATTCGTTCCCTGAACGGCAACGGCAGTTCCATATCACACTTCTCCTTTTATCATGATTATTTTTCACAGCATTGCCGCTTTTTGGCAAGGGTGTGAAAATTAACTTATTGTATCACATTCCGTTAGTTCTGACAACTTTAGCCTGTGCCGTTTCTGTGCATCGCAAAGCGTGTTACTGTTCTCACCGCGCCGCTTTCTGCCGAGGTGAGAACAGTAATAGATACATATACAGGAAGCAACACGGAGATAATAAGTCCAGAGCGTGTCTGAAAATTGCTTTCTGTCGGCAGTGCGTCACACTTTATGGCAGATTTGGCCCGAATGAATTTTAAGACACGCTCTGGCTTTGGAGGTGACATCATGGTTTCAGTTTTTTTTTCGTATATTATTATCCCGCTTTCTACCTTTATGCTGGCCCGCGGAACCGGTTATTTTTCCACAAATTTTTCTTCAATCCGCACGTCCTTATCCAGACAGGGCGAATTTCTTCTGTGGAGTATTTTAACCGGAACATATTTCTTTTTTTCACTCCGTTTTATTCTTTTCCAGGCAAAAAAGCAGT
>OBUZ01000922.1_pt1 | contig 11630 bp, 6 predicted proteins | sample 1494961 | NCBI WGS metagenome assembly OBUZ01 (sample SAMEA2579939, study PRJEB22360) | human gut metagenome | biome: human gut; feature: human-associated habitat; material: faeces | place: Denmark | collected 2008/2010
AGATCTGCAATCGTTCCATTTAAATAATAGTCAATATTCTGATCGCCTAAAATATCCCTATTTCGGATCAGGCGCGCGATGATCGGGGAAATATGATATTTTTCCGCAATCTGCGTAAAATCCGCTTTCTTCATGGACACAAACCACTTTTCCATGTCAGTTCCTCCCAAGTATCTTTCTTGTTTTTCTAGCTGTTAATTTTTATTGTAGCATACTAAAAATTTTCTGTAAATCTGCCCAGAACTGGAGTGCGCAGGCACGACGATCGCGCATGGATAGGCGGGGAATAGTGTGAACAATAACAAGAACTGTTCTGCCAACAAATATTTCATTCAAAAATTTCCAAAAAACAAACAAATTTCCTGAATCACAAAACAGTGCCCCATACCTTCCGGCACGGAGCACTGCTATTTTATTTAGGAAGAATTTTTAGTTTTTATTTATCTGCGTCTTTTCAGGAATGCCAGAAGCGCTGCTCCTCCTGCAAGAAGTCCGGATACTGCTCCGGCGATCGGAGTCGCGTCCCCTGTCTTCACTGCTTTGTTTGGAGTGCCGGCTGACGGTTTCTGTGTGGAAGACTGATTATTGTTTCCATTGTTGTTTTGTCCGCCATTGTTTCCATTACCCGGCTTGTTGTCTGGTTTGTTGTCCGGTTTATTGTTGTCTGGATTTTCTGGTTTCTCAGTCTGTGCTTTTTCCTCCAGTGCATCGATGGCAGTTCTTACTTTCTGTACTGCTGCATCAATGTCTGCCTGAGTTGCCTCTTTGTCTGAGAGAACAGCCTGTGCTGCCTCCACTTCTTTCTGAAGTGCTTTTACAGTCTCTTCTGTGTACTTATCTGCCTGTTCCAGACGTTCCTCTGCTTCTTTTATAACAGCTGTAAGCTTTGATTTATCTGTAGAAACAGCTGCTTTCTGGAAGAGTGCTGTAATATTGGCATCTGCATTGACATCACAGAATGTATACTCTGCCACTGCACCAACAGACTGTCCATTTACCAGTACATCACTGATCACATATCCTTCTTCCGGCTGGATCACAAATGTCTGGCTCATACCGCGTTCTACTTTTACAGTACCGCATGGAGTGATGCTTCCGCCCTCTCCTGCTGCAGCCATAATTGTAAACTCTTTCTGGATCGGTGCAATGCTCATTGCTGCATCCAGTGCTTTCTGTGCCGCATCCACTGTTTCCTGTGTCACTGCCGGATCTGCTGCTACCGCTTTCGCTGCCTCCAGTACTTCCATCAGATTCTGAATATCTTCCGGAACATAGTCCTCTGCATGTTTCAGAAGTTCTTCTGCTGCTGCGATCGACTCGTTGAGTTTTGTCTTGTCAGCCTGTACGGCTTCTTTTTCCGCGAAGAATACTTCAATGCTTGCATCTGCGCGAACTGCCTCAAATTTGTACTCTGTAACAGCTCCAACAGATTCTCCGTTTACAAATACTTCTTTTACTTCAAATCCTTCATATGGCTGAATCGTAAATACCTGATCTTTTCCTTCTTCTACTTTCACTGCACCGCTTGGATCAATGATTCCACCGCCATGTGCAACTGCTGTGATCGTAAATTCTTTCTGTACCGGTGGTTTTACCTGCAGATTTTCGATTGCTGTCCGCACAGCTGTTGTTGCTGCATCTGCTTCTGCCTGGTTTGCCTCTGGATTATCCAGTACGCTCTGTGCAAGATCCATTGCTTCTTTCAATGCTTTGACAGATTCTTCTGTAAAGTTCTCTGCATTTTCCAGTTTCTGTGCTGCCTCTGCCAGAGCTGCTTTCAGTGCATCTTTGTTCACTTCCGGTACAGCCGGTTTTTCTGTCAGACTTCTTGTAGCTTCTTCCACTGCTGTTGTAGCCGCATCTACACTTTCCTGTGTTGCGTTTTCATCTGCCACTACTTTTTCTGCTTCTGCTACTGCATCTTTCAGCGCTTTCACAGACTCTTCTGTATACTTATCCTCTTCTTTCAGCGCTTCTTTTGCAGTATTGATCGCTGCTTTCAGTGCATCTTTGTTTACTTCCGGCGCTGGTTTTTCTGCCAGACCTTTTGTTGCTTCTTCCACTGCTTTTGTAGCTGCATCTACGCTTTCCTGTGTTGCGTTTTCATCTGCTACTACTTTTTCTGCTTCTGCTACTGCATCTTTCAGCGCTTTCACGGACTCTTCTGTATACTTGTCCTCTTCTTTCAACGCTTCTTTTGCAGTATTGATCGCTGCTTTCAGTGCATCTTTGTTTACAACAACCGGTGCTTTTTCTTCTACTAATGTGATGTCAAATTTATCCAGCTGTGGCGCATTCTTCTCCGGTGCTGTAAATACCAGTGTTCCATCGCCGGCTTCATTGACTACAAATTCAATGTCCTGTGTATGTGTTGCCTGTGCTCCATCACCAGCTCCTACTTTCACAACCTCTGTCTGTGCTGCAATCTTATTGTCCTTTTCTGCCCATGTCAGTCCATTGTTGGTATCACCACTGCGGAACTGTACGGTTGCTTTGTATTTTCCTGGTTTTTCTGCATGATATGGTAAGATGATCTGATCTCCGCTGTTCATGGCATTTACAAAGTATCCATTGCTTGCCCAGTCTGCATCTTTTACTTCCAGTTTCCACTTTTCATCATCTGCGCCTGTATTTTTCAGTTCAAAATGCTCTGCCTCTGCTGTGCTTGCTGTTCCATTAACTTCTGTCGGGAAGTTGAAACGATTTTCTTCCGTATAAGATGCCGGTGCAAATTTTGCAACGATTGTCGCATCTTTCTTCACATCTTTTAATGTATAAGATGTAACAGCGCCTACAGATTCTCCATCTACCAGAACGTCTGCCACCTTGTGTGTCTTGTCTGGTGTGATCTTGAATGTAACATCATTTCCTTCTGTGACAGTTGTCGCTCCGTTTGGTGTAATTGTACCGCCTTCACCTTCTACGGAAGCATTCACAGTAAATTCTGCTCTCTGAATATCATCCCCAGGTGTGATTTCAAACATATCAAGCTGTGGAGCATCTTTTGTATCTCCTTCTAACGTCAAGACACCTGATCCTGCTTTTTCCGCTACAATATCAAAGTCCACTGTTTTGGTTACATTTGCATCTGTATTTCCTGCTACTACTGATCCTGCTTTGATATTTCCCGCATCATCTTTCCATGCCAAGCTATTGTCTGCAGATCCACTTCTATAAGTCAGTTTCACATGATATGTTCCTGGTTTCTCTACTTTATATGGGATGGTAATCGTATCATCTCCATTCAGGCAATTGATAAATTTCTTATTGCTTGCCCAGTCACCATCTGATACTGACAATTTCCATTTTTCACTGTCGCCGCCAGTGTTATGTAATTCTGCAAATTCTGCTTCCAGTGTTGCACTTGCGTTTTCTCTCCATGGGAAATTGAATGGATCTTCTGCTGTATATTTCTCACGTTTTACCAATCCATCTTTTGCAGTCTGCAGTGCTGCCGCTGCCTCATTTCTTTCCTCTGCTGTCGCTCCCTGTTTCTCTAAGACTGCTTTTGCGTTTTTCAGTGCTCCTTCAAATTCATCCCATCCAGAAGTAAACCAGTCTTTCTTATACGATTCACATTCCTTTACAAGTGTAGCCAATGAGCCTTCACTGCTTTCCATATCTTTGATGGTGATTTTAGCTTTTTTATTAAATCCAAGAATTGTACCTTCATTTACATCTGTAATTTCAGCTGTAAAATACTGATCTCCTGTTTTATTTGTATTTCTCCTTGTTTTAACGTCTGCAGTTGTTTCTGTCTGACCTTCTTCTAACACAATTTCCGGAATCAATGTCGTATCATAATCATCCTGAATTGCCGTCCCTGGATTTGGCTGTAATTTTGCTGTTATTCTCCCTTTTGTTCCACCAACACGTTTCACTTTTAAAGATTTTGTTTCATTTTCATTCATGGTATATGAATCTGATTCCAGCTCAATCATACCTTGTCCACCGTTATTAATAACTGCTGCTGCCTCGATTCCCACTGCTTTACCAGTAACTTTCAATTTAATCGTATGATCTCCATCTTTCAGATCCTGAGTTTCAAACCATTTCTGTCCAACTGCACGCTTTGATGCTTTTGTATCGACTGTAACCGGTTCGCCATCATCAACCGTAATCTCTACTGTCCCATGACCTGGATCCATTGTTCCAAAGAAATATGCTTTTGTACCATGGAATTTCAGTTCTAATTCGGCATCTTTATTTGCCCATGTATTTGTACCATTGATGTATTGTGGCTGATTTTCCGGATTCCATTTTCCTGTAAATTTAAATCCTTTTTTATCTCCTAGATCTGTATCCGTTACATCAATTACTTCCATACCCTTTGGAATCGGATTGGCTTTTTCCATACCTTCTGTAGTTTTATACACTCCAACTTCACTGATCATTGGAACCTTTCCATCTGTTGTCCCTACTGTGATTTTAATCTGACGTGCGGTTGTCTCGCTTGTTCTGCAAAGACGTTTTGCACCGATAGTCTGTCCTTCTTCTAAAACTGTCCATGCGCCTTCTGTTCCTGTTCGATATTCCACTTTATAATTATTGATTCGCTGACCGTTCTGAATCGCTTCTTCAATTGATACAACATCAAATTTAGTTTCTTTTCCTAGGTCTATTAAAATTTCACCTGACTTTGTTCCATCATCTGTCGTCCAATATGTATCGTCATTCTCATCAATCATATTGCCTGGTTTGTAGGTTTGAGCATTTCCTCTGACAGAAGATACCTTTACAGATGCCCCCTCTGCTTTTGCAAGGTTTTCATCAAATGATTCTTTGATATTCTTACCAAACTCTTCTACACGTTTCAGAATCGCTTCATCTACTGTTCCCTGATTATTTGGTGGCACATTCAACAGTAATGTTGCATTATGTCCGACAGAATTGAAATACATATCGCTCAGTTCTTCCATCGTTTTTGGAGTGTTTTTCTGTGTTCCCCAGAACCAACCGGAAGTAATACGTGCATCTGCCTCCGGAACTGTCCACTGATTTCCATTTTCAAAACCAACTGTCGCATTTCCCTGCTTATTACTGTTGATTGTGTTTTTCTCCTTATTTACAGTGGACTTTGACCATGTATCTTTTCCGGCGATTCCCAGCTCATTTCCGATCCAACGAACCGTTGTATATGCTTCTGCTCCAAACAACATACAATCGGCATCTCGTCCTGCTGCCTTTCCTTCATATTTCTGAATTGTATCAAACCACTTTTTAAACTCGTATTCCTGTGCATTTGCACCGCTTCCTTTGGCACCATCCATCCACACTTCTACGAATTTCCCATTATTTCCATACTTATCATTACTCAGAATTTCTGTTAACTGATTGTTATAAAACTCATTATAATCCTTTTTATCATTTTCTGGTGTTGTCGGCTGCCCATTCTCATCTTTGTAGCCATAACTCGGTTCATGAATGTCCCACGGAGACAGATATAATCCCATGTCCATATTTTCTGCTGTACATGCTGCAGATATTTCAGCCAAAATATCTGACTGTCCATTTGCATCTTTATACCCAGATGCAGCAACATCGTACTCTGTATATTTACTATCCCAAATACAGAATCCATCATGATGCTTTGCAGTCACAATCAGCTTTTTAAAACCAGCATCTTTTAATGTTTTTACTAAAGTCTCCGCATCAAAATCATTTTTCAATGTAAAAATCTCACTTGGCTTCTGATTCCCATAGTGCTCTCCCCATTCAATCTCATTGAATGTATTCGGTCCAAAATGACAAAATGCTGCCAGCTCCTCTTTCTGATAACGGAACTGGTTCTTATCCGGCACTACATCATCTTTTGCTGGAGCTTCCGCATTTCCTGTTAAATTTTCATCCCCAATCCAATTTGTTGTTTCTGCTGCTCGAAGTGTTACCGTTCCCCCATGAACCCGGTCGTTGTCACTACTCCTGCAAGCAGCATTGACATCCACTTTTTGTACAAAGCCTTTTTCTTCACCTTTTTTCTCCTTTCTGACATACCATATTTATATATGGGATTATACTCCCTCACTTAAATTTTTGTCAATTTATTATTTTCCAATTTTTGGTTAAATTTTTCCAGTTCAGGGTAAATTTTTAACCATTTTCACCATGGCACACAAAAAACCCTTAGATTATGTGTCTGTTTTCCACATAAACCAAGGGTTCTCTCACTTACTTTTCGTTATTTTTTCTTTTTTGATGTTCCAACTTTTGCAGGTTCTGCTTTTTTCCCGATCTTCGTCTTCATCACATACCACAGAGCACCTGTGATACATACGGAAGAATATGCTCCGCAGATAATACCTACCATCAGAGGGAGTGCAAATTCTTTAATAGAGCTTACCCCCATAATAAACAGCACTGCCACCATAACAAATGTTGTCAGAGAGGTATAAATACTTCTTGTCAGAGTTCTTGTGATACATCTGTTTACCAGCGTATCCAGCTCTTCTGTACGTTTCTTTGTCTTCATCTCCTCACGGATTCTGTCAAAGATTACGATTGTTGCATTGATAGAATATCCGACAATTGTCAGCATACATGCAATAAATGTATTTCCTACTGAAATTCTTGCGATCACATAGAAAGCAAGTACGACCAGTACATCATGAATCAGTGCAACTACTGCACTTGTCGCAAACCGGATATCTTTAAACCGCAGCCAGATATAAAGCAGCATAAAGACTGTGGCAATGGCAACCGCAATGATTGCATCCACACGCATCTCGGAGCTTACAGTAGAACTGATGTTTTCAGTCGTAATATCTTTTTCTTCTACTCCGAATTCATCTGCCATATATTTCGCAAATGCTTCTCGTTTTTCCAGATCCAGCGTCTGTGTCTTGAAAATGACCTGATTACTGTTTGCAACGGTCTGTACCTGGATGTTTGGATCATCTGTCACCTTCTCCAGATCCGGAATCATTGTTTCATCAATCTCTTTCAACGTATATGCTTTGTCAAATGTTACATTTGTAGATGTACCACCCTTAAATTCCAGACTGTAATTGAGGGCACCTTTTCCTGTTCCTGCATTCACTCCCATAAACACAAATCCAACCAGAATCACTGCGACCGATACTGCAAAGAAAATCTTACGTTTTCCAAGGAAATCAATCGGCGCACGCTCTTCTTTAATCCGTCCGTAAAGCTTTGTATTACGAATTCCAACTGCATAGAACGCATACACGATCATCCGGGTGATCACAAGTGCAGTAAACATGGATACGACAATACCAAGTGCCAGTGTCTGTGCAAATCCTTTGACTGTACCGCTTCCTTTCAGCCAGAGCACTGCTGCCGCGATCAATGTTGTGATATTTCCATCTAAAATCGCAGACATTGCTTTATGAAAACCTGCATTAAGCGCAGATTTTACAGATTTTCCAGCCGTCAGCTCCTCTTTTACACGCGCAAAGATAATTACATTCGCATCGACCGCCATACCGATACCAAGAATGATACCCGCGATACCCGGCAGCGTCAGTGTGATATCAAATGCATTGAGCAGCACCAGGATCAATCCTGTGTAGATTACCAGTGCAAGACTGGATGCCAGTCCCGGCAGCAGATATACCACGCACATAAATACAAATACAATCACAAGTCCGACCGCACCTGCCATCAGACTGGTACTGATTGCTTCTTCTCCAAGCTGTGCTCCAACTACATTAGAACGGATTTCTTCCAGTTCTACACTCAGACCACCGATACGGATCGTGGAAGCCAGCTGCTCAGCCTCTTCATATGACATATTTCCTTCGATTATCGCCTGACCATCTGTGATCTCTACATTCACCGATGGAACACTGATCAGTTCTCCGTCATAATAGATCGCAATCGTCTCTTTTGCTTCCTTTGCCGCTTTCGTTGCCTCTGCAAACTTTTCAGTACCTTCCTTTGTCATAGAAAGCTGAACAACATTTTCATTTGCTCCTGTTGTGGAATCCTGATAAGAACCGGACTTTGCACTCTTGATATCTGTTCCGGTCAAAACGACAGATTCTTCTTCCTTTAACTCATCCATACTTTTTGCAAGCACATAGTGTCCTGAGGTATCCAGTCCATAATTCGGATTTCCGTCACTGTCCTTCTCTTTGATAAAATACAGGGATCCCGGCTGCCCCAGCTCACTTAAGATTTCATTCGCATCTGTCACACCAGGGATTTCGATACTGATCCGGTTATCCCCTTCCTGATAAACCGTTGCTTCTGTACTGTACTGTTCTACACGCTTCTGAAGCTTGTAGATTGTATCACTCATATCCTCCTTGGAAGGAGTATCCCCTTTTACCTGATAGGTAATACTGACTCCGCCTTCCAGGTCAAGTCCTAATTTGATGTTCTTTGCTGCACCAGTCTGACCCTTACCGAAGCCGACAACTGTCGTAAATCCAAGAAGAACGATCAGTGCTGCTGTCAGAATCAGGCTGATAATGCCTTTACTTTTCTTCATCTTCTACCATCCTCTCCTGATCAGCCAATGCTGCCTTGATCATAATCGCACATTCTACACGTTTGCGTTCCATCTCACAGCTCACTTCATATGTATCGTTGATCGTATGATGGAATTTATAAGAATTCGCCATACATCCGCCGCTGCAGTAAAATCTTGCAAAGCAGTTTCTGCAACTGTCTTTGGAATACACACTGCATCCTCTGAATTCTTCCGGAATCTCCGGCTTTGTAATTCCTTCCTCTACATTTCCCAGCAGGAATTCTTCCTGACCAACGAACTGATGACACGGATACAGATCTCCCCAAGGCGTAACTGCCAGATATTCTGTTCCGGAACCACATCCGGACAGACGTTTTGCCACGCAAGGACCGCCTTCTAAATCCAGCATAAAGTGGAAGAACGTAAACCCTCTGCCTTCCCGTTCTCTGTCTACCATGATTTTTGCCAGCTTATCATACTCTGCAAAAATCTTCGGAAGATCTTCTTTTTGAATCGCATACGGATCTGTATCTTCCCCGACTACAGGCTCAATTGAAATCTGCTCAAATCCCAGATCTGCAAAATGCAGGACGTCCTCTGAAAAGTCCAGATTTTCTCTTGTAAATGTTCCTCGTATATAATACTTTTCCTGATTTCTGCTCTCTGCCAGTTTCTGGAATTTCGGAACGATCAGATCATAACTTCCTTTTCCATTCCTAAACGGACGCATTCTGTCGTTGACTTCTTTTCTTCCATCCAGACTGAGCACCACATTGTCCATCTCTTTATTGACAAATTCCTGCACTTCATCATTGAGCAGAACTCCATTTGTTGTCAATGTGAAACGGAAATGCTTGTCGTTTGTCTTCTCCAGCTCTCTTCCATAGGCAACCAGATCTTTCACTACCTGCCAGTTCATCAACGGCTCTCCGCCAAAGAAATCAACCTCGAGATTTCTTCTCTTTCCTGAATTTGCCACAAGGAAATCCAGCGCTTTCTTTCCAACTTCCAAAGACATCAGCGCACGGCGTCCATGATACTCACCCTCTTCCGCAAAGCAGTATTTGCAGGCAAGATTACAATCATGCGCAATGTGCAGGCAAAGTGCCTTAACAACTGTCTTTCTTTCTTTTACTTCTCCGATATAGCTCTCATAAACATCCTGTGTAAACAACTGACCTGCCGCTGTCAGCTCTGCCACTGCCTCCAGAAGATCTCTCAAATCTTCTTCTGCATAAATATCCCCAAGCTTTTCAAGCAGATATTCTGCCGTCTTCTCTTCTTTTAACGTTTCCGGCGTATGGGCAGGGTTCATGGCCTCCAGACAGCCGATCACGTCATACGCAATCTTGTCCACGACATGCACAGATCCGCTGTTCACATCCAGGACAATATGATATCCATTATTCTGGTACTGATGAATCACAACAGTTACCCCTCTTTCATTTAAATTTTATATTTTTGCATAACACACGTAAGGCAGCGACCACGGCCGCTGCCCTCATGTCTGATATTCAGTTTCTTATTTTTTGTGTTCACAAACCTGATTTCCTACTGTACAGGATGTCTTACATGCTGACTGACAAGATGTCTGACATTCTCCGCATCCACCTTTTTTCACTGTATGATTCAATGTCTGAGTATTTAATGTTTTGATATGTTTCATTTCTATTCCTCCTAATGTGTATGCATAAGCATCTAGTTTTCTTAGAATTATAACACATCCTGATCACTTTTTAAAGTATTTTTTTACTGTTCCATCTGTCTGCCCAGAAATTCTGCTGCCACAGCTGCCATTTTTTCTTCCACTTCACTGAATTTTTTGTGTTCTTCTTTGTGTAAAAACACCACTGTTCCCATCACGTCCCCGCCACTGATAATCGGACAAATAATTTCCTGAGAATATTCCTCACCTCCGGCGAATATCGGAATATAGTCCGCTTCCCTTTTTTCTGTACGGATCTGCTTTCGAGCCTGTATTGCATACTCCAGTTCTTTACTGATATAACGGTTCAGCAGCTCCTTGCTCCCATTTCCCGATGCTGCTACAATCTGATCCATATCAGTAAGACACACAATACAGTTCATGGTATGTGCAAGGCTTTCTGCGTACAGTCCGGCAACAGCACCGATTTCTCCGATCGGAGAATACTTTCTTAAAATCACACTGCCTTCTCTCTCGGTAAAAATTTCCAGTGGATCTCCTTCCCGAATACGAAGTGTCCTTCGAATTTCTTTTGGAATCACCACCCTGCCAAGGTCATCAATTCTTCGTACAATTCCTGTCGCTTTCATCTTATCTTCTCCTTATATCTGGTTTTTATCGATAACAATCTGCTATTAGTATCGCTCATTTTTTAGAAATTATGAGTTATTTTACCAGTTTTATAAGAATATATAAGGGATGCATTTTTCCGAAAAGAGTAACTACAAAAGATTTTCTATCGTTCTCTCTGTACGTTTTTACTTCCTCACGAAATCATACCGCCGATCATTCCACCTCCTGTGCACAGAATACACACGATCAAAAGCTGAGGAAACGGCTCCTGAATACTGTGGTAAATCCCAAATGAAATCAATACAAGAAGCAGAAAATACAGCACACCGATTCCAAGCCCCCAGACAAATTTTCTGACCCTTGCCATTTTCCCTGCCACGAAACCACCTGCCAGTGTAGACAAAATATACACGGTCAAAATCCCTGCTGAAACATGTTTTTCCTCCAGTCCGCATTTATAAAGCAGTACTGTCAAAATCAAAAGGAGCACACCTGTTACAAGGTATGCACACAACAGGGATTTTAAAATCCAAAGTCCTTTTTTCTGCATTGAATTTTCAACATTTGCTTTCTTTTCCATATACGCTCTCCTCCCGGCTCATTTACAGCTAATACACTGTATGAGTCCGAAAAGCGTTTTATGTCCATCGTTCCATTGGTATCAGCTTTTTTTCTGTATCCAGCAGGCAACACATTGTTGTCTGTCACACTCACAATGTTCCCCTATCATTGTCTCTTTTCCCAGCTCATGTAGCGGTGTTTCAATGATATGCATCAGCTGACTAACAATATCATTCTCTAAAAATTTTATCATTTCATCATCTGCAATAGTTTGCCAGTCTACCAGAAGATATTTAAAAGGGAAAACCCCTCATTTACAATCCTTTTCCCGCTTGAAAATAAAATTTGTAAATGAAG
>OBUZ01000931.1_pt1 | contig 11476 bp, 5 predicted proteins | sample 1494961 | NCBI WGS metagenome assembly OBUZ01 (sample SAMEA2579939, study PRJEB22360) | human gut metagenome | biome: human gut; feature: human-associated habitat; material: faeces | place: Denmark | collected 2008/2010
AAAGCCCTCAGTTCCACGAAAAGGTCATGGAGCGTCAGGAACATCAGCAGGAACGAGAACAGGCATTTCTCTCCCGGAACAGAGATTGCTTTGCCATCTATCAGGTAAAGCATACCGATGAATTGCGTGACATTCGCTATGAAGGGATGGACTGGCTTCGCTCCATCGGACAGACGGTAAAGCGTGAAAACTATGATCTGGTCTATACTGCGCCGTTGGAACCCTGCAAGTCTCCGCAGGCTGCTGTTGAACAGCTTTATAATCAGTTCAACAACGATCATCCGGCAGACTACCACCATCCGTCCATGAGCGTCAGCGACATCGTTGCGATCAAGCAGGACGGTAAGGTATCCTGTCATTACTGTGACAGCGTTGGTTTTACCCAGATCCCCGGATTCTTGTCGCAAAATCCGTTGAAAAATGCGGAGATGGCCGTGGAGGACGACTATGGCATGATCGACGGTATCATCAACAATGGCGCAAAAGAACCTACGGTGGCAGAGCTGGAACAGCAGGCCCGAAGCGGTCAGCCCATTTCCCTGATGGACTTGGCTGACGCCGTTCATCGGGAGGAACGGGAAAAGAAAAAATCCGTTGTGGATCAGCTGAAAAGCCAGCCCAAAGCAGAACACAAAAAGACAGCACCCAAAAAGAGTGCGGAAAGGGAGATTTGATATGGGAAACTTTACTTTTGAGGAAATGAACCTGATGTGCATTTACAATACCGGCAGCCGCACCGGATTGATCGACAGCCTGCGTGAGATGCGCGGCGAGCTATCACCGGAGGAAACGGAACTGAGGGAGCTGACCGACAGCGCCCTTACGAAGCTCTGTGCGATGACCGATGAGGACTTTGCCCAGCTGGAGCTGTACCCGGATTTTGACCAGTAAACACCATAACCGCAGGGATGGGGTGGCAATTTGCCACCCCACCTCTTTACCCCAAAACCGAAAGGAGGACAGAACACCATGCCAACCAAAGCTGAACTATATGCACAGATGGCGGACAAGGTGGCAACACAGCTCACGGGGAGCTGGCAGGAATGGGCAGGGTTTCTCACCACTGCTTCCCGCCTTTACAAGTACCCGTTCCATGAGCAGCTGATGATCTACGCCCAGCGACCGGACGCCACCGCCTGTGCAGAGTACGATTTGTGGAATGAAAAGATGGGCCGATATGTAAGGCGCGGTTCCAAGGGGATCGCTCTGGTGGACGATTCTGGGGACAGACCACGCCTGCGCTATGTCTTTGACATTTCCGACACCGGAACCCGTGAACATTCCCGCACTCCCTGGCTGTGGCAGCTGGAGGAGCGCCATCTGGATTCCGTGCAGGCCATGCTGGAGCGCACCTATGATGTTTCCGGTGATGACCTTGCCGGACAGCTCACCGAGGTAGCCGGAAAACTGGCTGAGGAATACTGGACGGAGCATCAGCAGGACTTCTTCTATATCGTTGACGGTTCCTTTTTGGAGGAATATGATGAGTATAACATCGGAGTGCAGTTCAAGGCAGCTGCCACCGTCAGCATCACTTACGCTTTGATGTCCCGCTGCGGACTGGAGCCGGAACGCTACTTCGACCACGAAGATTTCATGGCGATCTTTGATTTCAACACCCCGTCCACCATCGGGGCGCTGGGAACAGCGGTCAGCCAGATCAACCAGCAGGTGCTGCGGCAGATCGGCGTCACCGTCCGAAATGCAGAGCGCGAAGCCAACCAAGAAGAAAGGAGCAAACAAGATGAACAATCCCATGACCTATATCCAGAACGGAGACTATCTGATTCCCGACCTGAAGCTGAGCCAGCAGCCGGAGAAACCCCTGGGCAAGTACGGAAGGATGAGGAAAGCCTACCTGAAAGAACACCGTCCCATCCTCTACAACCAGATGTTGCTGAGCGAGAAGCTGTACCCGCACCTTCTGGAGATCGACGAGACCGCCCAGAGCAGACTGGAGCAGATGATGCCCCAGCTGGCGAAGGAAGCGGGAGCCACCGAGGAACTGAAAGCCAGCGATCCCATGAAGTGGGTGGGGCTGATGAACACCTGCAAAGCTCAGGCCGAAGAAATCCTGATGGCGGAGCTTATCAACAGCTGACCCTAAACCTGTTCCTCTCCGAAGCGGAACAGATCCAATCCATAGATGAAGCAGAGAATGTAGCGCATACATCCTCTGCTTTTTCTTTTGCCCAAAATGACATCGACCATGTGCTGCGTTTGGGCGGCAATACAGACCGTCAGAGAGAGCGTGTGGTTGCAGCCTTTGAAAAGCAGAAAACCACCGCTGAGATTGCCGAGATACTGAAAACGCTGTACCACGGCGGCAATGGCCTTGGCAGTGTGAGCGCATGGTATGCCGAGGATGGTATCCATCTTTCCCATGGGAAGTCTGTCCGTTATGACAGGTCTGCCCAGGTCATTTCCTGGGAGAGCGCCGCAGAGCGTATCGGGGAGCTTTTGGAAAGCGGCCAGTTTGCCTCCAATGTGGAACTTGCAGAAGCGGCAGGCTATGAACGCTCCCTCCTTGCCACAAAGTTCTGGAACCTATATCACGATCTCAGTGAGGACGCCAGAGAAGCCGGATATTTGTCCTGCCTGTCAGAGATTAAAGGCAATGGGTTTCCGGAGGAGACCCGCCGCCTGACGGAGCAGCTGAATGACCCAGCTTTCCGCCAGACCCTCAAGGAAGAATATGCCGCCTTCTGGACTGCCTATCAGCAGGACCGTGACCTGTTGCGCTTTCACTACCACAGACCAAAGGAAATCTGGGATAATCTGAAGGATCTTGACCTGCCCCGCAGGACTTTTTCTTCAGACCTTTCCCAAGTGCCAACCGTCCAGCACTTCATTACCGAGGATGAGATCGACGCCGCCATGACCAGCGGCAGCAGTTTTGCCGGAGGAAAAGGCCGCATCTATGCGTTCTTCATGGAAAACCATACGGACAAGGAAAAAGTGAGATTCCTCAAAGACGAGTATGGCATTGGTGGTCGCTCTCATGCCCTGTCCGGCGCAACACACAGCGGCGAAGATCACGACGGGAAAGGACTGCACTATAAAAAGCAGGACTGCCCGGATGTTCACTTGAACTGGGAAAATGTTGCCAAGCGCATTACCGCTCTTGTCCAGAAAGGCCGCTATCTTACAGAACAGGAACAGGCGCAGTATGACAAAATCCAGGTTGAAAAGGAACTGGCAGAAGAAGATGCTATCCAAGCCCAGCAGCCGGAGGTGGAGGAAGAAACGCCAAAGCCTACCCTTCGGGAGCAGTTTGAGCAGTATAAGCCTGTGGTAACTGCCGCCATTTCCGAGGATGCCGCATACCGCAATGCCTGCGGTCATTCTGACCGTGAAAATGCTGTCATCGAGGGCAATGCCGCTGTGCGCCGTGCGGTCCTTGGTTCTAAGGATATGGATCTGATCCGCCTTTATTCCGATATACCGGAGTTCCGCCAGCGTCTGCACCGGGAAGTGATCGACGAAACCTATCCAAAGCTCCATGAACTTCTGCGCCCTCTTTCTCAGCAAGATATTGATACTGCCCTTTGTGCATGGAACGGCAATATCGAGAGTAAACACGCTGTCGTCCGCTATATGAAAGACCATGCAAGAGAGAAAGATACCGCTGCATGGCTGGCTCAGGAATACGGTGGCAGCAACAGCCTGTTCGTTGTCCGTGCCGGAAGCCCGGAGGAAACGCAGCTGCCCTGGCCGAAGGTACAGCGCCGGATTGCCCAGCTCATTCAGGAGGATCGGTTCTATACCGAAGAAGAACAGGACCGTTTTGACGACATCGACCCCATCGCCATCCGGGAAGCCCTGGAGGAAAGAGGGATCGTCAACGGCCAGGTGGCAGACCCGGAAAAACTGGACAATGACCCGTTTATCCAACAGGTGATGTCGGATGCAGAGCAGATCGCAGCTGCCGAGACAGAGCAGACTTCCGAAGTTTCCATTTCCGATGAGGAATATGACGCAGTTCGCCGCCCAATTCCGCAAAGAACCTCCTATGACCCTGCCGCCCCGGTCTATGCCGTGGGCGATACCGTGTATATCGAGGATGACGCCTATCAGATCACCGAGCTGCGGGATGACACCGTACAGCTTCTGCCCACCGGTATGGTATATCCCATCTACCGGGCAGAGCACAAAGAACAGTTCGAGCAGTTGCTTCGGGCAGATCGCCGTAATGCTTACTATACCGAGTTTCTTCCCATTGACCCGGACAAGGCAGATCAGGATCTGCGGGATGTATTGGTGCATGGATTGATGGATGAAGCGGATAAACAGCAGATTTCCACGCTGCTGCAATCCGGCAGGAGCAACAGCGAGATCGCCTACTGGCTGAGCAGAGCCTATTTCGGTGAGATTGAGACGCTGAATCTGGAGACCGGCGATATTGCCGATTACCGTACCACGGCACAGGGCATGGAGCTGGAAGTCCTGGACGCAGAGGAAAAGCGTCTGGCTGTGCTGTATTTTCGCTGGGATGAGGTTGCGCCTTTGCTGCGCGGAATGTATGCCCGTCAGCTGGATGGCTTTGGACAGGAACGCCCCGAACCGGCTGCCGAATCCCCAACTTTCCATTCCGAGACCGTGGCCGTCTATCCGGGAGACAAGAACAATCTGCCTTATGATGTGGTTATTCAGACCCTGCGAACCAATGAGCCGGAGCCGCCAACACCTGTGACTGAGCCGGAGAAAACTTTTGAGGAAGTGCTGGACGAACACCCGGTTTCCATTCAGGTCAATGGCCAGTGGCAGACCTTCCTCAATGCCAAAGCTGCCGAAGAAGCCTCCTATGAGGAATACAAGGCAAACCTGCGCCGCAATGCACAGAACTTCCGTATTACCGATGAGCATTTGGGTGAAGGCGGTCCGAAAGCCAAGTTCCAGGCCAATATCGAGGCAATCAAGCTGCTGAAATACCTGGAGGAAACCACCGGACAGGCAACGCCGGAACAGCAGGAAGTCCTATCCCGCTATGTGGGCTGGGGCGGTCTTGCCGATGCCTTTGACCCGGAGAAACCGGCATGGGCTTCCGAGTATGCCCAGCTGAAAGAGTTGCTGACCCCGGAGGAATATGCCGCCGCCAGAAGCTCCACCCTCAATGCCCATTACACCAGCCCTACGGTCATTCAGGCCATCTATGAAGCGGTGGGCCGTATGGGATTTGAGACCGGAAATATTCTGGAGCCATCTATGGGTGTGGGCAATTTCTTCGGTATGCTGCCGGAGGAAATGCGAAACAGTCGTCTGTACGGCGTGGAGCTGGACCCGGTTTCCGGGCACATCGCAAAGCAGCTCTATCCCAAGGCGGACATCACAGTAGGCGGCTTTGAGACCACCGACAGGCGTGACTTCTTTGACCTTGCCATCGGCAATGTACCTTTCGGTCAGTATCAGGTCAATGACAAAGCCTACAACAAGCTGAACTTTAGTATTCACAACTACTTTTTCGCCAAAGCACTCGACCAGGTGCGTCCCGGCGGCGTGGTGGCTTTTGTAACCTCCCGCTATACCATGGACGCCAAGGATTCTACCGTGCGCCGCTATCTCGCCCAGCGTGCCGAGTTGCTGGGAGCTATCCGTATGCCTAATGACGCGTTCAAAAAGAATGCCGGTGCCGAGGTGGTATCGGACATCATCTTCCTCCAAAAGCGGGACCGCCCGCTGGACATCGTGCCGGAATGGACCCAGACCGGACAGACGGAGGACGGGTTTGCCATCAACCGGTATTTTATCGACCATCCGGAAATGGTGCTGGGCAGACAGGAGCCGGTAAGCACTGCTCATGGTATGGACTACACCGTGAACCCTATCGAGGGACTGGAGCTTTCCGACCAGCTGCATGATGCGGTGAAGTATATTCATGGCACTTATCAGGAGGCAGAGCTGCCGGAGCTTGGAGAAGGCGAAGCCATTGACACCTCCATTCCTGCCGACCCCAATGTGAAGAACTATTCCTATGCCATTGTAGACGGGCAGGTGTACTACCGGGAAAACAGCCGCATGGTGCGCCCTGACCTCAACGCCACCGCCGAAGCCCGCGTAAAAGGTCTTGTGGGACTGCGTGATTGTGTGCAGGAACTGATCGACCTTCAGATGGATGCAGCGGTTCCAGACAGCACCATTACCCAAAAACAGGCGGAACTGAACCGGCTCTATGACAGCTTTTCTGCCAAATACGGTCTCATCAATGACCGTGCAAACCGCCTGGCCTATGCAGACGATTCTTCCTATTACCTGCTCTGCGCGCTGGAAGTCATCGACGAGGACGGAAAGCTGGAACGCAAGGCGGATATGTTCACCAAACGGACCATCAAGCCCCATCAAGCGGTCGCTGCCGTGGATACGGCAAGTGAAGCGCTGACGGTGTCTATCTCGGAAAAAGCCTGTGTGGATATGGGTTATATGAGCCAGCTTACCGGAAAAACAAAAGAAGAACTGGCCGGAGAGCTGCCTGGCGTGATCTTCCGTGTACCGGGACAGTTGGAGAAAGACGGCACACCCCATTATGTGACTGCTGATGAATACCTTTCCGGCAATGTACGCCGCAAACTGCGTCAGGCGCAACGGGCGGCACAGCAGAACCCGGTTTATGCAGTCAATGTGGAAGCTCTTACCGCCGCCCAGCCCAAAGACCTGGATGCGTCGGAGATCGAGGTGCGTCTGGGTGCTACCTGGATCGACAAGGAATATATCCAGCAGTTTATGTATGAGACCTTCAACACCCCGTTTTATCTCCAGCGCAGCATCGAGGTCAACTATTCCTCCTTTACTGCTGAATGGCAGATCAAGGGGAAATCTTCCGTATCCTACAACGATGTGGCAGCTTACACTACCTATGGAACCAGCCGTGCCAATGCCTATAAGATTTTGGAGGACAGCCTGAACCTGCGAGATGTCCGTATCTATGACACCATAGAGGACGCAGACGGAAAAGAGCGCCGCGTGCTGAACGCCAAGGAGACCACTTTGGCTGCCCAAAAACAGCAGGCTATCAGGGAAGCCTTTAGGGACTGGATCTGGAGAGACCCGGAGCGCCGCCAGACTTTGGTGCGCCAGTACAACGAAGAAATGAACTCTACCCGTCCCCGTGAGTATGATGGCAGTCATATCACTTTTGGCGGCATGAACCCAGCCATTACCCTGCGGGAACACCAGAAAAGCGCCATCGCCCATGTGCTGTATGGCGGTAATACCCTGCTGGCACATGAGGTGGGCGCGGGCAAAACTTTTGAGATGGTGGCCGCTGCGATGGAAGCCAAACGCCTGGGCTTGTGCCAGAAATCTCTCTTTGTGGTCCCCAACCACCTGACCGAGCAGTGGGCGTCGGAGTTTCTGCGCCTCTATCCTTCCGCCAATATCTTAGTCACCACCAAAAAGGACTTTGAGACCCATAACCGCAAAAAGTTCTGCGCCCGTATTGCGACCGGTGACTACGACGCCATCATCATGGGACACAGCCAATTTGAGCGTATCCCCATCAGCCGGGAGCGTCAGGAACGGCTTCTCTATGAGCAGATCGACGAGATCACCGAGGGGATCGCAGAGGTGCAGGCCAGCGGCGGCGAGCGTTTTACCGTCAAGCAGCTGGAGCGTACCAGAAAGTCTCTGGAAGCCAGACTGGAAAAGCTGCAAGCCGAGGGGCGAAAAGACGATGTGGTAACTTTTGAGCAGCTGGGTGTGGACCGTTTGTTTGTGGACGAGGCCCACAACTATAAAAACCTGTTTCTATACACAAAAATGCGGAATGTGGCTGGTCTTTCCACATCGGACGCGCAGAAATCCTCCGATATGTTTGCCAAGTGCCGCTATATGGATGAGATCACCGGAAACCGAGGTGTGATATTTGCTACCGGCACCCCAGTCAGCAACTCCATGACTGAGCTTTACACCATGCAGCGTTACCTTCAGTATGAACGCTTGCAAGAGCTGAACATGACCCACTTTGACTGCTGGGCTTCCCGATTTGGGGAGACCGTCACAGCATTGGAGCTGGCACCGGAAGGCACCGGCTACCGGGCAAGAACGAGATTCAGCAAGTTCTTTAACCTGCCGGAGCTGATGAACCTGTTCAAAGAGGTGGCCGACATCAAGACTGCCGATCAGCTGAATCTGCCTACCCCGGAAGTGGAATACCACAACATCGTGGCGCAGCCTACCGAACATCAGCAGGAAATGGTCAAGGCCCTTTCGGAGCGCGCATCGCTGGTACACAGCGGAACCGTTGACCCGTCCCAGGACAATATGCTCAAGATTACCTCGGATGGCCGCAAGCTGGGGCTGGACCAGAGGATTGTCAACCAGATGCTCCCGGATGAGCCCGGCACAAAGGTCAATCAGTGTGTGGAGAACATCATGCAGATCTGGCGGGATGGCGAGGCTGATAAATTGACCCAGCTGGTGTTCTGCGATATTTCTACCCCGCAGGCAAAAGCTCCTGCAAGCAAGGCGGCGAAAACGCTGGATAATCCACTGCTTCATGCGCTGGAAGGCGCTGTGCCCCTGCCGGAGCAGGAACCGGCCTTTACGGTATATGACGATATTCGTCAGAAACTCATTGCCCAGGGGATGCCTGCTGACCAGATTGCTTTTATCCATGAAGCCAATACCGAAGTGCGGAAAAAGGAGCTGTTCTCTAAAGTCCGTACCGGTCAGGTGCGTGTGCTTATGGGCAGCACCGCCAAGATGGGCGCAGGCACCAATGTGCAGGACCGTCTGGTGGCACTTCATGACCTGGACTGTCCGTGGCGGCCGGGAGACCTTGCCCAGCGCAAGGGCCGTATCGAGCGCCAGGGCAACCAGAACCCCCTTGTCCATGTGTACCGCTATGTGACCGAAGGAACCTTTGACGCATACCTCTGGCAGACGGTGGAGAATAAACAGAAATTCATTTCCCAGATCATGACTTCTAAATCGCCGGTGCGCTCCTGCGATGATGTGGACGAAACGGCGCTTTCCTTTGCCGAGATCAAGGCTCTGTGCGCCGGAGACCCCCGTATCAAAGAGCGTATGGATTTGGATGTGGAGGTATCCCGCCTGAAGCTGATGAAAGCCGACCACCAGAGCAAGCAATATCGTCTGGAGGACCAGCTGCTCAAATACTTCCCGGAGGAGATTGAAAAGCACAAGGGCTTTATCAAGGGCTTTGAATCTGACCTGGAGGTTTTGGCAGCTCACCCACACCCGGAGGACGGCTTTGCCGGTATGGAGATCCGTGGAGACCTGCTGACCGATAAGGAGAACGCCGGTGCTGCCCTTTTAGATGCCTGCAAGGAGATCAAAACCTCCGATCCGGTGCAGATCGGCAGCTACCGGGGCTATGCTATGTCCGTGGAATTTTCCGCTTGGAAACAGGAATATACGCTCCTGTTGAAAGGCCAGATGACCCACAGGGCAACCCTTGGTACAGACCCTCGCGGAAATCTTACCCGTATCGACAATGCCCTCGCCCAGATGCCCCAGTGTCTGGAGGCGGCAAAGGCCCAGCTGGATAACCTCTATCAGCAGCAGGCTGCCGCAAAGGAGGAAGTCGGAAAGCCATTCCTTTATGAAGAAGAACTGAAAAGCAAAAACGCCCGTCTGGTGGAGCTGGATACCCTGCTCAACATCGACGGAAAGGGGCCGGCACACGCTGAAGCTGTTGTTGCCAAAAGCACACGGCCTTCGGTGCTGGATCATCTGAAACGCCCGGTGCCGTCCCGCAGTACAGACAAGAAACCAAAACAGCATGAGGAGGTGCGATAACATGAATACCAACGATCTGAATACGGCGCTTTATGAAAAGATGGCTGCTGAGCAGGACAAATACAGGGACTGGCTGAAAAGCCAGCCCCCGGAAGAAATCCTGCACCACACCTATGAGTACACCGTCCGGGAGGACATCGTGATGGCGATGGAGGAACTGGAGCTGACCAACGCTCAGGTACAGGCGCTTTTGGAATCTCCTTCACCGCTGGCGGATGTGTACCGCTATTTTGAAAAGCTGGAGACCGGCTATATGGATGTGATCCGGGACAGCATTGAGAACCGTGCCGACGATGTGTGCAGAGCTAAAGAGGAACTGCGAACAACACCGGTCTATCCCCACTCTGCCGCCTATGCGAGAGAACATGGGGAGCTGGAGCAGTACCGAGCTTCCAACAATGTAAATCTCCAATGCAAGGAGTCCATTGAAGCGGCGGTGCGGGAACACTTCGACGGAATGTATCTCAGCCACGATGCGGCAAAGGGTGTGATCGAGATCTATGGCATGGAGCGTGTGGCTATGGTTCTGGCTAACACCGTCCAGCTTCAGGACTGGGATGGGCGCTACTCCCGACGCAACAAAGAATGGGCTAAGACCATTCCCAACGATAATCCCGAAACTGTCCGTTGTGGTTATGCCTTAAACAGCCACCCTGCTGTGCTGGATGGCTTTATTGATCTGGTGCGTGTAGAACAGCAGCGCAGCCGTACTCAGGGAGAAAAACTGCAACCGTCCCGTCCCTCAGTACGGGATAAGCTCAAGCAGGAGCTGCCTGCCCATAAGCCTGCCGCTCCGAAGAAACGAGAGCCGGAGAGATAACTATGGCAAAGCGCAAGCGGGATGTTCCGGTTTTGTTTTGGGTGTCCGCAGAGGAACTGGAGATGATCCATCAAAAAATGCAGCAATATGGGACAGAAAATCTGAGTGCCTATCTGCGGAAGATGGCTGTGGATGGCTATGTGGTGCAGCTGGATTTACCGGAGCTGAAAGAACTGGTTTCCCTTATGCGATATTCCAGCAACAACTTAAATCAGCTGACCCGTAAAGTGCATGAGACCGGGCGGGTTTACGACGCTGATTTGGAGGATATATCCCAACAGCAGGAGCAGTTATGGGAGGGCGTGAAGGAAATCCTTACCCAGCTTTCTAAACTTTCATAACAGGGATAGATGCTCCATTTGCGGAGGGAGGAACGGCGTTTCTTCGCCGCACCTCCCTCCGCTTTTTCTTTTTGCCGGTATCCTTGTCTTTTGCCTGTCCATACCGGATAATATGAGCAGAATAAAAGTGTAGCAAAGGAGTGAAAACAGATGCTGACCTTTGAAAAAGTGTTGGAGATTTTTGCAGACTACCTGACCGCAGACGAGACCATCGAAGTTTATATCAGCCGTCATGGATGTGTAAGGGTTGAGTTTGACCAGGACTTTCACTATTGCACCGGCGAGGTGTGCCATACTCCCAAGGAACTGTTTGACCTCTTATCTGATGATTACCGGACTTATTTGGAGATTGAACTGACCAAAGGCAGACGGGAACTGACGGAAGATGATGTAAAAGAAGCGGATACCCTGTGCAAACACTATCTGGACCGCTGGAAGGAGGAATTGGGATGAAGATTTTGAAATGCCTGTTGATGATCGTAACTGCGCCGGTCATTTTGGTGCTGACGCTTTTTGTCTGGCTCTGCACGGGGCTGATCTACATATCCGGTCTGGTGCT
>OBUZ01000945.1_pt1 | contig 11372 bp, 9 predicted proteins | sample 1494961 | NCBI WGS metagenome assembly OBUZ01 (sample SAMEA2579939, study PRJEB22360) | human gut metagenome | biome: human gut; feature: human-associated habitat; material: faeces | place: Denmark | collected 2008/2010
ATGTATAGTATATATGAACATGTTCATTTAAATGAAAAAGGGGATGATACGGTGCGGAAAAAAGACGACAGCCTGAGGGGGGCACTGATTGACTATGCCCGGGAACTGGCGGAGAAAGAGGGGCCTGAGGCAGTCAATATACGCTCTCTGGCCGGGAAAGCCGGGATTGCGACGGGCACGGTATATAATTATTTTTCATGTAAAGACGAAATCCTCCTGGCTCTCACGGAAGAATACTGGAGAAAGACCTTGGCCGATATGAGGGCGGCAGTCACGGCCCCCTCATTCTGCGGGCAGCTGGAGGAAATTTTTACTTTTTTACGGGAGCGTATCGACAGCTCCGCCGGAATGCTGATGCACAGCCTCGGGAATGTCAGGGAGACAGGGCAGGAGAGAATGGAATCCATGCAGGAGGTTCTGGAAGCCGCAATGGTGTATCGGATGGAGCAGGATCCGGGCATACGCAGTGATATCTGGGACGAAACATTTACAAAGAGAGATTATGCCCGTTTTATTATGGCGAATATGATGCTGCTGCTCAGGGAGCATCCATATGATTTCCGGTTTTTTCTGGAAATAGTCAAACGGACCATTTATTGAGACAGAGAGGAGTACGGCTATGGCACAGGCGATTGCTGAAACAGTTTTTGACATTTTATATCTTGGTTTTGCCATGATAACAGGACTGACCATGCTGACAAAAGGAAAGAGCCGGATCGTAAAAATGGCAGGATGGATGACGGCTCTGCTGGGGGCAGGGGATTCCTTTCATCTGGTACCGCGTTCCTACGCACTTTGGACAACAGGGATGGAAGCAAATGCAGCCGCATTGGGGATTGGGAAATTTATTACGTCTGTCACGATGACGGTTTTTTATCTGATTTTATATTATATCTGGCGTGAGCGTTACCAGATTCGGGAACGTAAGACACTTACCGGTGTAATGTGGTTTTTAGCATGCCTGAGGATTGGACTTTGTCTTCTGCCTCAGAACGAGTGGCTGTCCTATCACCAGCCTCTGTCTTACGGGATACTGCGAAATATCCCATTTGCGATAATGGGAATTATCATTATCGTAATCTTTGCCGCAGAGGCCGGGAAAAAAGCGGATCCGGTGTTCCGGTTTATGCCTTTGGCGGCGGGACTTTCCTTTGGTTTCTACCTGCCCGTCGTATTGTTCAGCGGCGCAGTACCGGCCGTGGGCATGCTGATGATTCCAAAGACACTGGCTTACGTCTGGATGATTTGGATGGCGAGACGGCTTTACAAAGAAGAAACAATAATCAGGCATACATAGAACGGAGGAGATAAAATGGAAAAACGTTATGCGGATGCAGCCATATTCTATGCAGCGGCTGCTATGGTATTCGGTGTGTTTTACAGGGAGTTTACAAAATTTAACGGTTTTACCGGAAAAACTAATTTATCTGTCATGCATACACATTATTTTCTGTTGGGAATGTTTTTCTTTCTCATACTGATGCTGCTTGAAAAGAATTTCCGGTTTTCCGGCGGGGAGAAGATTGGAATAATTCTGACAGTCTATCACATAGGTTTAAATGTCACCGCCCTCGGTTTTCTTTTAAGGGGTCTGACACAGGTATGGGGTACCGAACTCAGCAGGGGGATGGATGCTTCCATATCGGGCCTTTCCGGTGTGGGCCATATTATGCTGGGAATCAGCATGATTCTGTTGTTGCTGAAGATCAGAAAAAAGACGGTCTTAGAAAAAAAGTAACGCGAAAGAAGAGGAAACGGCCTGTAAATGCAGACGGGACAGCGGTTTACCGCATCTGTCTGAGCTGTATTTACAGGCCGTTTCTTAATGCCGCGCTCCAGACGGCACAGCTATTTATCGCTCAGCAGCAGGCAGACGATACCGCAGAAGATTCCTGCGACCGGATAAATGACGGCTGCGGACCGGAACATATCAAATGAAAGGCCGAGGAACAGGAAGAGAGCTGTCGCCAGGAGCATGATGACGCCGCACAGCTTGCTCGCCAGGTGCTTTTTGCCGGGAGCCTCCGGACGGTTTTCCTGGTTATATTTGCCGATGTCGTATTTGTCCTTCTGCATGCCAAAGAAAGTGAAAATACCGACGGCTACGGCGGTACAGAGAAGAAAAACGCCTCCGCTTATCTGCTCAGAATAAGGGATAACGGTGTACTCAAGCCAGATGTTCAGGCAGAGAGAAAAAACAATGAGACTGACCCCGGAAGCTATGGCAATTGCAAAGATACGGTTGAAATTGGCATGCTGTTCTTCCGTGTAGAAATTATCGATATCGGGATAGCGCCTGCGGTAGTACTGATGGCTGATGCCGGCTATTATCAGGATATATACGGCAATTCCGATCAATACGAACAGGATAATGCTTGTAACGGCTTCGCTTACGATTCCGTCCAGCGAGGCTATGATTGCGACCGAAAAAATGATTAGGGCAACGGCAGAGGAAACCATGATGGAATAGCGGTTCATATGGCGGTTATAGCCTGTCGAATCTTCTTTTGCCGCTTCTGTCACATCGCCTTTGATGAGGCTGTCCATGGAACATCCGAACTGCTCGCATATCTGAAGCAGTTTTTCCATCTCCGGATAAGACTGGCCTGATTCCCATTTGGAGACGGCCTGTCTCGATACCTCCATCTGTTCGGCAAACTGCTCCTGTGTCAAATTTTGTTTTTTTCTTAAGTATTGTAAATTCTCTGAAAAACTCATATTATTTTCTCCTTCTGCAGAATATTTTTATAAATTTATTCTACAGTTGCAGCGGCGCCACTGCCACCAACCTGATGTATCATACAGGATTTTTTCTGCTACTTTAAGTTGCATGCCCTGTTTTTCCATTGTACCGAAAGAAGATTAGATTAGCAACAGGGAATCTCTTAAAATGTGACCCGGTTACAGAATCATCTTCAAGGATCCTGTATACTGTTGTACATCAAGCAAAAAGGAGTTAGAGAAATGTCTGTTAAAACAAAACGAAGTGTATCGGTGAACCTAAAACGATGCGTCGCGTGCGGAGCATGCTGTAAGGTCTGCCCCAGGGAGGCGATCGCGGTATCAGGAGGCTGCTATGCGGCTGCGGATTTGGAGAAGTGCGTCGGCTGCGGTCTGTGTGAAAAGCTGTGCCCGGCCGGTGCGCTCTCGATTCTTATCAGGGAGGCACAGCTATGAAAAAGAAACACTGGTATGACTATCTCTGGATATGGTCCATCATTTATTTTACACTGGGCTTCTTTAATATTTTATTTGCATGGCTTGGAATGATCGATTTTCTTGTGCCTGTTTTTATCGCTGTTTTCGGGAGAAATAAGTGGTTTTGCAACAATCTCTGCGGCCGCGGCCAATTGTTTGCGCTGCTGGGGGGAAAATATAAATGTTCCAGGAACAGGCCGACGCCCCGGTTTCTCGTATCGCCCTGGTTCCGTTACGGTTTTCTGGCCTTTTTCATGGCTATGTTCGGAAATATGGTGTTTCAGACCTGGCTTGTGGCGGCGGGGGCTTCGGGACTCAGGGAGGCGATCAAACTGTTCTGGACCTTTAAAGTTCCATGGGGCTGGACTTACACCGCAGGAATGGTGCCGGACTGGGTGGCCCAGTACAGCTTCGGGTTCTACAGCCTGATGCTGACATCACTCTTACTTGGCCTGATTATGATGGTTCTCTATAAACCGAGAAGCTGGTGTACTTTCTGTCCGATGGGAACGATGACCCAGGGGATTTGCAAGCTGGGGAGCAGAGGGGAGACGCAGGACAGTTAAATGATGACCTGCATGCTCTGCGCACAGGTCACCGCAATCAATAAAACTGAGCCGGGAAGGAGTTCTGTTAAACGGGGCAGTTTAAAGCAGCCCGGCAGGATAAAATGTCCGTCTTATCCTTTCATGTGAGAAACCAGATAACCTGAGGTTATAGAATAAATTCCAAATTGCTATACGCCGGAAAACGGTGAAATCCCGGCATACTGTTGAAAAATGCAATTGAATAAGCTATGATTAAATGTAATCGGATTATTTAACAAATAAAATGGTTATCGAAGCAGGAGGATGAGAAAATGAATTATAAAATCGCAGTGATTCCGGGAGATGGTATCGGTCCGGAGATCGTGAGAGAGGCATGCAAGGTGCTTGACCGTGTTGGAGAGATTTACGGCCATACATTTGAATATACAAAAGTGCTTATGGGAGGCGCATCCATCGACGTTCACGGGATACCGCTCACCGACGAGGCGCTTCAGACTGCGAGGGAGAGCGATTCTGTGCTGTTGGGCGCTGTCGGCGGCAACGTCGGCAATTCCAGATGGTATGACGTGGCGCCAAATCTGCGGCCGGAGGCCGGGCTGCTGGCTATCAGGAAGGGACTCGGACTTTTTGCCAATATACGTCCGGCCTATCTCTATAAAGAGCTTGCGGACGCCTGCCCTCTGAAGAAAGAAATTATCGGTGACGGCTTCGACATGGTCATCATGAGGGAGCTTACGGGAGGACTTTACTTCGGGGAACGCCATACGGAGGAAGTGAACGGCATGCTTCAGGCTGTGGACACACTCGTATATAATGAAGAAGAGATTAGAAGAATCGCCGTTAAGGCCTTTGACATAGCGATGAAGAGAAGCAGACAGGTGACGAGTGTTGATAAAGCCAATGTGCTGGATTCTTCCAGGCTCTGGAGAAAAGTGGTGGAAGAGGTGGCAAAGGATTATCCGGAGGTTACGCTCTCCCATATGCTCGTTGATAACTGTGCGATGCAGCTCGTCATGAACCCGGGGCAGTTTGACGTGATTCTGACGGAGAATATGTTTGGAGATATTCTTTCCGATGAGGCCAGCATGATCACAGGCTCCATCGGAATGCTCTCATCGGCCAGCCTGAACGAAGGCAGATTTGGACTTTATGAGCCAAGCCACGGTTCCGCGCCCGACATTGCCGGCAAGGATATTGCGAACCCTATCGCCACGATTTTATCGGCGGCTATGATGCTCAGCTATTCTTTTGATTTAGACAGGGAATCAAAAGCCGTGGAAGCTGCCGTGCAGCAGGTCCTGTCGGATGGGTACAGGACGGTTGACATTATGGCAGAAGGCTGCAAAGAGGTGGGAACGACAGAGATGGGAAGGCTCATCTGTGAGAAAATCCGCTGACAGAGCTGTGCCGAGGTAACAGTTCATGCTGCCTGAACTGTTATGTGCAGTGTAACGATTTAAGCAGTTTGAGGCCGCGAAAAGGCTGAAAAGGCGATATAAAGCCGGATAAAAGATTTAATATAGTCACATGACAATAGTAAACATATATTTATTATTGTCATGCGAGTAGTTTATCTGCTGAAAAAAACAGAAATTGTGTATGGAAGAAATGATGGAGTTTTGCATAAAACTCCATCATTCAGATTATAGACAAACTATATTGCTTATATCAGGCCGGCCGGACTCCGCTTTACAAAAATTCGGAAAAAGCGGGAAATACTTGTAAGATTTGAAAAAAAAGATGGAAAAAGCCATATAAAACAGGTGAAAAATCGCTGGAAATGCTGTACAATAAAAGATAAACCGAAAAATGGACGGAGACTTAAAAAGGAGACGAGAAAAGATGAAAAGTGATGCAGTAAGAAAAGGGATGCAGCAGGCACCCCATAGATCATTATTTAATGCACTTGGAATGACCGAGGAAGAGATGAGAAAGCCGATGGTGGGAATCGTCAGCTCCTATAATGAAATTGTTCCGGGACATATGAATCTCGATAAGATTGTAGAGGCAGTCAAGCTGGGAGTGGCGATGGCAGGCGGAACACCGGTGGTATTTCCTGCCATAGCAGTCTGCGACGGAATTGCCATGGGACATCTGGGAATGAAGTATTCACTGGTGACGAGAGATTTGATCGCCGATTCCACGGAGTGCATGGCGCTGGCCCACCAGTTTGACGCCCTTGTCATGGTTCCAAATTGTGACAAGAATGTGCCGGGGCTTTTGATGGCGGCGGCCCGTGTCAATGTGCCGACCGTATTCGTCAGCGGAGGACCGATGCTGGCCGGAAGAGTCCACGGGCAGAAGAGGAGCCTTTCCAGCATGTTCGAAGCGGTTGGTTCCTATGCGGCCGGGACGATGACGGAGGAAGAAGTAACGGAATTTGAGAACAAGGTATGTCCGACCTGCGGTTCCTGCTCCGGTATGTATACGGCCAACAGCATGAACTGTCTGACGGAAGTGCTAGGCATGGGACTGAAGGGCAACGGTACCATTCCCGCCGTATATTCGGAGCGAATAAAGCTGGCCAAGCATGCCGGCATGAAAGTAATGGAGATGTATGAGAAGAATATCCGCCCCAGGGACATCATGACGGAGAAAGCATTTTTAAATGCCCTCACCGTGGATATGGCTCTCGGGTGTTCAACCAACAGCATGCTGCATCTGCCGGCGATTGCCCATGAGGCTGGTGTGGAGCTGAATATGGAGCTGGTCAACGAGATGAGCGTAAAAACGCCGAACCTCTGCCACCTGGCGCCGGCCGGCCCTACTTATATGGAAGATTTAAATGAGGCAGGCGGCGTGTATGCAGTTATGAACGAGCTGGCAAAGAAAGATCTGCTGAATCTGGACTGCCTGACTGTTACGGGAAAGACAGTGGGCGAGAATATCGCAAACTGCATCAACCGGGATCCGGAGGTCATCAGGCCAATCGACAACCCGTACAGCGAGACCGGCGGCATTGCCGTATTAAAAGGAAACCTGGCTCCCGACACGGCGGTAGTCAAACGTTCCGCAGTAGCGCCGGAGATGTTAAAGCATGAAGGCCCGGCCCGCGTATTTGACTGCGAGGAGGATGCAATTGCGGCCATCAAGGGCGGTAAGATTGTGGCCGGAGATGTGGTCGTGATCCGCTATGAAGGTCCGAAGGGAGGTCCCGGCATGAGAGAGATGCTGAATCCGACATCGGCGATTGCAGGAATGGGGCTTGGATCCAGTGTAGCCCTGATCACAGACGGCCGTTTCTCAGGAGCTTCCAGGGGAGCTTCCATCGGACACGTATCTCCTGAAGCGGCCGTGGGCGGTCCCATCGGACTTGTGGAGGAGGGGGATATCCATCGATATCAATCATAATGCCCTCAATGTACTTGTATCGGACGAAGTGATGGAAGAGAGAAGAAAGAAATGGCAGCCGAGAACTCCGCAGGTTACGACCGGTTATCTGGCCAGATATGCGTCTATGGTTACCAGCGGCAACAGAGGCGCCGTACTGGAGGTTCCAAAGAAATAAACACGACAGTTTTGCCTTCGGCCAAACTGCAACAAACGATAACAAGGCTGAATTGTTACAAATAACACAGGAAAGCAGAGGGAAATAAATGAAGACATTAACAGGAGCAGAAATTGTCATCGAATGCTTAAAAGAGCAGGAAGTGGATACCGTATTCGGCTATCCCGGAGGCACTATTTTAAACATTTATGATGCGCTTTATAAACATCAGAATGAAATCACCCATATCCTGACCTCCCATGAGCAGGGAGCGTCCCATGCGGCCGACGGCTATGCCAGGGCAACGGGCAAGGTGGGAGTCTGCCTCGCCACCTCAGGACCCGGCGCGACCAACCTTGTGACGGGAATTGCGACGGCAAACCTGGATTCCATCCCGATGGTGGCCATCACCTGTAATGTGGCTGTTAACCTGCTTGGAAAAGACAGCTTTCAGGAAATCGATATTCTCGGCGTGACGATGCCGATCACAAAATACAACTTTATTGTCAAGGATGTGACAAAGCTTGCCGGAGTTTTGAGAAGGGCGTTCACAATCGCCAAAAGCGGCCGGCCCGGCCCGGTCCTTGTCGATATCACGAAGGATGTAACGGCCGCAGAGTGTGAATACGAATATAAAAAGCCGGAGGAGGTAAAGAGGGAGTCTTCCGATATTACAGAGGAAGACCTGGAAAAAGCCCTGGGCATGATCCGTTCCTCCAAAAAGCCGTTTATCTTCGTAGGCGGAGGAGCCGTTGCGGCGGAGGCCTCCGACGAACTTCACGCTTTTGCCCACAAGATCCAGGCTCCGGTCGCAGACAGCCTGATGGGAAAAGGAGCATTTGACGGGACCGACGAACTGTATACCGGAATGATTGGCATGCACGGTACAAAGACCTCTAATTTCGGGGTGGCGGAATGCGATCTGCTGATAGTTGTAGGAGCCAGGTTCAGTGACCGCGTCGTAGGAGATGCGTCCCGCTTCGCGTCCCATGCAAAGATTCTCCAGTTGGATGTGGATCCGGCTGAGATTAATAAAAATATAAAGACGGACGCCAGCGTGATCGGTGATGTGAAAGTGATACTCAGAAGGCTGAATGCCCGCCTCGATCCGATTAACCATGATCAGTGGATTGCCCATGTGGAGCGTTTAAAGGATATGTATCCGCTGCGTTATAATAAAGAAGTGCTGACCGGGCCTTATATTATGGAAAAGATTTATGAGGTGACAAAAGGGGAGGCAATCATTACGACGGATGTAGGCCAGCATCAGATGTGGGCTGCACAATATTATAAGTACAAACGCCCCAGACAGCTTCTCACATCGGGCGGCCTTGGCACGATGGGATACGGTCTCGGAGCCGCGATCGGAGCTAAGATGGGATGCAGGGATAAACTGGTAATCAATATCGGCGGGGACGGATGTTTCCGCATGAATATGAATGAGATAGCCACGGCAACCCGCTATAATATTCCGATTATCCAGATTGTGTTTAACAACCATGTGCTGGGAATGGTGCGCCAGTGGCAGACACTCTTCTACGGAATGCGGTACTCCCAGACGAACCTGAATGATCAGGTAGACTTCGTAAAGGTGGCGGAAGGCCTGGGTGCAAAGGCATACCGCATCACGACAAAGGAAGAGGTGGAGCCGACTCTGCTCGAGGCCATCAGTCTGAATGTTCCGGTGGTAATTGACTGTCAGATCGGGACAGATGACAAGGTATTCCCGATGGTTCCGGCTGGAAAACCAATCGAAGAAGCCTTTGATGAGATTGACTTACGGATTGAACAGTTGTAAAATAGAAAACATTATTATAAACATCCGAATTTTCGGATGTTTATAATGGTAACAGTTCATGCTGCATGGACTGTTACAAATCATGAGAAGAGATATGAGGAAAAAGAGGAGGAACTATCTATGAGCAGAGTCTACAATTTTTCGGCAGGTCCGGCTGTACTGCCGGAAGAAGTACTGAAAGAAGCGGCTGAGGAGATGCTGGATTACAAAGGATGTGGGATGTCCGTCATGGAGATGAGCCACAGATCTAAAGATTTCCAGGATATTATTGACGAAGCTGAAAAAGATCTGCGCGAACTGATGAATATTCCCGACAACTACAAAGTATTATTTGTACAGGGAGGCGGACACGTGCAGTTTGCCATGGTCCCGATGAATCTGATGAAGAATAAAGTCGGCGACTATATCATCACAGGCCAGTGGGCAAAAAAAGCGTATACGGAAGCAAAGCTGTTCGGTACGGCCAATGCGGTGGCGTCAAGCGCCGACAGGACCTTCAGCTACATACCGGATTGCTCTGATTTGCCGATTGACGAGAATGCGGATTACGTTTACATTTGCCTGAACAATACCATTTATGGTACCGTGTACCATGAACTTCCAAACACCAAGGGAAAGACCCTGGTGGCAGATATCTCCTCATGTTTTCTCTCAGAACCGATCGATGTAAGCAAATTTGGTATTTTATGGGGCGGCGTACAGAAGAATGTAGGGCCGGCCGGTGTCGCCATCGTAATAATCCGTGAAGACCTGATTACGGAGGATGTACTTCCGGGTACGCCTACGATGCTGCGCTATAAGACATATGCGGACAATGATTCCCTTTTCAACACGCCGCCCACCTATACGATTTATATGTGCGGCAAAGTATTTAAGTGGCTGAAGAAAATGGGCGGACTGGAAGTGATGAAGGAGCGCAACGAGAAGAAGGCGAAGATCCTTTATGATTTCCTGGATGAGAGCCGTCTGTTTAGAGGTACGGTTGAGAAGAAAGACCGTTCCCTGATGAACGTGCCGTTTGTTACGGGAGATGAAGAGCTGGATGCCCTGTTTGTCAAGGAGGCAAAAGCAGCCGGATTCGTTAATTTAAAGGGACACCGCACCGTAGGCGGTATGAGAGCCAGCATTTATAATGCAATGCCAATCGAAGGCGTTGAAGCGCTGGTGGAATTTATGCGTGAATTTGAGAAAAAGCACGCAAAGTGATGAGAAGCGGAGGATGTAACGGATATGAAAAGAAGAAAGATACACTGCCTCAATCCGATTTCGAAACTCGGAACCGGACTGTTTCCAGAAGAATATGAGATAGTGGATTCGGCGGCTGAGGCGGACGGAATCCTGGTTAGAAGCGCATCCATGCATGAGATGGAGTTCTCGGAGAACCTCCGTGCAGTTGCCCGTGCAGGGGCCGGAGTGAACAACATTCCGCTGGACGCCTGCGCCGAGCGGGGCATAGTCGTGTTCAATACGCCGGGGGCCAATGCAAACGGTGTAAAAGAACTTGTAATTGCGGGCCTGATACTGTCATCCCGTGATATTGCAGGCGGTATTGAATGGTGCAAAAAAGAAAAAGAAAACCCGAATATTGCAAAAGATGTCGAGAAGGCAAAGAAAGCGTTTGCCGGCCATGAAATCAAAGGGAAAAAGCTTGGGGTAATCGGCCTTGGGGCTATTGGCGCCGAGGTTGCCAATGCGGCGGCTTCACTTGGAATGGAGGTTTACGGATACGATCCGTTTATTTCCGTCAATGCTGCCTGGATGCTTTCCAGAGATGTGAAGCACATCATGTCTGCCGACACAATCTATAAAGAGTGCGATTACATAACGCTCCACGTTCCGCTTCTTGACGGAACGAGACAGATGATCAACAAGACGACGATGGCGGATATGAAGGAGGGCGTGGTAATCCTGAACTTCGCAAGAGATCTGCTTGTAAATGATGATGATATGGCCGAGGCCCTGAAGGAGGGAAAGGTTAAACGCTACGTAACCGACTTCCCGAACGTAAAGACAGCGGCTATGGAGCATGCCATCGTGATCCCGCATCTGGGCGCTTCCACGGAAGAGTCTGAGGATAACTGCGCCGTTATGGCGGTGAAAGAGATGATGGATTATCTTAACAACGGCAATATCAAGAACTCGGTCAACTATCCGGACTGTGATATGGGTGTGTGCGCGTCGGTAAACCGTGTTGCACTGCTGCATATGAATATACCGAATATGATCGGCCAGATTTCTGCCATCCTGGCCGCCACCGATATGAACATTGCCAACATGACGAATAAGAGCAAAGAGAAATACGCTTACACCCTGATAGATTTGGAAAATGAGCTGGATGATT
>OBUZ01000951.1_pt1 | contig 11321 bp, 8 predicted proteins | sample 1494961 | NCBI WGS metagenome assembly OBUZ01 (sample SAMEA2579939, study PRJEB22360) | human gut metagenome | biome: human gut; feature: human-associated habitat; material: faeces | place: Denmark | collected 2008/2010
TTATAAGGAAAAGTATTATAACCAGAAAAATATGGAGATGCTGCTGAATTATAATGAATTGAATAAGAATAGGGTTTATGATACACTTGATTTATGCAACGGTATTCATTTTAACGCAATTGGACAAGGAGACCGAGTACGTATATGCAGATATATTTTTGATTCGGAGGATAAAATGGCAGCGAGAATTGTGATTATTTCAGGGGCGTGTGGAACAGGCAAGTCCAGCAGCTCCAGGTTGCTGGCTGAAAAATCACCGTACGATTGTGCGGTTCATATTCACAGTGACGATTTCTATCAGTACATACGTAAGGGATATATTGCCCCCTGGCTGGAGGGCAGCGGGAAACAGAATGAAGTCATGATTGAAGCGGTCGCGGCAAGTGCAGAGCGATTTTCGGCTGGCGGTTACGAGGTATTTGTTGACGGAACGATCGGACCATGGTTTCTTGAACCGTGGGAAAAAATTGCTGCGAAGGGAGTTGATGTGAGATATGTAATCCTGCGTCCCGATGAACAGGCAACGATTTTGCGTGCGACAGAGCGGGAGCAAAAGGCAGATTTCCCTTTAAGCTATGAAGTCATAAAAAATATCTGGCGTTCATTTTCTGATCTGGGGCAATATGAAGCGAATGTGGTGGATACCACGGATCAGACGGTTGAGGAGAGCATTGCGTTGATTCAGGAGCGGCTGCAGGCTGGAGAGTTTCGTCTGGAAGAATAATGTTATTTTCCTTTTGAACTCACTCATACGTATGCATAAAGGGCTATGAAAAATAGTAAAACAGTGATATAATTCTATCAAAAGAATTAAACGGCTCCTGCAAAAGCAGATAATTGAGAAGAAGCCGGGAAATAAAGCAGCAAACCAACAAAAAAGAACCGAACAGACAATCAAACCAAACAGATCACATACGTCAGTCATCATCAGTATTATTATCATTAGGAGGTCAATCACGTGACATCAAAAGAATTCGCTGAAATTATAGGGGTATCACAGTCCACCATATCGAGAGCGTTAAACAACAGCAGCCAGATTTCTGTGGAGCGGCGCGAGTTTATTCAGAAGAAAGCGGAGGAGTACGGTTTCGTTTTGAACAGTCAGGCGAGAAGCCTAAAGACAAACCGAACAGGCACGGTGGGGATCCTGTTTCCGAAGCATTTTATCGGCATGAGCTCCAATCTTGGACTTGCGCATTTATATGATCTGGTGCAGGCGGAGCTGAGTAAATATGATTATGATGTAATGGTCGTCTATGATGGGGAAAAACAGAATGGCCTCTCCACCTTTGAAAGAATGATTAAGATCGGAAAAGTGGACGGTTTTATCATTTTTCGAATGGAATCCAGCAAAAAAGACCTGGAACTGATAAAAAAGTATAAGGTTCCCTGCGTTTATCTGCTTCATGCGGAAAAGGCCGGCTCCTATGGCAGCTGCCTCTCAGACTGTGAATACAGCGGATATCTGATCGGAAAATTGTTCGGAAAATATAAGGAATATAAAAGCTTTTACATCAACGTAAAAACCTCCGCGGAATCGAAAACGAGACTGGCCGGATTTAGACGCGGTCTGAAAGAGCGCGGCGTTGTTATGGATAAGGATGCTGTATGGCAGAGCGAGCTGTCGGTAAAGTCTGCATACGAATGCGTTATCAATAATCAGGAGACGATTAAGTCGAGAAAATGTGCAATCCTGGCATTTAATGATACGGTTGCCCTCGGTGTTTTAAATGCATGCAGGGATCTGGGACTAAAAGTGCCGGAAGACGTGCAGATATCAGGCGTTGGAGGTCTGCCGATCATTGCTGAAATTGCGCCGGATCTTACCACTGTGAATGTGTTCCATGAGAGAATCGCCTCCATGGGATGCGAGATGCTTCGCTCTGCGATTGTTCATGGTGTTCAGGAGCCGATTCATACTGTGATCAGGCCGGAACTCGTACTGAGGGGAACTACTCTACGGTAATTCTTTGTGCTATTCGCATAAAAAATCACGATAAAATGTATTGACTATAACAAAAGTGAATAAAGGTATTGACAATGACTTTACCGGGAGCTATAATTTAACCATGCAACAAACGCATACGTATGCGTAAACTCACACAAACCCAAAGGAGAGGGAGGATTACAATGGTTAGATTCGGAAAGAAAGTATTGGCGGCAACATTATCGGCTTCTATGGTTCTGGCGATGACAGCTTGCGGTTCCGGCAGTTCAAGTAAGACCACAGAGAAGGCGGCGGAGACCACAGCCGCAGCTGAGAGTGCAAAAGAAACCACAGCAGGGGCTAAAGATGAGTCTGCGGAGGAGACTGCGGGGGCGGTCATGCCGAAAGCGTCAGGCGAGAAGCTGGTGATCGGCACTCTGGCAAACTGGGTGGGACTTCCGGCATGGTATGCCTATGCGGAAGGATATTATGAAGAGGTAGGACTTGATGTTGAAATCGTAAACTTTGGTTCTCAGGGAACCCTCGTCAATGAAGCGATGGCAGCCGACGAATGTGATATTGCCGTATCTGGTATGGCTTCTGTATATGCTCTTTCTACCGGTATGTATAAGTATATCGGGGACGGATGTCTGACGATCAGCGGTGAGACGCTTTATGGCCGTCCGGATGATGCGATCTACAAGGCCGGCGCAGATGCGAACGGTGTCTATGGCAGTGCAGATGCATTAAAAGATGCGGTTATCCTTGGGCCGATGAATACAACTGCTCAGATGAACGCCATCGCATATATGCAGTATTTCGGCATTGATGCAAATTCCTTTACTTTTACAAACCTGGATTACTCCTCTGCACTGGCTGCATTTGAATCCGGTCAGGGCAATTTAATTGCAGTGAATCCTACTTATGCCGCTATCCTTGCAGCAGATGGTTATGTACAGGTTTCTGATTTTACACAGGTCTCGCCCCAGGATATTATTGACGCGGTCTATTGCCAGAATGAGGTGGCCGAGGAGCGCCCGGAGGATGTGGAACTTTTCCTGTACTGCTACTACAAAGCATGTCAGGATATGTTAAACAATCAGGATAACAGAGTTGCAGTAGCCTATAAATGGTATGTAGATGAGGGACTTGATTATAAAGAGCAGGATGTCATCGACGAGTGCAGTCTTAAGAGCTATTTTACTCTGGATACGGTGGACAGCGGCGACTATCTGCTGGGAAGCTTTATGAATTACGCTGCAGAATTCCTTCTTACCAATGAAAAGGTAACAGAAGATGATGTGACCAATGTGAAGGCAAGTATTGATAACAGCTTCATTACTTCCATAAAAAAGTGGGCGTCAGCTGAGTAGTCAGGCGCTAGTACAGCGTTGCATAAGTTCCAGTGAATTCTGCACTCGCTATTCACGCCAGGACCACGCCCGCGAAGCTAACCGTAGGGTCCACTACGCCGTCGCTTCGCGGACGCGCCCCTGACGCAAATATCAAGCACACAATTCACCGAAACTTACGCAATGCTGTACTAGTGGAAATAAAACTTTGAGAATCCCGGTCCTTTTATTTTGTAATATTTTTGCGATAACTAAATCTTACAGGAAGGGGGCCGGGATTTCTTTGTAATATCGGCAGAGCCGATGGAGTACTGACGGGATAAAACCGCAGAAACTTGAGGAGTAATACGATTGATTTAAAATGGAGAAAGTTCAATGAAAACGAAGAAGAAAATCAGCAAATATACAATTATTTCCTGCTGCACGGTTCTGTTCGTGCTGGCAGCCTGGTATGTCTGCATTAATGTTCTGCATTTAAAACAGGAAACTGTCTTTCCAGGACCGCTTACTGTTGCGAAAACATTTGTGCAGAAAATGACTTCGAAAGTACCGGATGGGGCGACGCTTCCGACCCACCTGATGGGAAGCCTGAAAGTAGCGCTGTTCGGATACTCTCTGGGAGTGCTGTTCGGGGTTCCGATGGGGATCATGATGGCCTGGTTTAAGTGGGTAGACCGTCTTGCAAGACCGCTGTTTGACTTAATCCGGCCGGTTCCGGGCCTTGCCTGGATTCCGATGTTTATTCTTCTTTTCGGTATCGGCATTTTACCAAAGGCCGCTGTTATTTTTCTCAGCACCTCGGTCGCATGCATCGTAAACAGCTACACCGGAATTAAACAGACGAAACAGGAACATCTCTGGGTTGGAGATGTCTTCGGATTTTCAAATTTGCAAAAACTATTTAAAATAGCGATTCCCACTGCACTGCCGATGATCTTTACCGGGCTGAGAGTGGCGATGGGAGCGGCCTGGATGGCTCTCGTTGCGGCTGAACTCCTTGCCTCCTCCGTAGGCCTCGGATATATGATTCAACAGGGCAGGTACGCTTCAAAACCGGCGCTTGTATTTGTCGGTATGATCATGATCGGAATTGTCGGATTACTATTCGATACAATTCTGCACTGGCTTGAAGTAAAAGTTGCGAAAGGAATGAATGCAGAATGAATGAAAATACAAAAGAAAAATTATTGTCAGTCATATGTGCGGTTATTTCGATTGGAGCATTTTTGCTTCTCTGGTGGTTCGTGACGCATTACACAGACTTGTCGAAGCTTTTGCCGGACCCCGTTGTGGTGCTGAAGGCGACCTTCGAGTACTGTATCGGCGTGGTGGGCAAATACAGTCTTATCATTCACATGCTGAGCAGTCTGAGACGAGTACTGATCGGCTTCTGCCTGGGATCCCTGGCAGGTGTTATACTTGGCTTGCTGATGGGAAGATATCTCCTCGCCAGGGCAATTTTTAATCCGATTTTCAGATTTATACGTCCGATTCCTCCGATTGCCTGGATTCCGATTTCTATTATATGGTTTGGCCTTGGAGAGGAAGCGAAAATATTCCTGATTTTCTTGGCGGCATTTGCCAATACCACATTGAATGCGATGACCGGGGCCATGAATGTCGATCCCGAAGTGATTCATGCAGCCCGGATGCTTGGGGCAAAGGAACGTCAGATTTTTACCACTGTCGTAATTCCAGCATCGGTTCCGGCTATTTTTGCAGGACTTCAGGTCGGAATATCGTCTGCGTGGGCAAGTGTGGTGGCAGCCGAGATGATCAAGGCAGAGAACGGCCTGGGATGGATTATTCAGGCCGGTATGGATAACAACAATATGACCCAGATTCTGGCCGGAATCATTATGATTGGCGTTGTTGGTTTTTTGCTGGCTTATATTATGCGTAAAGCTGAAGAGGTGATGTGTCGATGGAACAAGAGCGGAAGATAAATACAGTAATAGAATGCAAAGGCGTCTGTAAGACATTTGATACGCCGGAGGGGAAACACGAAGTCGTGCGCGGGCTGAATTTTGCCGCCAGAGAAAATGAATTCCTGGTCCTTTTTGGTCCCGGCCAGTGCGGAAAAACAACCATTATCAATATGATTGCCGGCTTTGAACCGGCCACAGAGGGAAGCATAACCGCTTCCGGCAAGAAGGTTGACCGGCCGGATGTCTCCAGAGGCGTAGTATTTCAGTCCATTTCACTCTTTCCCTGGATGACAACCATGGGCAATGTCGAATATGGACCTAAAATAGCCGGAGTAAATAAGGAAGAACGGAAAAAACGAGCGCAGAAATATATCGACCTGGTAGGACTTCAGGGCTTTGAAAATTCCTATCCCGTTCAGCTCTCCGGAGGTATGAGGCAGCGTGTCGGCATCGCGAGGGCATACTGCAATGAGCCTGATGTAATGCTGATGGATGAGCCGTTTGGCGCGCTGGATGCGCAAACCAGATATTTAATGCAGGAGGAACTGCAGAGAATATGGAGCGCAGAGAAACGTACGGTTATTTTCGTAACCAATAATATTGAAGAAGCACTGTATCTTGCAGATCGAATTATTGTTCTTACCAATTGCCCTGCAACAGTAAAGAAGGAATATGTCATCGATCTTCCCAGACCCAGAAATTTGGTTTCGAAACAATTCCTGGCGCTTCGTAAGGAAATAACCGGCATCCTGGATAATTCACAAGTGAATTGTCCTGCCTCCGGCGGATGTACAGAGCGCCCCAGAGTATGATGTCATGCGCCGCATGACGGGCGCTCGCACCAATTCGCCCCGGCGAATTGAATATAGGAGGATTAGGTATGAGTGATCAGATAAAAGTACAGGTCAGACACCTGACGAAGAAATTTGGGGATCTGCTGGTTCTGAGCGATGTGTCTTTTGACGTAATGGATGGGGATTTACTTTGCGTCGTAGGTCCCACGGGCTGCGGAAAAACAACCTTTCTGAACAGTCTGGTAAATATTTACGATACTACCTCCGGTGAAATCCTGCTGGATGGACAGAAGGTGGATACGAAAAAACAGAACATAGCGTATATCTTTCAGGGAAATTCAACCATGCCCTGGCTGACCGTAGAAGAAAATGTGGGCTTTGGACTGCTGTATAAGCCGCTTTCCGATGCAGAAAAGAAGGAGCGGACAGAGAAGTATCTGGAAATCGTGGGATTGACCAAATACAGGAAATACTATCCCAAACAGCTTTCTGCCAGCATGCTGCAGAGGGTGAGCATCGCCAGAGCATTCGCCACGGAGCCGGAACTGCTGCTGATGGACGAGCCGTATGGACAGCTGGATATTGAGCTTCGCTTTCGGCTGGAGGATGAGCTGGTGAAGCTGTGGCAGATGACGAAGACGACGGTATTATTTATCACACATAATATCGAAGAGGCGGTCTACCTGGGCAATAAAATTATGATTCTGACGAACAAGCCGACAACAGTTAAAACAACATTGATCAATGAGCTTCCGCGTCCGCGTGATATTGCGGATCCGCAGTTTATTGAGCTTCGGAATAAAGTGACTGAACTTATTAAATGGTGGTAAATATGGAAAAGAAGAGAAAGAATATTGTCTGGTTCTGTACGGACCAGCAGAGGTGGGATACCATTCACAGCCTTGGCAATCCCTATATACATACGCCGAATATTGACCGTCTGGTGAAGGAAGGCGTTGCATTTACCAGGGCCTATACGCAGGCCCCGATCTGCACGCCCAGCCGCGCCTGCTTTTTAACGGGACGTTATCCCAGAACGACGAAGACGATCTTTAATGGAAATGAAAACTTCTCAAAAGATGAAAAACTGGTTACGAAGCTGCTGGCTGATGAAGGGTATACATGCGGCCTGGCGGGCAAGCTTCATCTGACATCTGCGGAAGGCAGAGTGGAGAAGCGGTGTGATGACGGGTATTCCTATTTCCAGTACAGTCACCATCCTCATAATGACTGGAAGGATGGAGGAAATGATTATCAAAACTGGCTGAATGAAAAAGGTGTCCACTGGGAAGAAATCTACGGCGGTAAGTTTATGACTATGGCTACGTGGCCGCCGCAGGCAAATCCCGCATTTTCGGGGAAGCAGGTGGGAGTTCCCGCACAGTACCATCAGACTACATGGTGTGTGGAGAAGACGATCGATTTTATTGAGAGCAGGAGAAATACCGGGGAACCGTGGCTGATCAGCGTGAATCCCTTCGATCCCCATCCGCCGCTGGATCCGCCGCAGGAATACAAAGACCGGCTGAGCATAGAAGATATGCCGCTGCCTCTCTGGGAAGACGGTGAGATGGAGGGGAAGCCCCCCCATCAGCAGAAGGATGTGATTCAAGGTGGACAGGATGGCCAGGCGGAGCCCATAGGCTCGCTTACGGATGAAGAAAAACGGGAGCATTTCAGAGATTACTATGCGGAAATAGAGCTGATCGATGACCAGTTTGGAAGACTGCTTGCGTACCTTGACCGAACCGGGCAGCGTGAGGATACGATTGTTATTTTCATGAGTGATCACGGTGAAATGAGCGGCGATCATGGGTTGTATTGGAAGGGCGCCTATTTCTATGAGGGCCTCGTGCACGTACCCTTAATCATTTCCTGCCCGTCCGTCTTCAAACAGGGATTACAGTGCGACGCACTGGTGGAACTCGTAGATATCGCCCCGACACTGATGGACGCTGCCGGACTGGAAGTCCCTTATTTTATGCAGGGAAAGAGTTTTTATGATATACTGACAGGAGAGGCGGATCCCCATCATTTCAAAGACGCAGTTTACAGTGAGTTTTATCACTGCCTGAGAGGAACTCATGAAGACATTGATGCAACAATGTATTATAATGGGAGATATAAGCTGGTAATTTACCATGGAAAAGAGTTCGGAGAGTTGTATGACCATGAGACGGATCCGAATGAATTCCATAATCTGTGGGATAAACCGGAATATGAGACGTTTAAAACAGAACTGGTAAGGAAGAGTTTCGATCATACCGTACTCTGCAATATGGATAATTCCATGCACCGAGTCTATGGTTTCTGATAAAGGAGATGGAGAGATGAGTCAGAAACCGGTAAATATTGTTTGGTTTTGTACGGATCAGCAGCGCTATGATACGATTCATGCGCTGGGAAATCCATATATCCATACACCGAACATCGATCGATTGATAGAAGAAGGGGTTGCATTTACCCGGGCCTATACCCAGGCGCCGGTTTGTACACCCAGCCGTTCCTGTTTTTTAACCGGAAGATATCCCCGAACAACGAAAGCATTTTATAATGGCAATGACAATTATTCAAAAGACGAAAAGCTGGTGACAAAGCTTCTGGCTGATTCCGGATACGTTTGCGGCTTATCCGGAAAGCTTCATTTGACTTCTGCGCAGGGGCGGATGGAAAAGCGGACGGACGATGGCTACAGCTATGTTCAATGGAGTGAACATCCTAACGACGACTGGCCGGGCGGCGAAAATGATTATCAAAACTGGCTGAAAGAGAAAGGCCTTCGCTGGGAAGACATCTACGGGGGAAAATATACCAGTATGGCAACATGGCCGCCGAAACCGAATCCTCATTTTACAGGTAAAACAGTTGGTGTGCCGGCCGAGTATCATCAAACAACCTGGTGTGTTGAAAAAGCGATTGAGTTTATCGAACAGAACCGCAGCAGCGGGAAACCGTGGCTGATCAGCATGAACCCTTACGATCCGCATCCGCCCCTGGATCCGCCGCAGGCTTACAAGGACAGATTAAACATTGAGGATATGCCGCTGCCTTTGTGGAAGGATGGGGAGCTGGACAGTAAACCTCCGCACCAGCAGAAGGATTATATGCAGGGCGGTCAGGATGGGCAGGCGGAACCGTATCCGACGCTGACGGAGGATGACAGGAGAGAACGTTTCCGTGATTATTATGCGGAGATAGAGCTGGTTGACGATCAGTTTGGCCGTCTGATGAATTACCTGGAGGAGACGGGACAAAGGGAGCAGACGCTCGTGATTTTTATGAGTGATCACGGCGAGATGAATGGGGACCATGGCCTTTATTGGAAAGGCGCCTATTTCTATGAGGCGCTGGTTCATGTTCCGCTTATTATGTCGTGTCCGTCCCTGTTTAAGAGCGGCCTAAAAAGTGATGCGCTGGTTGAACTTGTGGATCTGGCACCGACCCTGATGGAGCTTACCGGACAGGAAGTTCCTTATTATATGCAGGGAAAGAGTCTTCTCCCTATTCTGACCGGACAGATGGATCCCCATCATCATAAAGATTCGGTTTATTCAGAATTCTACCACTGTCTTCTGGGATCGCATGATAATATTTATGCGACCATGTATTATGACGGCAGATATAAGATTGTGAATTACCATGGAATGGAGTATGGAGAACTTTACGACCATGAAACGGATCCGGATGAGTTCTGTAATCTGTGGGATAAGCCGGAGTACGCCTTAAAAAAAGCTGAGTTGATCAAAAAGAATTTTGACAGTGCCGTTATGAAAAATATGGACCGGTCTATGCATATGATTAATGAATACTGACAGAATATGCAGACCAGAGGAGATGCTGATGAAACTTACTTTAGAAGGAATAAAGGACAAACAACTATGGAGTCAGGCAGGAATCGAACTGCCATCCTATGATTTGGAAGAACTGGCACAGCGGACAAAAGAAGCGCCAGTCTGGGTTCATTTTGGTATTGGGAATATTTTTCGTATTTTTATTGGCAGCATTGCGGATCGTCTGATTACAGACGGATTGATGGACCGCGGGATTGTCTGTGTGGAGACATTTGACTATGAAACCATCGACCGGATCTATAAGCCCTACGACAATCTTTCCCTGTCGGTGATCTTAAATAACGACGGAACGACAGAAAAAAGGGTATTCGGCTGTTTCACGGAAGCACGGAAGGGGCTGCCTGACGGGACGGAAGACAGGCAGCGCTTAAGAGAGATCTTTGCCAATCCGAGTCTGCAGATGGTTTCCTTTACGATTACGGAAAAGGGATATGCGCTGCGCGGTGCGGACGGACAGTATTACCGCTTTATTCAGGACGATATTGATTATGGTCCGGACCGGGCAGCAGGGGCTGTTGCGATCATAGCCGCCATGCTCCTTGAGCGGTATCGGGCGGGGGCGAAGCCGCTGGCGCTTGTCTCCATGGATAACTGCTCCCATAATGGGGAGAAGCTTCGCAGCGCAGTGCTGGAAATCGGACAGGAATGGAAAAAGAAGGGCTTTGTCGATGAGGAATTTTTAAGCTATATCAGTGACGAGGAGAAGATTGCATTTCCATGGTCCATGATAGATAAGATCACGCCGAGGCCGAGTGAAGCGGTGAGAGCGATGCTTCAGGATGCCGGAGTGGAGGACATGGATATTGTGGTCACCGATAAGCAGACGTACATAGCGCCTTTTGTAAATGCCGAAGAACCGCAGTATCTGGTGGTGGAGGACCATTTCCCCAATGGACGTCCGGCTCTCGAGAAGGCCGGGGTCTATATGACAAGCCGCGAAATCGTGAACAAGGCGGAGCGGATGAAGGTTACGGTCTGTTTAAACCCCATCCATACCGCTCTGGCGCCTTACGGGTGTATGCTGGGCTTTAACCTCTTTTCTGATCAGATGAGTGATCGGGAGCTGGTTAAGCTGGCTGAAAAGGTGGGGCTGCAGGAAGGCATGGAATTTGTGGAGGATCCCGGTATTATTTCTCCGAAAGCATTTATTGACGAATGCATCAATGTGCGTTTTTCCAATCCGTATCTTGGGGATACACCGCAGCGTATCGCAGTGGATACTTCACAGATGGTTGGAATCCGCTTTGGGGAAAATATCAAGGCCTGCGTTCACAAATACGGTGACGCGAAAAAGCTGAAAGGGATTCAGCTGGCCATTGCCGGCTGGCTTCGGTATCTGCTTGCTGTCGATGACGAAGGCAAACCGTTTGCACTGTCCCCGGATCCCATGATCCCTGAGCTGCAGGGGCAGCTGTCCGGAATCGCATGGGGCGATCCGGACAGCTTAAAGGATCAGCTCCGGCCGATTC
>OBUZ01000954.1_pt1 | contig 11307 bp, 9 predicted proteins | sample 1494961 | NCBI WGS metagenome assembly OBUZ01 (sample SAMEA2579939, study PRJEB22360) | human gut metagenome | biome: human gut; feature: human-associated habitat; material: faeces | place: Denmark | collected 2008/2010
AACGGGAATTATTAATATCTGGGCCTCGCTCATTATACCCATAAATAATCTCGCCAGCTGCAAGAGCTTATTAACCTTCCCTTGCGTGCTGAGATAATCATAATTGAAACCATGTAATCTATATGCCGACCAGCAGCTGCCATCTGCATTAAAAATAAGATTATCTACAAAGTAATTGATTGGACACTGATACATAATCCCTCTCCTTTGCTATATTCTACCTTCGCTACAATTCCATGTGAGCTTTATGGTAGCTTCTTTATCTGGCGTCGTCTGAAAAAACTCAACAGATTTTCCTTGTTCAACAAATAAAAATGTAATGACACCTAACATATACCGTAATGGATTCTTACCATCCAGTTTTTTTGTCATTAAAAATTTACTGATTGCAAATGGAAGCATAATGGATCGGATCATTACCGGGATATTTGAAACTCCCGGTAATAATCCAAAAATCACATTACATACGACCCATGTAGCTCCAAAATACAACAGCTCCCAGGGATCAATCGGTATAGGAAGAACTATATTTTGGATTGCGTATATCTTCTTTTCAATTTTCCAGATCTTATGATAACTGTATAATGTAATTTTTTCGCTTGGCTTTTCCATATCAACCACCTGTTACAATTCTACCGATCGTATCTCCAATATTTGCTATTGTCTCTGGCTGTTTACACAAGAAAGCTATAAGACCTCCTACTATAATTGTTATAATAATTGCAGATGTCGCGTGCTTTAAGACTCCCGCGATTGCTCCAAAAACCGTAATCGCAATCACAACCCAAAACGCCTGATCCAGAAACCATTTGACGCCTGATTCAGCGTAATTGCCACCACCACTCGCAAAACTCATCATTGTCATAGCAAAAACAAGCTGGATGGTTAAAACCATAAGTACACACCTTTTAAAATTGTCATTTCTCAATAATTTACACATTTCTCTTCCTCCTGATTTTAATAGTTAATGTTACTTATTTTGGAGTTCATATCTTTGATGTAATACCGATCGCCCTCCTTCACCATCGTAATGTTATACTCCTGATATATAATTTCTTCATTAACTGTATCCTGAATTTTCACTTTCAGAAGACAGATAATATCATTTCCCACTGGCATGTAGGATCGTATTGATTCTAATTTCTGGAATGTATACCGCTTCGATAAGCCAATGAATTTATTCTGATCGGCACCCGCCGCAAGTAAATAATTAATCATGCTTTGATCCTGTGAGTAATAGGCATCCAAAAAATTAGTGACTGCCGACTTTAATGGTTCACTGTCTATCTCACTTCCTAAAACAGATTCTTGTGAATTGTAATCAGTGTCCCGGCGTACATCCGTAACATAAACAGGTAATGCCTCAATAGCGTATCCGTTATCAGTAACTACTACGGGGACTTTTAGGGTACAACGCTCTTTGATCTCCGAGGTTTCCCCCGTAGCCGCATCCATTAAATCATATTGAACTTCGGCTGCCACAAATACATCGTATATGTTCTCCGCATATTTTTCTTTTCTGTAGGCATCTACATATGTAGCCGTTGCATTACTGCGGAATCCATAGACACCAGCGATATTCAAAACCCGCTTTGATACATATGGGCTTATTCGTTTCTTAAACTCCTCCTCACCTGATTTCGTGTAAGTCAAATATTCTTTTACAAAGTCTTGAGCATACCTCATTAATTCCTCTTCATGATCCCCATTATTTTTTTGCTCTTCCTTAAATTCATTGATTATTCTTGAAATTTCCGATACTTTGTCAGGTTTGATGATCTGGACGACGCCTCGAAAGAAAATGAAAAACAGGATAAGCCAAAATATCGCTCGCAAAACTCTCATTCCCGTGTTTTTTTTCATCACATAGGAATCGTCTTTTTCTTTTTTGACCACCTTTTTTTCTTTTATTTTCAGTTTCTTTTGTTGCGATTCTGCTATGGGATCACTTTCTGGTTGTGGCTTTTCCCCTTTTTTAGTAAGTTTCTTCTTAGGCTCTGCCACCCTATCTTTCTTTTTTTTAAATATCATCATCTACACTCCATTCGATTGACTCATCAAAATCAAAGTCCAAATTTCCGACATCCTTATAGCGATCCAGACCATAATCCACCGCTGCAATTACCTGGTCGGGATCTTCGGGATCTTCCTGTGCATTAATTGGCGGCTGCTCATAGTATTCAGGAGCTTTCCCAGTCCTCTTTTGATCGATCAGCATAGTACCAATATCTGCATATACCTCATGCATCATCGAATCCTCGAATAGATATGCCTGGAATTCAATCAATTCATTACCGCGTAGAAAGAGGAAACGCCCTTTAACGTCCGGTAAATTGATTGCGGCTGTCGTATTTAATACAATCTCAGAAGCGGCCTTATCAGCAAATCTCCCACATATACGTACCGGTATATTATTTTTGATCTGACCTGTCAGTACATTCGCGTCTGGCCTCTGCACTCCCATAATCATATTGATGCCTGTTGAACGTGATAATCTGGCCAATGTAGATAACAGTCCCTTGATTTTTTCATATATTTCGCGCTCTTTCTTGGGAACCCCCGTTGTATCCATCATCTCTGCGATTTCGTCGCAAAACACCCCGATCCTACATAGGCGGCTATCAGTTTTTTCGTTATACTCTGCTATATTTTTCGCTCGGTATTGTCGAAAAAGTTGAAGACGCAATTGATTTTCCTTCACCAATTCTTCCAGGACTTTTACGGCCTGCTCCCTATCTGTAATTACCTCACCATAAGCCTCGTAGTCCAGACCAAATTCTACACCGCCTTTAAAATCCAGCATGATTACTTTTGCCTGTTTCAATATCATCTGCCATAACAGGACATGCAAAATTACGGATTTACCAGATCCTGTTTCTCCAGCAACCAGTACATGGGGCGTTTTGTTTAGGTCAAATGATACTTGGCCCATGACACATTCCCCTACCGCCATGCGGCTTTCACCTTCTGGAGCTCTCGAATCCTCCCATTCAACCAATGTCGGCAATTTGTAATCGCTGGAAAGGGATATGATTTCAACAATTTTCTTGCTGCCCTTATTATTAATCTGCAAAATCGTACAATCTAATGCCGTCTCCAGGCGTTCTTGATTCTTTCGCCATTCCCCTACACTAATTGAAGTTTTAAAAGTATAAATAGTCCTTTTATCCTCATCCTGGTACATATCCAGAAAATAGGGATATTTTCCATCCCTCCCTTTAAACTCGATTGCCTGAAATATCTTATAGAATTCCTTTGCTTTCCGATCTGTCGAACTACCGATAATTGCTAGATAAATCAATGGAAGGCATAGTATTACAATAAATACTATTTTTTGAAATACGCCCGGCATCTCCACTGATTTCAGGCAATCGAATACAGGATTTCGATAAACATAAGCTAAAACCGATATAGCCAGCATAACCAAAAGAAATACCACATTTTTTATTGAATTTAGTTTTTTGATGCCATAAAATATCATTTTGAATCCATGGCCGACCCCCATGACTATATTGGATAATGCTGCATCTATATCTTTATCTATCTGTGATTGTTTTGATGCCATTCTCCCTCTCCTCCTTAGACTGAGCCATAACTATAAGGCGTTTCTGTCCATAGCACGTTGATAATGTAATGATGGGGTATTCCGGATCCGGGAGCTCTCCAGGTACTATCCGAGAGAGCTGCACCATTTCATTTAGAAATGTACTGTATTCCACATCATTAAATCGATCTGCATATGGATAATCATTATTTTCAGATATAATTTGTACTGAAAATACTTTGCAATTGACTGCCTGTCCATCATATCTGATCTGCACATCCGGATGTTCATCGAACCACGACTTTTCCAGATATCGTTTTAATGTTGCGAACATCCCCCCATCTTTCATGTTATGACCATATATCACCGTATTTCGATTTTCGAATAATTTCTGACCATGCCGGATAAATAAGGTTCCATAGACACTCCTATTTCCATAGAAATCATGATCTAAATAGTTTTTTTTAGGATTGCTATGTACTATGGGATAATCAATTTTCGTATCACCTATTGTTATCCAGCCTATGTAATCCGCATTTATTTGCTTCATAGTATGAGTTAAGTTATCTTCTGGTTGAACATCACCAGTTTTTGCCTCAATCGAAACCAAATCTTCCAATTTTTTTTGGTCTTGTATTGTCTCGTAGCACAACGCTGCAGATGTATATGTATTCCAGGCCGTGACCAGGCCATAGCCAGAATACAAAAATCCCACTGCACAGCACATAAGAACAATAGCAAATATCTTATTTCTCATAGGCCCAACAAGTTAATCGCTTGCTGGATCAAATCTTTAAAAACGTTATACATAGCTACCCTCGTATCCGGATAGAGGATGCAGATTGCTCCGAGTGCTGACAGCAAAATATGTATAATTCCTAATATTGTTTTAATCAGGATTATTATATTTTTTATTAATACCTCTGTCAGCCGCTTCTTCTCTATCCGGATAATTCCCTCCTCTTCCACATCATATTTTTTTCGCAACTTCTGCTGTTGCTGCTCGAACTCCTCTTTTTTTATAACCTTATTGGCAAGCCTATCATCAAATTTCATAGTCAGTTTCCTAAAATATACGCATAGATATCGTTCTCAACGCAGATAAACGGATCTGGCGTGTACAATGCAAAATACGTATCTAACTTATAAGGGCCCATGGCCCTTTTCACGTTTTGCTTTTCATGATCCGGAATAAAAGAGAATATATACTTTACATCTTCATAGCATTTCTCCAGCATAATTTTCTCTACATACTCTATTTCATTTGCTTTTATGCCTCCAACAATAATTTTCTGATCCTGTTCTAAGAATGATATCTGCTCAAAATCCGGATCACGAATATTTCCATAGTCCTTAATTATGTAGTCATATCCTTGGCGATTTGCGTATACGATCTGACTGCTGCTATACAAATCTACATCCATGAAGGAAATACAGTGTTCCTTTTTCACAATATCTTCTTTTTCTAACTCCTGTAATTTCTTCAAATACTGCTGGCCCATTTCAACGTAAGCCGCCTCGTATTCTAACGCCTTGAGATTAAGTATCATCTGTAGAGCTTGTGTCGTCGTCCCCATCCGCGCTTGGCTTCCCGCGATTCCCACCGTCATTTTTTTTCTCCTCTTTTTTCTTTTTTGATAACCGATGCAGTATCAGGATAAGAGCAAATATTAAGATAACAAGCCCTATACTTATACTGATTACTGGATGGTTCCTAATAAAGTTGATAATCATATCCCCTAATCTCTTTAAAAACTCCCACCAGCTGAGATTTTTCTCCTGAGCTATCGGATCCACCGGTTCCTCTGTCTGTTCAATGGTACTGTCTTCATGTAGACTATAAATAGATCTAACTGCATACCCCCTTCTACTTTCAAACACTGTGACACCCTCGTAATATGCCACCACATCAGCCACCAGCTTTGAGCCCTTCGCAGTGGCTTTTCGATACACAACCCCATTTTCCGTCCAGGGTTCCGTGTCCCATTCCACACTATCAATCCTGTAATATTCTGGATCAACGTGGATCAAATCAAGAAGTAAGTCCTCGTAACCGGCAAACGGGGCCTCTTCACGTTGCGGAATCAAGGTATTATTGATTGCATATGTATCCGCATCGGCAGCCTCTACAACTACTGGAAATTCAAAGTCATTAATCCATCGGTAATTATCGTATTCATAATTAATCAGTGGGGCCTCCACTGTATTCTTCTGTCCAGATAGGGCATCCGTTGCTTCGATTTCACAAGTCCCTGGTACCCTGTCGATTTGTTCAACTGCATCATAGGTGATGGTATCCCCTACACATTTCGTCTGTTCTTCTATAACCGCTTCTATAACCTCATAGCTCTGCAGATCATATTCACGGTTTTCATAGGTGTACTGAGCTTCTGGCAGATATATTTCATATTCTCGCGGATCTGCAATGAACGGAGATATAATAATCAATTCTTCCCCGGTCAAGCTCACTTTCTGGTTATCGTCGGCTACTACGGAATTCTCCGTAGTAGCCATGATCTCCTCTGCGGCATAAGCCGATCCGGAAAAAGTAATAACCAGCGCAATTAAGGCACATACATACCGCTTCATTTTTTCTTCCTCCTCCGGATATATGCAATTCCAACGATACCAGCTAAAGATGCAGCACACAGTAACAGATATCTCCTGATTGGGGTATCATCACCGGTTTTTACGCCTGGGACATGTATACCTGGTATTCCGAACTCAGTATATCCGCGTCCACTTAATCCGGATCGGTATACCGCTGTAACTCGGCCAATCTTCTTTTCAGGCTTACCGTCTTCTGGATAGTTGTAAATTACCGTGGTGCCGGTTATACTGCCATCCAACTGGATAACAAATTCATAGACCATATCATTTAGTTTGTAACCGACCGGAGCCTCTATTTCTTGGATATAATATCTACCAGCGGCCGGCGGGTTAATTGTGAAGCTGCCATCCTCTTCCGTTAGTTCAACTGTCGTCCATGTGTCATTCCATATTCGTACTTTGGCTCCGGATAAGCGTTCCCCCGATACTCCATCAATTTTTTCGATTTTGATATCTGGTACTGGTACATTTACTACACTTACCGTACTCTGATTTGTAATTCGGCCATCCTTGATCGTGAAACTATAGACGTCATCCGTCACAATATATCCCGGGGCTGCTTGCGTTTCTCGGTATGTGTATGTGCCATCTCGCGGCACATCAAACTTTGCATAGCCATCATATCCGGTCACGTACACAGAATATAAGTTGCCATTTGGCTGATACACGGAAAATTCAACACCTTCTATCCCCTTCCCGGTCAATGCATCCACTTTTCGCAGGTACATCTGATTTACGTCTGGCCCTGATGTTGGTTTTTTAGGGTCTGTCATCCTTACTTCGACTACTTCCGCTCCCTTGGGTACCGTAAACGGAACATCCGCTGATAATAGATAACCAGCTGGAGCCTGTACCTCATGCAGATAATATAGTCGGCCCGCAGTCAATTGCCCTGTAATCTCCATGGCGTCACCTGTGCTCTTAAAATCAGGAATAACAATATTTTTCTGTGAATCAAGCACCTGGAGCACTGCCCCCTTTAGGTGATTCCCCGAGCTATTCATTTTAATGATGCGTACTTTGGTCATTTCATTTTTCATTTCAATTCTGTCGATGGTTCCATCCAGACTTACCGTAAATTCGACCGCAGATGCATAAGCATAGCCCTCCAGTGGTCTTTCCTCACACAATAGATAGGTTTCTCCAGCTACTAATTTAGCGGTAATTATATGGGGATCTTCTGCTGATATCCATTCTTCTATCACCGCTCCAGCCATGTTGCGGATGCTCATATAATTCCCCGGCAGCTCATTGTCACCAGTTATCGCCTTCTTCGACACAATTACCTGTGTAGGTTTATCGACCATAAGGACGATATCTTCGCGTCCATCTAAGCTTACCGTAAACATTACATCCTCTGCATAGGCATATCCATCACGCGGACTTATTTCATGGAGCCAGTAGCTTTGACCGGCAATAAGCTGGCCGATAAGCTGCTTAAACTGATTACCAGTAGTAAATATCAGCTCTTCTCCTGCCTTAAAATCTTCGGTTGTCCTGGCTGCAATTGCCGGCGACTTATCTGCATTAAGGATCTGCAGCTTGAACCCTGATAATTGGTGTTCTGCTTCCGAAGGGCTGGCTACCATGGCTTCTGTCAACTTTTCAACTAATAGATTAGTTGGCTTATCTTCCATAACAATTTCTATTGTTTTTGGGCTTTGGGGTACCGTGAATGGGATTTTTTTGCTGTATGCGTAGCCCGAAGGCGGTTCCACTTCTTCAAGTGTGTAACTTTCTCCAGCCCGCAGAATACCATTAAGCTGCTCTGGCTTTCCCGATGCCGTAAACTGATAAACAACCGCGCCATTACTGTCGGATACCTGATATCGCCCTCCACTTAATGGTTCCTTTGTGACAGCATCAATTTTTAACAATGACACGTCCGTTTTAGTATCTTGCATAATTACTACCTCTGGTATTCCATCCTCGTTGACCGCAAACTTTATTTCATCCTCATAAGCATAGCCGGTGGGTGCCAGATCCTCACGCAATATGTACTCCTTCCCCGGCATAAGAATATCCGCTGGAATCAGAACTTCTTTATCTGCAGTTTTGTCGAACTCATAAATAAGCCCGCCTGTCGCGGCATCCAGAAGGCTATAGTGGCCACCAGAAATTTCTTCATCCGTTGTGATATCGCGCTTACTGAAATATACCTGTACCGGCCGATCCTCCATGTCCACATTGTCAACCGATCCTGATTCGTTTAAGCTAAATCGGTAGATACCGCTTTGCCATTCTTCGCCATCACTATACTTGGTTGTCTCCATCAACCGGTAATTTGCTCCTGCCGTCAGAATATTACGTTTCGTCTCATCATTACGATGATTTTCAAACACAGCACTTTGCAGATCCGGTGTAATCTCACCCGTGTAGGTTTCCGTAATTAATTCATAATCATAGGCAGCTTCCTGGTTAATCTCGTACCGGGTTCCATACGGGAGGCTTTCAAATGTCACCGCTTCCTCTCCAGCCAGAGTAATCATACCTTCGCCTTTAATTCTCCCATTCCGGGAGCCGGTGAAATTCTGATACCCTCTCAGAATATTTCCTGAACTATCAAAGAACTTTATTTTATATTTGAAAATATCTTCTATCTCCTTTCCAGTTCCTGACAGATGATTTCGAATCGTTAAGCTGCCTGCAGGTGCAATGGGATTCCCTAATTCAAATTCCGGGATATCCCCAACTTGGAAGGCTGTTTTGGCCCATCCTTTGGTTTCCACTACAGCTGCCACCAGTTCCACCGTCCCGATCTTATGAGACTCTACGTCCTGTATCTGCCATGTTACGATTCCATTCTGTTCTCTCGATGATCCCGAAGATCTCATGTAATCCAGGCTTTCTTGTAATATTGCTCTAATCGTTATGTCTGCCGGCTGATTTGACGGGTTTTCGTAGGTTATGGTATATTTCATTACGTCACCCTTTTTAACCGCCGCATATCCCTTTCCTACGTTTCCAGTTACTTGAGCAACAATCGCTTCTTCCACTACAGGATTTTCGATTGTATACTCCAATTGATTCGGATTAACAATCCAGGCCGCCAGTGTGCTTCCCTCCTGGTCTGTAAGCTCCTGCATCGTCTCCAAATATGTCCTTAACGGTTGTGTATAACCACCCTTCTCATCAAAATAAATTCGTTTTGTCTCTTTACTGCTCTTTTCTACATGACCATCGGAGTACCTGGTATACTCTGTAATTTCATACAAATGCCCCTCCAGGATCCCATCAGCCTCTGTCAGTTTTAGATCTGTGCTGCCTATAAATGCCGGCAATTCGCTTCCATCATCCAAATCTTTAAAGACTGTAAAAACCTTATTCGCCACTCGGCCAGTAACCGTCATAGATTCAATAGTTCCATGATCGTCGGCAAATTTAATTACGCTGAAATCATTTGCAATATTTCGAAGGCCAGTTCCGAAGGTATTAACGGTAAAGATCACCGGATCCGCCAGATGCATCCCTGCAGGGGCTTCCAATTCCTCCATGATATATACATGGTTTGCTGATAACTTTCTCTTTACGGTAAAACCATCAGCTCCAGATATGATCTCCTCAATGGCTTCTCCATCTTTCACATACTGATCATCTACAACTATTGCGTTATATATCGCAATCCTGGCTCCTTTTACAGCCATTCCGGTGTTAAAATTAGTCTTTTTAAACCTAATCTCCGTCGGCCGATCCACTACTTCATGCGTGTAAGTGACTACCTGACTATTGACATTTCCATCAAACTGAAAGTATTTCACTCCACCATCAACCTGATACAAGTCTGGAGGCGATATTTCTTCGATTTTATACGTATATGGCGATATTGTTCCGTCGGTCTGAACTACCCCAACCGGTAGCCCCGGCAATTCCGCTTGACCGGATTGGCCTGTAGTTATATACCACATTTCCCCAGTATCTTTATTTGTTACTTTGAATCGGGCATTTGCAAGCATTTCCCCAGTATCTTCCGCCGTCTTTTTAATTTCCAACCGGCCTTGTGTCGGTTTGTTTACAATCCGATACACCGGTACCGTTTCAGCCCCCACCTCAATTTTTACTGGATCAGCCATTGCCATATAGGGTGGAATCTCTAATTCCGCAATGTAATATGTCCCATATGTGATCTCGCTGATTTTATGGGGCCTTAGATCACCAACCTCAAAACCTGTCGGGATGTCCCCTGCAAACTTGTCTTGCTCTGTATATCGCCCATCCGATCCAGAAATCCAGCTTTCAACAAGAAGTGTGTCAGTCTCAGCAAAATTCCCGTTTTCATCGGCTCTATACAAGGCCAGTTTGACACCTTCTGCAGCGTAATCCTCTACGCCATCCGTAATCACCTTGAGTACCTGTATATACTTATCTATATTTTCCAGGCTGAACCGTTGTACGGCACCGGTTTCTGTGATCGTAATTGCCTTCGGTTTTGCAGCTTCATACCCTTCTGGAACCTGCGTTTCTACGAGAACATAATTTCCAACTCCCACACCATCCCGTACATCAGTAAAAGGTAGATAATCAATCCTGTGCATCCCCTCCAGAGTGTCATAGCTCTTCATCATGTCTTCCAGTTCCCGGTAGTTAAATTGGTATTCAAAGTTTAATGGGAGTTGGCCGGAATCGTCAGTGGCTCCATTTGTCACATTCCGGTAAATCGTAATCCGGATCGTCTTGCCCTCATCGGTTTGCCACAATTGAACTGTACTGTCTGTCAGCCCGGTCTGTTTATCTGAAATCCTATTTGCGGATCTCTCACCTCTTTTCGTTTGCCAGGTTATATATACAAGCTGATCCCCCTTTTCTTGATATTTTTCTTCAAAGCTTGCGATAAAAGAGGTATTGCCTCTGAACCCTAAAAAGTTTTTTATGCGATCTACAAAATTAGTGCTTGTCTCATAACTTTCGGTATAATCCGATAAATCAGTCATCCACTCTTCGATCAGCTGGGCCTCGTCATATTGCGGCTGGCCATCTACAATCAATATATTCCCATTTCCATCCGTCTTGGCCCTGTAAAGTGCCAGTCCTGCAGCATGGTCATTTAATAGCTGACTCGTATTTCCATTCGAGTCCCTATAATATTTATATATCTCAAGCTTCACATGGTCGTTTTTTAGATTGTAGGTTTGGATTTCTCCAGATGCCTTCACCTA
>OBUZ01000959.1_pt1 | contig 11271 bp, 8 predicted proteins | sample 1494961 | NCBI WGS metagenome assembly OBUZ01 (sample SAMEA2579939, study PRJEB22360) | human gut metagenome | biome: human gut; feature: human-associated habitat; material: faeces | place: Denmark | collected 2008/2010
CCCGCCGCTGCGGCATGCCCGCAAGGCTTACGGGTTCTATGCCGTTTTCCTGAAAGACCTGAAATGCGGAGACCTGCGGTACGGAAGACATTATTATGATTACCAGGAGGGAACTCTTGTCTTCGTATCTCCCGGCCAGGTGCTGGGCAATGATGACAACGGGGAATATTTCCGGGTAGAGGGCCATGCCCTCCTGTTCCATCCCGATTTGCTCCGCGGCACCTCCCTGGGACGCAGGATGAAGGACTATACCTTTTTTTCCTATGACGCTTCCGAGTCCCTCCATATGTCGGAGAGGGAAAGGAATTTATTCCTGAACGGCCTGACGGAGATCCGGGAGGAACTGGAACGGGGCGTTGACCGGCATACCAAGTCCATCGTGACAGCCAACATCGAAGTTCTCCTGAACCACTGCATGCGTTTTTACGACCGCCAGTTCATTACCCGCGAGAATGTGAACAGGGATGTGCTGACGGAGTTCGAACGTCTGCTGGATTCCTACTTCGAGGGAGACAAGCCTCAGGAATGGGGTCTGCCCTATGTGCAGTATTTCGCGGATGAACTGCATCTCTCCGCCAACTATTTCGGTGATCTCGTCAAGAAAGAGACGGGAAAAACTCCCCAGGAGCATATCCATATCAAGCTGGTGGACAAAGCCAAGGAGCTCCTTTGCGCCACCAATAAATCCGTTAGTGAAATCGCCTATGAACTGGGGTTCAAGTATCCCCATCACCTGAGCCGCATGTTCAAGAAGAATACGGGATATTCCCCGAGCGAGTTCAGGTTGTCGGCGTGACGCCCGCTCCCTGTCGCCGGACAGCCTGCGGCATTCTGTCTGGAGCGGAACGGTTCGTTCCGGATTGATAGCCGGGCCAGGAATACAGAAAATAATCTTCTGTTCCGAACGGCAATAAACAGGAATGCATCTTTTTTCAGCTGTTCTGTTGTCCGCGGTATTCCTATTGGCACATGCAGGCAGTTTCCGGTGCCTAGGGAATGTATTGCCGGGGGTACAATAATGGCTTCAGCCTGCCGGATTCATATTACGGTTTTATGCCGTGGAGAAGAAATAACGTCATCTTGGAAAGGCAACCTTTTATGAACAGGTATTTTATGAACGTGTGGAGCGATCGTGCGCCGTTACTGCCGTCTTTGGCCTTGTTACGGTTGCGGACAAAGGGTATGGTGCGGCAAGATAACCTGCGCCATTAGACGGCATGATGAATGAAAGCGGTCTGCTGCCCTTCAGGAGACGACCGTTTGCATTCTTCCCGCAACGCCGTTCCGCTGAATAATATAAAACACTACAATAATGGGAAACTCAATAGACCATGGCATGTTCCGGAAGTCCGTCCTGCTGGCTTTCGGATTGTCCATTTCCTTCTCGGGCTTCGCGCTTGCCGCATCGGAAGAACCGGTTTCGGAGCAACAGGCCCAGGCCGTTGAAGGCGCCAGAAAAATCAATCCTGCCGCCGTGGAAGTGTTGCTTGACAACAACCGCCGGATGACGCTCGATTTTTACGGAGACAATGTTTTTCGGATTTTCCGGGATGACAGAGGCGGTATTATCCGAGATCCCAAGGCGGAACCGGAAGCCCGCATTCTGGCGGACAGTCCCCGGAGGCCGGTTTCCCGGCTGGATGTGGACCAGCAGGGCGATGCGGTTGTCATCACTACGGGGAAGGTCAGGATTGAGATAAATAAAAAGACCTCTCTTTTCAAGGTGATCAATCTGAAGGATCATTCCGTGGTGGTGGAGCAGGCGTCCCCCGTGCTTTTTGGAAAGGGCAAAACCAGCTTTTCCCTGAAGGCGAAGCCGGACGAATATTTTTACGGCGGCGGCGTACAGAACGGCCGTTTTTCCCACAAGGGAAAGGTCATTTCCATAGAAAACCAGAACAGCTGGACGGATGGCGGCGTGGCTTCCCCCACTCCCTTTTACTGGTCCACCGGCGGGTACGGCGTCATGTGGCATACCTTCAAGAAAGGGCAGTATGATTTCGGTTCCAGGGAAGAGAATCTGGTGAACCTCTCGCATGATGAAAATTATCTGGATGTCTTTTTCATGGTCAGCGACGGGCCGGTCAGCCTTTTGAGGGATTTCTACCAGCTTACCGGCGCTCCCGTTCTGCTGCCCAAGTTCGCCTTTTACCAGGGCCACCTGAACGCCTATAACCGGGATTACTGGAAGGAAGATGAAAAAGGCATCCTGTTTGAGGACGGGAAACGGTACAAGGAAAGCCAGAAGGATAACGGAGGCATTAAGGAATCCCTGAACGGGGAATTGAATAATTACCAGTTTTCCGGCCGCGCCGTCGTGGACCGTTACAAGGCCCATGACATGCCGCTGGGATGGCTTCTGCCGAACGACGGCTACGGAGCCGGGTACGGCCAGACGGATACCCTGGACGGCAATATTGCGAATTTGAAGAGCCTGGCGGACTACGCCAGGAAAAACGGCGTGGAAATCGGTTTGTGGACCCAGTCCGACCTGCATCCCAAGCCGGAAATCAGCGCTTTGCTCCAGCGCGATATCGTGAAGGAAGTGCGGGACGCCGGAGTGCGCGTGCTGAAGACGGACGTCGCCTGGGTAGGCGCGGGCTATTCCTTCGGTCTGAACGGTATTACGGACGTAGCCCAGATCATGACTTACTACGGGAATAACAGCCGCCCGTTCATTATTTCCCTGGACGGCTGGGCCGGAACCCAGCGGTATGCCGGCATTTGGTCGGGCGACCAGACGGGCGGCGTCTGGGAGTATATCCGTTTCCATATTCCCACCTACATCGGCTCCGGCCTTTCCGGGCAGCCCAATATCTGTTCGGACATGGACGGCATTTTCGGCGGAAAGAACCCGTTGGTGAACGTCCGCGATTTCCAGTGGAAAACGTTCACCCCCATGGAGCTGAACATGGACGGCTGGGGAGCCAATGAGAAGTATCCCCATGCTTTCGGGGAACCTTACACCTCCATCAACCGATGGTACCTCAAGCTCAAGTCGGAACTGCTTCCGTACGCTTACAGCATTGCGGAGGAATCAGTTTCCGGCCTGCCCATGATCCGGGCCATGTTCCTGGAATATCCCAATCCCTACACGCTGGGCAAAGCGACGCAGTACCAGTTCCTCTACGGCCCTTACTTCCTGGTGGCGCCCGTTTACCAGGAAACCAGGGCGGATAAGGAGGGGAATGACGTCCGCCATGGCATTTACCTGCCGGAAGGGCAGTGGATTGATTATTTCACCGGGGATTTGTATGAGGGCGGCAAGATTTACAATGATGTTGATGCTCCTTTGTGGAAGTTGCCCGTGTTCGTTAAAAACGGCGCGATCATCCCTATGGCGAACCCGAGCAACAATGTCTCGGAAATCAATCCCAATCTGCGCATTTACGAACTTTATCCGCACGGCAGCACCTCCTTTACCACGTATGACGACGATGGCGTGACGGAGGAATACAGAACCGGCAGGGGCGTCCGCACTCTGGTGGAGTCCAGGGTGGACGGCAAAAACAACGTGACCGTCACTGTTCATCCGGCGGTGGGGGATTTCGACGGTTTCCAGAAAAAGAAGGCCACGGAATTCCGCATCAATGTGACGCAGAAGCCGTCCGGGGTTTCCGCCAAAATTGGGGAAAACAGCATCAACCTGGCGGAAGCGAATTCCCTGGAGGATTTCAAATCCAGGGAGAATGTTTATTTTTATGACCGGGCTCCCAACCTGAACAGGTTCGCAACGAAAGGCAGCGATTTTGAAAAAAAGGTGATCGCCGGGAATCCGCAATTGCTGGTGAAGCTGGCCGCAGCAGATATCACGGCGGCCCCTACGGTGCTTTCCGTGGAAGGGTTCCGGTTTGAACCGGCTGAAAAGTATCGCCTTTCTTCCGGAGCCCTGACCGCTCCCGCCAATGCCGCGGTGACGGAGGAAAACGCGGCGGCCTATACCCTGAAGCCTACGTGGGACGCCGTCCCGAACGCCGATTTTTATGAAATCGAGTTTGGAGGAATGCTGTACACCACCATCAAGGGAACGGAATTCCTGTTTGAGGATTTGGAGGCCGAGACTCCTTATTCCTTCAAGGTGCGGGCCGCCAACCGGGACGGCCATTCCGCGTGGACGGCCGTCAGCGCGAAGACGAAAGCCAATCCGCTTGAGTTCGCCATTCCGGGAATCGAAGGTGAAACGAGCGTGGAAAACCAGGGCAGCTCCCTGGCGAAGCTGTTTGATTTCAAGGAAAAGGATGTGTGGCACACGAAGCATGATGCGAAGGCTGTTCCGTTTGACCTGGTCATGGACCTGAAAACGATTAACAGGCTTGAGAAGTTTCATTACGTTCCCCGCGAGGACGGCGGCAACGGAACGCTGCTGAAAGGCGCTGTTTATTACAGCATGGACCGGGAGAACTGGACGAAGGCAGGAACATTCCAGTGGGATAAAAATGGAGACGTGAAGATATTCGGCTTCAAGGATGCTCCCACGGCGCGCTATATCAAGCTTCATGTCACGGAAAGCGCGGGTGATTACGGCTCCGGCAGGGAAATCTACGTTTTCAAGGTTCCGGGTACGGAAAGCTATTTGCCGGGCGATATCAACAACGACGGCAAGATTGACCGGAATGACCTGACTTCCTACATCAACTATACGGGCCTGCGGAAAGGCGATTCCGACTTTGAAGGCTACATCAGTAACGGGGACATCAACAAGAATGGCCTTATTGACGCTTACGATATTTCCGTGGTAGCCACCCAGCTGGAAGACGAAGCCGACCAGCCGCAGGAAGAAGCCGACAAGAAAGATGAGGAAGAGGATAAGGCGGTAGGGGACGACGAGAAGAAAAAAGCCGCCGAGGAGGCAAAGAAGAAAGTCCGCGTGGACGGAACGCTTTTGCTTAGTGCGGATAAGAAAAGGTATTCCAGGGGAGACGCCGTCAAGGTGTCCGTAAAGGGCCGGAACCTCCGGCTGGTGAATGCCCTGAGCTTCGCTCTTCCGTATGACCCCAAGGATTTGGAATTCGTGGGCGTGGAGGTGAAGAACATGAAGAACATGGAGAACCTGACGAACGACAGGCTTCATACGAACGGGACCAAGGCCCTGTATCCCACCTTCGTCAACATCGGAGACAAAGAGCCTGTGGAAGGAACCTCCGAACTGTTTGTGCTGAAATTCAAGGCTCGTCGCGACATGAAGTTCCAGCCGAAGCTCACGGACGGCATAGTGGTGGATAAAAAGCTGAACACCAAAAAATTGTAATTTAACATCCTGATACGGCTCCATGCCCGGCCAAACGGCGGCCGCGCATGGAGCTTGCCGTTCCGGCGGAGTATTTCCGCAGTATTCATCGCTGTGGAGCGGTGTTCTTCCGCGTGTTTCGGAAAATCCGGACGGAGCGGCGACGCGGAAATATTTTCCTGCCTCGCGTTTCCGGCGGAGCGTGATGCAATGGGGCTATCTTAACAGGCGGATGAACCGTTTTTTTCTGGCGCGACCGGTCTTTTCCCTTATGTTGGGGGCACCAGACAGGCCCCACGATGTCATGACCGGCCCCGGACTCATCTCCTTGTTCTGTTTTTTGATAACGGCCGCCTATTTTTTGCGCGGCGGGATGTGTGCGGGCATTGTTTTGTGCATGGGCCTGGCGTTTTTTTCATTTTCCCGTCGCGGCTGGCTTCGCAGGAGCGTCACGTTTCTGCTGCAGGTTTCCCTGCTTTTCTGGGGGGCGGAAGCCTGGCGTCTGGCTAGGCTGTGGATGATGGAAGGGGGGCCTTTCCTGCTCTGGACTTCCATTCCGGCTGCCGCGCTGTTGCTTCATGCGGTGGCCATTCTATGGCGGAGGCGCGGAGAAAAGAATTTGCCCGTCCCGGAGCTGGCCCGCAGCCGCGTATTTTCCGTTTCCGTATTGCTTCTGTTTTTGCTGGATGCGCTGGTTCCTTTACGTTTGCTGATGGGGGAGCGCATCTTGCCGTGGCAGGGGGCTAATGGGCTGGCGATTCTTCTCCTGGCCTGGTGGGGCGGCTATTGCGCGGAAGGTTTGTTGAATCCGCAGACGTCTCCGCGCAGGCGGCAGGTGATGTGGACCGTGTTTGCCTCCGCTTTTTTTCTCCAGTTTCTGCTGGGAGTGACGGTGGCTCCCTCCCTGCTGATGACGGGGAAGCTCCATATTCCCGTGCCGTTTATGATGATTTCCGGCCCGGTTTACCGGGAAGAAGGTTTTTTCATGCTGGCATTGTTCAGCGTATCCGTCCTTATGGCCGGGAGTTCCTGGTGCAGCCATTTGTGCTACTTCGGGGTGTGGGACTGCCTGGCCGCCGCTTCTTCCCGCAGGAAGGGGCATCCGGTGCCGGGTGGAAAAAAAGCCTGTGACTGGAGGGGGGTTTCCCTTGCTGCGGCAGTGGGGATTCCCCTCCTTTTGTCCGTGTGGGGCGTTCCGCTGGGGTATGCCCTGGCGGCGGCGTTCGCCGTAGCTCTCACGGCTCCATTTGCCTGGAAGAAAAGTTCCGAAAACGGTGTGCGGGAATATTGCAGCAGGTTTTGCCCCATGGGGCTGGCCGCCAGTTTGCTGGGCAGGCTGTCCCCGTGGCGCATGCGCGTCAGGGAGACATGCACCGGGTGCATGCGGTGCGCCTCCACCTGCCGTGATCTCTCCATCTCGCGCGGGGGCGGGGCCTGCCGCATTTCCCGGCGCTGCACCTTGTGCCGCGACTGTATTTCCCGGTGTCCGCATGGCGCTTTGAGCCTCGGCATGGCCGGCCCCTTTTCCTCTGTGCCGTCCGCGCAGGCGGATATGTATTTTGTAACGCTGGTTTCCGTCATGCATGTGGTCTTCCTGGCCACGGCTCGAATCTGATTTTTATGTTGCCATGAAAGATTCCTGCTCCCTGGAGTATCCGTTTTGCGGAGGATGGATGGAATCTGTCCATTAGGAGGCTTTTTCAGGGTTGCCGTCAGAGGGATTCAGGCAGCGGTGCAGGAGGGGGACGGCCCTGAATTCATGGAACGGCATGGTTCCCTCTTCCCATCCGAAAGAGTGGATTTTGGTTTCAAAAGGCCATTTTTGTTATTCATTGAGAGATTTATTGATGATTTAAAGTTTTTGTTATGATTTTTGAATGACCGTTCAATTTATTAAAGTCACTAAAAAAGATAGGGTCTGCTATGCTCCGGTGCCGGAGCCGGTGGAAGAGGGGGATAAGCTGGAAATCATGGAAATGAAGGATGAAGCCCTTTTCCCGCCGGCAGGGAAAAACGCAAGGATTTCCCTATCCAGGAATCCCATGGTATTCGTGAAAATGAATGACGGATTCCAGCGCATCCTGATGAAGCATATCCTGTATGTGGAGGCGGGCGGAAGTTATTGCACGCTGCACGTGCACGGCATGCCGGCTATCCTGGTATCCGCTCCGCTGGCGCGGGTATCCGAGCATCTGGATGGGGAATATTTTATCCGCGTGCACCGTTCCTACCTGGTTAACAAGCTGCATATAGAATCCATTGCGGGCAACTTCCTCCAGGTGGGCGTCGTTGCCATTCCCATCAGCAAATTCATGAAGAAAAAAGTGCTGGGCAGTTTGAACATGCTGTCGTTTTCCAAATAAGTTCCGGCCTGCCGCACGGGCTCCTGCGGCGTTCCGGGAAAGCGAAATGGAACGGCCGGAAAGGCGGGATGGAAGCAGAAACGGAATGGCCGCATCATTCACGACGTCGCCGGAAGGCGGCATATCAATGAATCTAAACCAGAAATAGAAATTAAATATATGGCAATTGACAGATCAGCAGCAGAAGCGGCGACTTCCTCCCTGCAGTCGCTGCCTTTCGGCAACATCATCGGCGGTCCCCTGGTCGCCTGTGTGGAAGCACAGGCCCAGGCGGCCCGGACTTCCTGGGAATTCATCCAGAACGTGGGCCTGTACGCGGATGGGGAAGAGAAGAAGACGGTGAACGTTTCCTTCCAGTTCATCAAGGACGGCCGCATGGCTCAGATTACGGTTCCCCTTCTGACCATCGTCCCCATTCCCTATATCGCCATTAACTCCATCGACATCAATTTCAAGGCGAATATCAGCGCGTCCGCCGCCAGTACGGAGACGGAAAATTCCTCCAGTTCCGTAGACACCAGCGTTTCCGCCTCTGCAAGGTGCTTTTGGGCGCGCGGCAGCATGAATGCCAGCTATTCCAGCAAAAAGGACTCCTCTGCGACCAGGGATTCCAAATACAGCGTGGAATACACCATGGACGTAGCCGTCCATGCCGGACAGGACAGTATGCCTGCCGGGATGGCCAAGGTGCTGGAGATGCTGAACAATAGCATTTCCGTCGTTTCTCCGGAAGGGTTCCTGGACGTGCAGCATGCCATCCAGGACGACGGAACCGTGAAATTGATAACCTCCTACAAAAACAGGGAGGGGCTGTTTGACCCGGAAGCCATCACCCTGCGGATAGGCGAAGCGACGGAAATATTTGAAAACGGTGCGGGGAATGAAGCCAGGATTGTGAAAACGGATTCCGGCAAGGAATACACACTTTCCAGGGAAGACGCCAGAAACTGCACGGTGAGCGCTGGAGAACTCAAGAGGAAGGTGGCTGTAGGCGCCTGATAACCGAACCATAGCGATTTCTCCTCCATTCCAGAGCCATGTCCCGTCTTAATCTCATCGTGGAATCCCTGCTGAAGGACATTATTGAAGCGCAGCATGCGGCAAACTGCCACGCGGCATCACTGGCGCGCCAGTATGGGAAGAGAGGCCGTGCGTGTGGTTTCCCGCTTCCCAGCGCCCAGATAGGCTCCCTGGAATTCGATTTGAAATATGCGGTGACGGGAACTTCCGGGGTGGAGGAGAAACAGGTTGCGGACACGGAGCAGTGGAGCCTGTTCCGGCAGGAACTGGAAGAGCGCGTGCCGGCGTTTGCCATCCGTTCTATTGTGATGGCCGTGGTGCATTCCAGCCTTCCGGACGACGAAGCGAGAAGCGACTTCTCAAGCCTGCTGGCCAGGGAGGAACAGTGGAAAAAGAATTTCTGCTCCTACCTGGGGAAGAAAATTTCCGCAGCCGTTTCCGCTCATGAGGGCGCGCTCCTGAAGGCGGAACCCGGGCTGGACAGGGGATTGCTGCTGGAGCTTCTGGCAGGCGTCGCGGAAAGGGAATTCATGGATAATCCGGAGCTGGAGGACCTGTTCCTGGGAACCCGGGGAGACCCCCTCAGGCAGGAATGCCGCGCCAATCTCCGGGAAGGCCTTTCCTCTTTCTTGGCCGCTCTGGCGGAAAAGTACGTCCTCACCAGGCAGGAAAGCAGTGTGGTGGTGGATGTGGAAGTAGAGGCGGACAAGCTGAAAAAGATGCCGGAGGCGTGGACATCGACCCTGCGCCTGAATATATCCCCTGCTTCCATTCCCTCCGTTCTGGCGGAGCAGAATGATGTTTCCGGGTTGTCCGCGCAATAGTGATAGATGATGAGTGATTCTACAAATAATAACAAGGTGAACGGGCACATTATGAGCCTGCAGCAGCTGATTTCAGCGCCGCTGGTCGCAACGATTGACGCGGATGCGATGTCCACGGAACGCTACATGAAGCATTTCATGTCCCTGGCCTTTGAGTCCTACAATCCTGTGGACGGTTCCACCGGGGCGTTGAGGTTGATCAGCTTCAATTTTACGGACAGCGACGCTTCCGGCGGCGCGGAAAAGAAGGTCAGCGTGCCGCTCGTCAGCCTGGTGACGCTGCCGCTGCTGCAAATCAAACAGGCGGATTTTGATTTTGACATCAATATCATTGACGCCGTAGCCGCCGCGCCGAATGAACATTTTTCCCTGAACAGGGGAGAGGTGGAGTCCCCCGGCGGAAAAGAGCGGGATGAAGGGCTGAATTTTCGGGCTTCCCTGGCTCCGCAGTCCGGGAGAGGGGCTTCTTCCTCCCTGCAGGCGAACATGAAAATCCATGTCTCCATGCAGCAGGCTGACATGCCTTCCGGCCTGTCCCAATTTCTCCAGCTGGCTTCCAGGCCGCATTATGAGGATGTCCCTTCCCGGGAAAAGAATGATTAATTGAAAGAAACGATATGGACCAGAAAACAACTTATTCCTACCAGCGTACTCCGGGCCTTGACTGCCCCAAATGCGGGGTGTATTTCCCCACGACCATTCCGGACTTGCTGTCCGGCTCCATCAGGTGCCCTTATTGCGGCCTGACGCTTTACATTGACCGGAAAGAATCAGGCCATGCCATGCAGGCCCTGGAAAATTTCCAGAACGCATTAGACAAGCAGCTTCCCTCCGCCTCCCTGTCATGAAGAAACCGTTGATTATCCTGTCCGCCGTGCTGTGCATGGTTCTGCCGTCCTTGTCTCCGGCGGAGATGCGGCAGCGGGAACCCCGCCAGCTTGCCGCCGCCTGGCAGGAAGTAAAGAAGCAGATAGCAGACGACGGGAAAACCATCCGTGTGAGGGACGGCATTCAAGCGCTTGAACTCCTGGCGGAACTGGGGATCTCTTCCGTTCCGGCGGACGGCGTCAGGCTGTCCCGCGGCAGTCTGACCATTGTGGTCACGCGTGGGAAGAAAGAGGACGGGGTTTTTTACGTGCTAGCTGTTAAGGAAGAAGGGGGCGCAAGCCTGGAAGTGAAGATGGTTCCTCCTTCCTGATTTGCCGGAGAGGAAGGTCATTCATTTTCAAAATCCCACACGCGGCCGTTGGCTTTCCGGAAGGGGTCAAAAAGAGAGTCCAGCCCGTTCCCTTTCAGCAGCAGGCACTGTTCCATCAGACGGCCCAGTTTCCCTTTCGGGAACCCTTTGGCCTGGAACCAGGCCAGATATTCCTGGGGGACGTCCATCAGCGGACATCCCTTGGGCGGGTATTTGGCAGGACCGTACATGCCGAAAGGGATATGGGTCTGCGCGATTTCCTCCACCAGTTTTCTCAAATCTTCCGCATCTGGTATTTCAGGATCGTTCATAGGTTTTGCAGAATAAATGGTTGCAGGCATTCCGCCAGCCTTTCCGGCGTTTCCAGGGGAAGCCGGTGGCCGGCATGAGGGATGATGACGGCTTGCCCTCCTGCCATGCGCCGCGCCAGGGCGCTGAATCTGGCATCGCGCTGTCCGGCAATCCACAGCTGGGGAACAGGGGATTGCTTCAAAAGCGGGGCCAGGTTTTCCTGTGCGCCCACGGACCAGTCAATAAAGGCGCGGGAGATGGATTTGCGCCACGGTTTCAGGGAAGAACGGTCCGGAGGCGGCGGACTGCCTTCAAATACGCCCTGGGCATCCCATTCCTTCAAAAAAT
>OBUZ01000962.1_pt1 | contig 11179 bp, 10 predicted proteins | sample 1494961 | NCBI WGS metagenome assembly OBUZ01 (sample SAMEA2579939, study PRJEB22360) | human gut metagenome | biome: human gut; feature: human-associated habitat; material: faeces | place: Denmark | collected 2008/2010
GAAGAAGATGAAAACGGGGCGAAGACCACGTTTGTTTATGATGCCCTTGGAAGAGCGGTGGAAGTAACCGGGGAAGAAGGACTTCATTATGCCTACCGGTATGATGGGGAAGGAAATCTTATAGAGGCAGAAGATGCCTTGGGAAATACCGTATCCATGGAATACGATGGAAATGGGAATCTGGTGAAAGAAACTAACGCCCTTGGTGAGAGCAGACATTATACTTATACCCCGTTAGGCGATGTGGAAAGCATCACCGATGAGGCAGGGCGTACTACTTGTTACCAGTATCAGAAAGGCGGACTATTAGAAAAAATCCAATACTCAGATGGTACAGAGGAAGCCTTTACCTATGATGCCAACGGAAACCTGGAAACCCATACCCTTGCCACCGGGTTTGTGCTGCGTTATGGATATGACAGCATGGACCGGATCACGGAGATCACAGGAAGTGAAGGGGAGAAGAAATCCTATACTTATGATGCCCTTGGAAATGTGACTTCCATGACAGACGGGGAAGGGAACACCACCCGATATGCTTATACCTTAAGCGGGCAGCTTGCGAAAGTGACGGATGCCCTTGGGAATGAAACGCAATACCGCTATGATGCCTGTGACCGGCTCATTGAAATCTGCCAGTATGGAGAAAAGGCAGATCAGGAGTTTTTGGAAGCGGAAGAAAGAAACCGCAGGGGAAGAAGGTGCCAGGTTACCCGTTACCACAGGGATATCCGTGGGCAGATCACGGAAGTGACGGATGCCATGGGACAGAAGGAAACCTACACGTATGATAAAAAGGGGCAGCTTCTTGGAAAACTGGATAAGGAAGGTTATCTGACCAAGTATGCCTATACAAAACAGGGAGATTTATCCGGTATCCAGTACGCAGACGGAAGGGAAGTGAAGCTGTCCTATAATCCGCTCAGACAGCTGACAGAGATACAGGACTGGCTGGGAAGCACAAAGATCACTCCGGATGCACTGGGAAGGGCAGAAAAGGTACAGTACCCAGACGGAAGGGAAGTATCCTATACCTATGGAAAAGCAGGAGAGAGAAGAAGTCTCACCTATCCGGATGGAAAGACGGTCTTCTATGGCTATGATGAACAGTTCCGTCTTTCTGAACTGAAAGAAGGGGACAGCATCATCACGTATGGGTATGATCCGGTAGGAAGACTGTGTGAAAAGCAGTTCCCAAATGGAACAAAGACCACGTATCGTTATGACAGAAAAGATCAGGTGACAGAACTGGTGCATCGGGATAAAGAGGGCATCCTTGACCGCTATACCTACCTGTATGACCTTTTGGGAAACAAGACCGGAATTACAAAAGAGAGAAGAGGGCTGGAACAGGAGAGCGGCAGTTATACCTATGGTTATGATGCACTGGGCAGGCTGTCAGAAATCCAAAAGGACGGGAAGGTACAGACCCAGTATGGTTATGATGCCTTTGGAAACCGCATCTGGAAAGAAGAAAGCAGGGAAAGAACCTCCTATCAGTACAATGACTTGAACCAGATGGTAAGTGAAAGACAGGGGGAAATCCGAAAAGAGTACGGTTATGATAAGAGAGGAAACTTAACCAGTATCCTTGAAAATGGGACATGGAAGAAGCAGTATGTCTATGGTGCGATCAACCGTCTGGAAGAAGCGGTGGATGCGGCAGGAAAACAGGCAAGATACCAGTACAACGGACTGGGACACCGGGTAGGAAAACAAGAAGGTGTCCTCCCAAAAGAAAAACTAGAAAAACTGGATCCACAAAGCAGGATTGGCATGGAGATCGGAAACAGCCGGCAGATCACCTATACCCTGGATCTGACCAGACAGTATTATAACCTCCTGGAGCGGACAGAGGAAAACCGGAGCCAGAGATACTTCTGGGATGGGAACGTGGCTGTGTATGAAGAGAATGGGGAACGGAACTATTACCTTCAGGATGAACTGGGAAGCCCGCTTCGGATTGAGGACAGTGCTGGAAACCTCAGGGAAAGTTATGGATATGGAGCCTTTGGGGAAGATTTATATCAGAACCAAGGGGAGATACAGCCGTTTGGCTATACGGGCTATCAAAGGGATGAGATAGCAGGGACGTATTATGCACAGGCGAGGGAATATCTGGCAGAGAATGGAAGGTTTGCGGGACAGGATTTGATTGTCGGTTTTATGGATCTGCCGTTCAGTATGAACCGATATAGTTACTGCTTCAATGCACCAATGGTATTGGTAGATTTAGATGGTGAATGGCCTAGTTTAAGTGATATCGGAAAGGGTATTCAGAATGGAATTAAAGATGTAGGAAATGCAATCAATAAAGGGGTTCAAAAAGTTTGGGAAACTGGACAAAAGGCTGTAAAAACAGCAGTAGATTGGGTAGATGAACACAAAACAGAACTTGTAGCTGTTGGAATAATGACTGGTGCAGTTGTAGCTATCGCATCAGGAGGAGTAATAGCAGCAACTGTAGGAGCAGGAGTTTTAATCGGAGGTGGAATTGGTGGAATATCTAATATAGTTTCTGGAAGTGGAAACTTTACTAATGGTTTTATTGGCGGAAGCGTAAATGGCTTTATTACAGTTTTTGGAACAACTTCACTTGCAATAAATCCTTTTGCGGCAAATGCTGCAGGTGGTGCAATGGGAAGTGTACTCACAGATATATTAAATAATAAGGATTTGCCGTTAAAGGAACAAAAATCTACGATAGAAATTTTAATTTCTGCAATAGCTTCTAGCGGTACACAAGCAGTCATAGGAGGAGGGCTTGCAAAAATATGGGATAAGGCAACTTTGGGGAGAACTATAGGAAATAGTAAAGGATGGGATAAAATGGCGACAATATTCTGGGAAACACTTTTTAGTGGAGGATTTTCGTTTTCGACAGGAACCATTGCATCTATACTATCCGGAGCGTTAGGTAAAAAGATAGTAGATGGAAACTTTATGAAGAATATAACAGAATTATTAGAAGGTTGTCTTGAATAATATAGGGAGATGAAAAGATGAAGAAGTTATATGCTCAAGGCTATTTAAGATTGTCAATGCTAGGAGTTGGCGTGGGATGTTTGATTTTTTTATATGGGTGTTATACTAGCATTAAGTCTAATGTAAAAGGTAGTGAATTGCTCATTATTTTTGGAATTGGACTTATCCTTTTAACTATATACAAATTGCAGATGATTTTTCCGTATACATGGGTAAAATATGGAAATGGATGTATTACTATTAGTCGTATTTCAAAAGAAAAAAACACACATGAGAAGAAAAGAAAAAAGATAGATATAATAGATGTTACAAAAATAGAGAAATATGGGTTTTCTTTTGAAATATTAAAGAGAAATATAGAGTGTACACATTATAAAGAAGGTCCTTTAGGGATTGATATGGAAATGTTTATTTTGACAAAAGAGCAGAAGATAGTCCCTATAGAACTTATGTATTATACGAAAACTCAAAGTAAATGTTTAATAAAATATATATACGCTAATACTGGAATATTACCTAGTGGACAGTTAAATGATTATTTGTGAGTTACAAAGTTTAATTGACAGAAAACTGGTGTATCGGGATAAAGAGGGTATCCTTGACCGTTATACCTATCTGTATTGCTGTAAAAAAATACAACTTATAAATGATATGTGTAAACAGTAAAATTTTCCGATATAATATAAAAAAAGTAATAAAAAATGTAACAGGAGGTAGTATGTTTTTAAAAAAACAGAAGAAAAAACAACAAGAGGTTACGATTGAGGAGAATACACAGATATTCATCGAAGATTTTAAAAAATTGGTAAATGAAGGTAAAAAGGAATCTGTGCGTTCGGTAATTAAATTTATGGCAAATTCTATACAAAGTGAATTACTTACGAAATGTATGTATAATGATAGGAATTATCAGGAAATAGATTATATGAGAGCTATTTTGAATAGTTTTTTACTGGATTTGTCGTTTGATTTTTGGCAAAAATGTAACATATGTTTAAAGGTTCAAAATACTCCTATTATATCATGTGTTTGGAATCATTCTCGTATGATTGACGGATTGATAGGACTGGGAGAGATAAATAAGAATCCCTTTAATGGGATTTCGTTTGCATATAATATTCAGGCAGTTTTAATAGAACCATTAGGTCTGGTAGTCGTTGATAATGGAAATCATTCTGTGAATGCGGCTATTATCTATGATGAAGGAGAAATAATTGTAAATACGGTTATTGATATTTCTGAAGTTCTTGAAAGATATAGATTTGATGGAAAAAAATATGTGAGTGTAGAAACGAATAAAATAGTAAATATTGAGAATTTAAAAAATAATTCAGAACCATTCACATATACGTTTGGACTTTTGTTTGAAATGGCAAGAGTTTTGAAAAATGCAAAAGATGAAAACGGATATGTGTACTATGATGTTAATTAGATGGGAAGGTGATAGTGATGGAGAATACAGAGAACTGGGTAGAAAAATATAAAGAAAGAATGGATAAGAATAAACCTTCTGAAAAATTAGTGGAACAGACTTTAGAACTGATGAAACATCAGATTGAGTTACAGAGAAAAGATAAGAAAAAATGTTAAAAAATAGAATATAATTTATAGCATTGACTCTTGTGTTTGCTTTTCTGCTGTCGGGCTGCTCTACAAAGAAAACTGGACAAGAATGGAATAGTTACAATGAAAATAGCGAATGGTCCTATTTTATGCCTATGGATGTAGATAGAGATGTGGTTCCCTTTGTATTTCCAGGAAAGTATGTTGTAGATATTGAAATCGAAACTCAAAATGAATTCAAAACCTACATTGAACGATATACAGAATTAGAAACCTGTAAACTTTTGTTTTATGATATAGATAGAGGAACTGTTCAAAAGAAAGTGGACTGTAAAAGAATTTTGGAAGAATATCTCCAGGATTACCAGATTGCAGAAGAACAGATAATACCATGTTTATATCAGCAAAATAACTGTGTCTGCGTCATTTTAGAAAAAATCGGGTATCGGAAAAGTTCTGGAGATCCTTTGCCAAAAATCGGAATTATAATTGATGTAGATACTGAAAAAATTATAGGTGAAGTTTCAGAAATGAATTTTGAAAAAAATCATTTACTATATAAAAATGAAGAAACAGAATCCATTACAGAAGAATTTCTGGCAGCAAATGATCTTCCTTCTATGAAGGTTGTATATTATCACGATTTCAATATTTACGCAATGCAAATGCACTTGGCGGATATTTCTTCTGATGCAGAAATTTTTAAGATTTTTCCAACATTGAAGGGGGGTTCTGCTGAAAAGAATAAAACTATTTGTTTTTATGCAGAAGAGTCTAAAATAGAAAAGATAATGAAGCAATTTCTTCCAAAGGAACAAGAAATAACATGGCCAAAAGCAAACACGAATGAAATGAAAGTGATACCAAGAGTATAAAGTCTATTGAGTAATAAAAAAGGCGTGTGTTATTGAATACTTTTGGAGACGTTACAAGATATTATGTCTTTTGAAAACAGCATATAAATGTAGAGTTATAGGATTGCTGGGATTTAAGTAAATAGGAACGTGTGGGCGGCAGTATATTAGTTTTGATATGCTGCTGCCTTTTGGGTTGGAGGTTCGTAGGTGAAAAAAGAATACAAAAGAGCCAGAAGATATGAAAACTACACACAAATTACAAAGTAAGCTGATAAAATAGAATTATTTAGGAGATGATATTATGAAGAAAATTTTGATTGTAGAAGATGATTTGGATATACAAGAAATGATACAATTTTTTTTAGAAGATCAAAACTATCAAGTATGTGTTGCAGAAGATGGTGTAGAAGGGGTGGCAGTTTTTAACAAAGAACATCCGGATATGGTACTTTTGGATATTATGTTACCTAAGATGGATGGATATGCTGTATGTGAAATTATCCGGCAAAACTCAAACGTCCCAATTATTATGATCAGTGCATTAAGTAGCGAAGCAGATCAAATTAAAGGATTTGAATTGCAAATAGATGATTATATCCCGAAACCGATTTCTTTACCACTTATGATAAAAAAAATAGAAGCGATATTTAGAAGATATGATAAAAAAGATGAAACAGAAAATAATGAAATGTGGTATCGTGAAATCTGCCTTATCATTGGTAATTATCGGGTAATTATAAAGGGAGAAAGCATTGATCTGACACAAAAGGAATATGAGATATTAAAAGAACTAATGGAACATCCGGGAGCAGTAATTTCAAGAGAGAGCTTTCTAAATCGGTTATGGAAATATGAATTTTATGGTGATGAACGTGCGGTAGATAATCATATTAAAAATTTAAGAAAGAAATTAGGCGCTTTTGGAAATTATATAGAAACAGTAAGAGGAGTGGGATATCGTCTTGAGAAAGTACATTAAAGAACACTTAACGATCAAAGTGTTTTTAGTAACGATCATGCTATTATTGACATTAAGTGCAGCAATTTATGGAATGATTACTTTTGGTATGTCTAATTTTTATTTGACGGAATTAAATAAAAGCCTTGAGAAAGAATTAGATACCACAATTGAACAAATAAGTAATATGACAAATGAGGAAACTCAGAAGACCTTGGAACGATTTGCGATAGAGTATGGAATATCTATCATTGTGAAAAATCAAGAAGGAGAGGAAATAGGAAATTATGGGGAAATATCTTATTTTTTAGCTCCAGATGCGAATAGTTCCAAGGCACAAAATAGTAAAGGAATTACAAAAAATTATATTGTAAAGTCTAATGAAGGTACAGTTTATAAACTTCAAATATTTGGAACAAAGGAGTCGGTTAATATAGGACTAAAAGTTCTAAATAGAATTTTACCGTCTTTGGGAGTTATTACGGTGATAGTCTCTATTTTAATTGCCTTATTTTTTGCCCGTTATATTACGAGACCAATTCTAAAGGTAAATGAGGCATCAAAAAGAATGGTAAAATTAGATTTCCGTAAACCATATCCTGAAAAAAGAAGCGATGAGATAGGCATTTTAGGGGAAAACTTAAATCAATTGGCAGAGCACTTAGAAGATACATTACAAGAATTGAAAGAGAAAAATCAAATATTACAAGATGAAATACAAAGAGAACAAGAAATGGAACGGAAACAACTCTCTTTTTTTGCGGCAGTTTCACACGAACTAAAAACCCCCGTTACCATATTGAAAGGTCAAATTCAGGGAATGATTTCAGGAATTGGTGGATATAAGGATCGGGATAAATATTTGAAAAGATCATACGAGGTAGTTTTTTCAATGGAAGGATTAATTCAAGAGATATTAGATGTTTCCAGAATGAAATCTGCAGGTTTCTTACTCAATTTTTCGACTATATCTTTAGACAGTATCGTAAAAGGAATTATACAAGAATGGGAAGATATTGCGACAGATAGAGGTGTGACCTTGCATACAGAAATAGAAGAGAAAACAGAAATTTGTGCGGACAGAGTACTGTTTCAGAAAGTAATTGGTAATTTAATTAGCAATGCCGTAAAGTATACGCCGGATAATGGAAATATTTGGTGTAAGGTGTATAAAAATGAAGAAGGTGTAATATTTTCAGTTGAGAATAATGCTGAACATATTTCAGAACAGGAGATCCCAAAACTATTTGATGCATTTTATAGACGAGAAAAATCTAGAAATAGAAAGGCAGGAGGAAGTGGTTTAGGTCTTTATATTGTAAAAATGATTGTAGAATTACATCATTATGAGTGTGACTTTAAAAATACTAATCAAGGGATAGAAGTGAAAATAGTATGTAAAGAATAGAGAAACATCCGTTTGTGATTACAGGCGGATGTTTTTTGGCTCTAAAATAAATGCAGTTGGTACAATCTACACAAAAAACATACAAGAACAACAAGAAAATCATAAAAAACTGCTTTAAACTATACATTACAAAGTTAATAAAAACCACATGAAATTGATAGGAAATATTAGAAGTAAGAATATTTTTGAGAGGAGAAAAAATGAAAGAACATTTGAAAAAGATCAAAGAGACCATTGATGTAGAGCATGGATACAGCCTGGGAACTGTTTTCACTACCAGAAATAAACAGTATATGTATGATACAGGAACCGGAAAAGTGTTTGAGTGCGGGGCAAATGAATACCAGATATTAAAAAGCCTCTTCGAGCAGACAAATCTTCCGGATGAGGTGGAAGGAGCTTCTGAAGAAGAACTGGAGGCTGCGTACAGAAATATCTGGGAGATGGTAGAAGCAGAGCATATCCTGCAGGTTTCACCGAATTTAAAGTTTGTAAGGGAAACAGATGAAACATTAAGGGACTTGCTCCGGTACGATCTGCAGCAGGTCATCCTGGAACTGACAGAACAGTGCAACATGAGATGCCGCTACTGTATTTATAACGAACATAATGAAGGGTACCGGAATTTCTCGCCAAAAGCTATGACTTGGGAAGTGGCAAAACGTGCTGTGGAGTATGCAAGGGATAACAGTGGAGCTAAAGTGGCGATATCCTTTTATGGAGGAGAGCCACTGGTGCAGTTTGAACTGATGAAAAAGACAATAGATTACAGCCGGCAGATCATAAAAGGAAAAGAACTGACCTTTTCTTTCTCCACGAACCTGACACTGGTAACACCGGAAATCGCTGCATATGTGGCAGGAGTGGAAGGAATGAGTGTCCTGGCAAGTATAGACGGACCAGAAGGAATCCATGATGCTTACAGAGTGATGAGCGGAGGAAAAGGAAGTTTTGAGAAAGCAATACAGGGATTAAAATATCTGGTAGAAGCCTTTGGAGAGAGGGCAAAGGAAAGTATTGTGATCAATACAGTGGTCTGTCCGCCGTTCAGTGCAAAGAAACTGGATGCAATCAAGGAGTTTTTTGAAGGACTGAGCTGGCTGCCAAAAGAAATGGTAAAGAAATGTGATTACGTAGAATACGGAAGCGTAAAAGAAGAAGATATTTCCATGGAGTATGCTGGAGACGGGGAGTTTATCGGAGAGGAACTGGACGGTTTCACGTTAGATGCCATCGAAGGCTGGGCACTGGCAAGGGATTTAGAAGAAGAGGATCCAAAAAGTTATGTGGCAGGGATTGTAGCGGATAAACTGGTGCGGATACATAACCGAAGACAGACACAGGAACCATGCAAAGACCTCAGAAGAAACGGCTGCTGCATTCCAGGGAACCGGAGGGTCTATGTCAAGACGGATGGGAAATTCCTTTTGTGTGAAAAGACCGGAGATGCACCGGATATAGGAAACGTGTTTGAAGGGGCAGATCTAGAAAAAATAAAGAAATATTATATGGATGAATACGATGAAAAATCCATCGCAAGATGCAATGAATGCTGGGCAAGAAACCTGTGTGGACTTTGTTATGCAGCCTGCTATGAAACAGAAGGAATTGATATGGAAAGAAAAGAGAAGGTCTGCGGAGCCCATAGGTATGCCACAAAAGGAGAATTGATCTCGTATTACAGCATTCTGGAAGAGAAACCAGAAGTGATCGAAGAGATAGATGCGGTACCGTATTATTAAGGAAAGATTTTAGATTATCAAAGATAATTTAAAATAAAAAAACAGACAGAAAGGAGGCGTTGGGCATGAGAAAAATCGTAGCAGGAAAGTTACAGACAGGAGCAGACTTTGAAGGCAGCAAAGGCGGATGTGTTTGTAGTGGAAGCACAGCAGTAGCAAACTCTCATTATGCAGGACCGGTGTATTGTGTGGGATACTGTGGAAACAACGGAGTAGTGACTAAAAATGCTAATGCAAATGTCGCAAAAACGGCATAAGATGTAAAAAGACGTCTTATAGGAAGGGGAGATTTGTAATAGAATCTCCCTTTTTCTTTTTGGAGATAGGAAAGAATTTACTATGCAAGAATGTTTTGCTTGTTTCACGGATATGAAATATAAGAATGTTATCAGTAACACTAAATAAGGTGATTTATAAAGCTGAAGGGAGGTTAAATAAGAATGGTACGAAAGAGCAGAAAAAAGAGAAAAATACGAGTGTTAAAAAGGATAGCTTTTTGGGGAATTATTGTTTTTATAAGTTGTACGGGGATGTATTTCTATAGAAAATACAAGGATATACAATTACAAAATATTGTGAGTCACACTACGGAAAATGAGGGCATAGAGGAAAGATTGCAAAAAATGTCAAATTATGATTTGCGTATCAAAGATATCGTAGAAAATAAAAGTCAGTACCCAGAAGAACTTTTGGAACTGCTCACGACAAATATAGAAACTATAGAGTTTGTATTGAATTATCCTGAAAAGAAAAATAATTCACCAGCGGAAACAGTAGAGGAAACAAGGAGTGGAGAAATTCCATTACTATTACAATGGGATGAAAGATGGGGCTATCAAAATTATGGAGATAGCATGTTTGCAGTAAATGGGTGTGGTCCAACAGCACTTTCTATGGTTATAGTAGGACTTACAGAGAATAAGCAAGCAACACCTTACCAAGTAGCGCAGTATGCAGAAAAAAATGGATATTATGTAGAGGGGGTAGGAAGTAGTTGGAACATGATGACAGATGTAGGAAGTTATTTCGGGATACAAGGAAGTGAGATTCCATTAGGCAAAGATAGTATTCAGACGGAATTAGAATTAGGACATCCGATCATTTGTGCCATGCGTCCAGGAGATTTTACAACAACCGGACATTTTATTGTCTTGGCAGGAATGAAAGATGGAAAGATTTGTGTCCATGATCCCAATAGTAAAAAAAGAAGCGAAAAATTATGGAACTATGAAACTTTAGAAAGTCAAATCAATAATTTGTGGAGCTTTACAACGCTTTTTTAAATTCTACATATAAATTACACATAAAAAACGTGATAAACATAAGTGATATTTTTATAATAAATCATTCCCCAAAATAGTGGATTGTTTAATAAGAAAAAAATCAAAAATAGTAATTTTGTTCTTGGTACTCTTGATTTCAGAAACAATAATTTTAAGTACTGGAATTTGGTGGAGAAGTTACTGAACTTTTTCAGGAAACAGCACACAAATTAGGGAAATGTGTAATTGTAGTAACTTATAGTAGAAGTATGGCAGAAACAGCGGATGTTGTTATTAAAATAAAAAAGGAAAATACTTGAATAAAGTATAAAAGACAAAGGGAGGATTTATAAATGAATGTGTTACGACGTGGTGTTTGTTCCGTCATCCGAAAACCTATAAAA
>OBUZ01000964.1_pt1 | contig 11169 bp, 8 predicted proteins | sample 1494961 | NCBI WGS metagenome assembly OBUZ01 (sample SAMEA2579939, study PRJEB22360) | human gut metagenome | biome: human gut; feature: human-associated habitat; material: faeces | place: Denmark | collected 2008/2010
CAGAGAGGCGCAGGAGCATTCCCTGACAGGCTTTGAATTTGCGGCAGGGATTCCGGGCACGCTGGGCGGAGCGGTTGTCATGAATGCGGGGGCCTATGACGGAGAGATGAAAAATGTTCTGAAGACTGTGAGCGTGATGGATAAGAACGGCCGGATCCTAGAGCTGTCCGCCAATGAGCTGGAGCTGGGATACCGCCGAAGCTGCATCCAGGAAAAAGAATACATAGTCCTCTCCGCCGTGATTTCGCTGAAACAGGGAGACAAAGAGGCGATTCAGACAAAGATGGCTGAACTGGCCGGGAAAAGGCGGGATAAACAGCCTTTGGAATATCCCAGCGCGGGAAGCACGTTCAAACGGCCGGCCGGATATTTTGCCGGTAAACTGATAGAGGATGCAGGCCTTCGCGGCTACCGTGAAGGAGGCGCGCAGGTTTCAGAGAAGCACTGCGGTTTTGTCATTAACAGCGGCGGGGCGACGGCGGAGGATATCCGTTTACTGTGCCGCTCCGTGCAAAAAAAGGTGAAAGAGACATCTGGAGTGGACCTGGAGACGGAAGTACGTATGATTGGCTGGGATGAATAAGTACTCAGGAACAGCATGGAAAAGACAGAGGGATGACCGGAGGAAAAGAAAATGCGGCTTGTAATTGTGACCGGAATGTCGGGAGCAGGGAAGACTGCGGCTCTCAAGATGCTTGAAGATATGGGATTTTACTGTGTTGATAACCTTCCCATTCCGCTGGTGGGAAAGTTTGCGGAACTGGTGGAGAGCAGCAGCGGAGCTATAAAGAGCGGGGCATTGGGGATTGACGTGAGAAGCGGCGAGGAATTGTGCCAGCTTGAAAATACTCTGGGAGAGTGGGATCGGCTTAAATTTCCATATGAGATTCTGTTTCTGGATGCCAATGATGAAATTTTGATTAAACGATATAAGGAAACAAGGAGAAATCATCCTCTTGCCGGAACTCAGCGGCTGGATCGCGGCATTGCCAAAGAAAGGGAGAAACTGAAATTTTTAAAAAAACGGGCAGACTATATCCTGGACACGAGCAAGCTTTTGACAAGGGAACTGAGAGGGGAGCTTGAAAAAATCTTTCTGGACCATGAAAGATTTTCCAGCCTGTTCGTAACAGTGTTGAGCTTTGGATTTAAATACGGAATTCCGTCCGATGCGGATCTCGTCTTTGACGTCCGTTTTCTTCCGAACCCCTACTATGACGACAGTCTGCGTTACCATACAGGGAATGAGAGAGAGGTTCAGGACTTTGTGAAACAGGGAGGAACTGCCGATATTTTCCTGGGGAAGCTTTATGATATGATAGGCTTCCTTCTGCCATACTATGTGCAGGAGGGAAAGAACCAGCTTGTCATTGCCGTTGGCTGTACCGGAGGTAAACACCGTTCCGTCACCATTGCCAATATGCTGCATGAAAAGCTGAAAACCCACAGGGATATCGGACTTAAGATAGAGCACAGGGATATCGGAAAAGATAGTATAACGGCTCAGTAGACTTGTATGCAGGAAATAGAGGTGGAGAGATGTCATTTTCGTCCCGTGTGAAAGAAGAACTTTCCAGGCAGCTTAGCTCTGCCAGACATTGCCAGATAGCGGAGATTGCCGCCATCTTAAGTTTATGCGGCAGAATTCACATCGATGAAGAAGATCATTACAGTATCCGCATCCACACGGAAAATGTGGCGGTTGCGAGAAAATACTTTACATTATTGAAAAAAGCATTTAATATAGGAACTGATATTTCTATCCGGAGGAATGCATTCCTTAAGAAGAACAGAACTTATACGGTGGTGATACGCGGTCATGAGGACTCTGTCCGTGTTCTGGAGGCATGCAAGCTGTTGGATGAACACGGGGAGGTCTCAGAGAATTTTTCCATTGTGAAGAATCTGGTAGTCCAGAATCCGTGCTGCCGCAGGGCCTTTATCAGAGGCGCATTTCTGGCGGCGGGCTCCCTGAGCGATCCGGAGAAATTTTATCATTTTGAGATAGTCTGCGCTTCAGAGGAAAAGGCAAAACAACTGCAGGCTATGATAGCAACTTTTTCAATTGATGCGAAAATAGTTGTCAGGAAGAAGTATTTTGTGGTATATATAAAAGAAGGCAGTCAGATTGTGGAGATTCTTGGCGTGATGGAGGCACATTTGTCCCTGATGGATCTGGAGAATATCAGGATCCTGAAGGAGATGAGAAACAGTGTCAACCGCCAGGTGAACTGCGAGACGGCAAACATTAACAAAACAGTTTCGGCTGCTGTAAAGCAGTTGGGGGATATTACTTACATCCGGGATACAGTTGGCCTTGATTATCTGCCGGAGACGCTGGCGGAGATTGCACAGGTCAGGCTGGACAGGCCGGACGCAACACTGAAAGAGCTTGGAGAGAGCCTGGATCCCCAGGTGGGTAAATCCGGAGTAAACCATCGGCTTAGAAAGATCAGTACGATCGCAGAAAACCTCAGAGCTCAGAAAGAGTAAAAAAAGGTAACAGCTCAGACAGGTCTGCGCACTCACTGCGCTGACCGTAAAAGTAAGAAAGCGATGGCGTAAGTTCTTTGAGAAGATGAGGAGGATATTATGAGAAGTAAGGAAGTTACAATTGGACTTGCATCAGGTCTGGAGGCGAGACCGGCCGCTATGCTGGTACAGGTAGCCAGCCAGTATAACTGCAGTATTTATCTGGAGAACGGAGACAAAAGTGTCAATGCCAAAAGTATTATGGGAATGATGACGCTTCAGCTGCGGGAAGGCGAGGAGGTGCTCGTTAAGGCTGACGGGGCTGACGAGGAAGAGGCGCTGGAAGGCATTGAGAACTATTTAAAGAGCAATTAATTTTACATCACAGGCTGCTGCAGGGAAACTATTGCAGCGGCCTTTTAAAATTGGTGAAAAGTAAGAATATTTTTCATCCTGCGAAAGGAGAACAGGGAGTGGCATTTACTCATCTGCATGTGCATACGGAATACAGTCTGCTGGACGCGTCCAGTAAGATTAAGGAATTGACGGCCAGAGCGAAAGAGCTGGGTATGGACAGCCTGGCAATCACCGACCATGGAGTAATGTATGGAGTGATTGATTTTTACCGGGCGGCAAAGGAAGCCGGAATCAAGCCGATCATCGGCTGCGAGATTTATGTGGCGCCGGGATCGCGGTTTGACCGGGAGAACGTGAACGGGGAAGACCGGTATTATCATTTAATCCTGCTGGCGGAAAATAATGTGGGATACCAGAACCTGATGAAGATTGTATCCAAAGGGTTTGTCGAAGGCTTTTATTATAAGCCGAGGGTGGATTTTGAAGTGCTCCGGGAGTACAGTGAGGGAATCATCTCCCTGAGCGCCTGCCTGGGAGGCGAGGTGCAGCGTTATCTCACCAGAGGGATGTATGAGGAGGCCTGCAAATCGGCCCTCCGCTATCAGGAAATTTTCGGAGAGGGCAATTTTTTCCTGGAGCTTCAGGACCACGGAATACCGGCGCAGAAGACGGTAAACCAGGGGCTGCTGCGCATGAGCCAGGAGCTGGGCATCCCGCTTACGGCGACCAACGACTGCCATTATATTTATAAAGAAGACGTCGAGTCCCATGATATCCTGCTCTGCATCCAGACAGGCAAGAAGGTGGCGGATGAGAACAGGATGCGGTATGAGGGGGGCCAGTTTTATCTGAAGTCGGAGGAAGAGATGAGGGAAATTTTCCCATACGCCGCCGATGCCCTGGATAATACCCATAAAATAGCGGAGCGCTGCAATGTGGATATTGAATTCGGCGTCACAAAGCTGCCCCAGTTCGACGTGCCGGAGGGGTATACCTCGTGGGAATATCTGAGAAAGCTCTGCTTTGACGGTTTTAATAAGCATTATCCTGACGATGACGGAACGCTGAAAGAGAGGCTGGAATACGAGCTGGGTGTTATTCAGTCCATGGGATACGTGGACTATTTCCTGATCGTATGGGATTTTATCCATTTTGCAAAATCCCATGATATTATGGTGGGGCCGGGACGCGGTTCCGCAGCAGGCAGTATTGTGGCCTACAGCCTGGGGATCACCGATATCGATCCCATCCGTTACCAGCTGCTCTTTGAGCGTTTCCTGAATCCGGAGAGGGTGTCGATGCCTGATATTGATATCGACTTCTGCTTTGAGCGCAGACAGGAGGTTATCGATTATGTCGTGAGCAAATACGGAAAAGACAGGGTGGTTCAGATTGTGACCTTCGGTACGCTGGCCGCTAAGGGCGTGGTCCGTGACGTAGGCCGTGTTCTGGACATGCCTTATGCAAAATGTGATTCGATTGCGAAGATGATTCCGGGAGATTTGGGAATGACACTCGACAAGGCCCTGAAGGCCAGCCCGGATCTGCGGAACGCCTATCAGGAGGATGACGAAGTCAAGTATCTGATAGACATGAGCCGGAGACTGGAGGGCCTGCCGCGCCATACGTCTATGCATGCCGCCGGAGTCGTCATCAGTAAGGCGTCGGTAGATGAGTATGTACCGCTGTCAAGAGCGGCCGACGGTTCCATTACGACCCAGTTTACCATGACGACGCTGGAGGAACTGGGGCTTCTTAAAATGGATTTCCTGGGCCTCCGTACCCTGACGGTAATCCAGAATGCGGTACGTCTGGCCGAAAAAACCTGCAAAAAGACAATCGACCTTTATAATATCGATTATAATGATAAGAACGTGCTGGATGCCATCGGAACGGGAAAGAACGACGGCGTGTTCCAGCTTGAAAGCTCGGGGATGAAGAGCTTTATGAAGGAGTTAAAGCCCGAGAACCTCGAGGATATCATAGCCGGTATTTCCCTGTACCGTCCGGGTCCGATGGACTTTATTCCCCGGTATCTCAAAGGGAAAAACGACAAGAAATCCATAACCTACGAGTGCCCGCAGCTTGAACCCATCCTGTCTCCGACCTATGGCTGTATCGTTTATCAGGAGCAGGTTATGCAGATAGTAAGGGATTTGGCCGGATATACCCTGGGACGGAGTGATCTGGTGCGCCGCGCCATGTCAAAGAAAAAAGGTTCGGTTATGGAAAAGGAGCGCCAGAACTTCGTTTACGGCAACGGGGAGGAGGGCGTAAAAGGATGTATTGCCAACGGGATTGACGAAAAGACGGCAAACCATATTTACGATGAGATGATAGACTTTGCCAAATACGCGTTTAACAAATCCCATGCCGCTGCCTATGCGGTTGTCTCCTACCAGACTGCTTATTTGAAATATTATTATACCGTTGAATTTATGGCGGCGCTGATGACTTCGGTCAAGGACAATGTGACGAAGGTGTCTGAGTATATCATGGCCTGCCGGCAGATGGGAATGAAGATAGTTCCTCCCGATATTAACGAGGGGGAAGGCGGCTTTTCCGTCTCAGGCGGTTCCATCCGCTACGGCCTTTCCGCAATCAAGAGCATCGGCCAGTCCGTTGTGGAGGAGATAGTGAAGGAGCGCCGGGAACGGGGAGAATTTAAAACCCTGGAAGATTTCGTGGACCGGATGAGCAGTAAAGAGGTAAATAAGAGAACGCTGGAGAGTTTTATCAAGTCCGGGGCCATGGATTCGCTTCCGGGAACGAGAAAACAGAAATTCCTGGTATCCGCGCAGCTTCTTGATCAGAAGAACAAAGAAAAGAAGAATTCCATGGAAGGGCAGATGACGATGTTTGATTTCGTGGCCGAGGAAGAAAAAGAGAACTTCCAGGTGACGTTTCCAAACGTCGGGGAATATACGAAGGACGAGCTTCTCTACTTTGAAAAGGAGATGCTGGGCGTATACATCAGCGGCCATCCGATGGAGGCCTATATCGGCTTATGGGAAAAGAATGTAACTGCCAGGACGTCGGATTTCATAGTGGACGAAGAGACAGGCGAAGCGCAAGTCAGGGACGGCGCTATTGTCACCATCGGCGGTATGCTTACGGCGAAGACAGTTAAGACTACCCGGACCAATAAAATGATGGCGTTTGTGACAATCGAGGATCTGTACGGCAGTGTGGAGGTTCTGGTTTTCCCCAGGGATTATGAGAAAAGGCGGGATCTCCTGGAGCAGGATGCCAAAGGATTCATAACAGGGAAAGCGTCTATCGGCGACGACCCCGTAGGAAAGCTAATCTGTGAGCAGGTAATCCCATTTGAGGCCGTTCCCAGGGAATTATGGCTTCAATATCCGGATAAGGAGGCCTATTTCTCCCGGGAGCAGGAGCTTTTGGATCTGCTCAGGGGCTACGAAGGAAACGATCAGGTGATTATCTACCTGGGAAAAGAGAAGGCAAAAAAAGTGCTTCCAAGAAACTGGAACGTGGAGGCAAAGGAAGAGCTTCTGGATGCTCTCAGGGGAAAACTGGGGGAAAAGAATGTGAAGGTCCTCGAGAAGACAATTGATAAGGTAGGACGGAGAGGGTAGAGAATCAAGGATGGAGGATGCGTCCGGGATGAAAGCCTTCTGCCGGAGCGTCTCGCCTTCTCCGCGTCTCCTCTAGTTAAAAAAATATCATAAACCCCTTGAAAAGATGAAAAAAATGCATTAGAATAAGATGAATTGAGGTAATTGTCAGGGTTCAGAAAAGTTACGGATTAAGGAATAACCAGTATTTGTTGATAGATATGGCGAGACGGAGGAATATACTATGACAAAAGAGGTAAAGACGATCGGTGTTTTAACCAGCGGCGGCGATGCGCCGGGAATGAATGCGAGTATCCGGGCTGTCGTAAGGACGGCAATCAACAAGGGGATGAAGGTAAAGGGCATTATGAGGGGATATGCCGGTTTACTTCAGGAAGAGATTGTTGATATGGACGGTACAAGCGTTGCCGATACCATCGGACGCGGCGGCACGATTCTTTACACGGCACGATGTCCCGAATTCACTACGGTTGAAGGCCAGAAAAAGGGAGCTGAGATTTGTAAGAAACACGGTATTGACGGTCTGGTGGTCATCGGAGGAGACGGTTCTTACCGCGGTGCGGGCAAGCTTTCTGCTCTCGGTGTAAACACGGTCGGACTCCCCGGAACCATCGATCTTGATATTGCCTGTACCGATTATACCATCGGTTTTGACACGGCTATCAATACGGCGATGGAGGCCATAGATAAGGTAAGAGATACATCCACATCCCATGAACGGTGCAGTATCATTGAGGTTATGGGACGCCATGCGGGCTATATTGCGCTTTGGTGCGGTATTGCCAACGGCGCGGAGGACATTCTTCTGCCGGAACGGTATGACGGCAACGAACAGATGCTGATTAACAGGATTATAGAGAACAGGAAGCGGGGCAAGAAGCACCACATCATTATTAATGCCGAAGGAATCGGCCATTCCGCTTCCATGGCCAGAAGAATCGAAGCGGCGACCGGGCTGGAGACAAGGGCAACCATACTGGGCTACATGCAGAGAGGCGGCGCTCCCACCTGTAAAGACAGGGGATATGCCTCCATCATGGGTTCAAAAGCGGTGGAACTGCTGGCCGAAGGAAAGACAAACCGGGTGGTAGCGTATAAGCACGGAGAATTTGTTGACTTTGATATTCAGGAAGCGCTTAATATGACAAAGGATATTCCGGAGGATCAGTACGAAATCAGCAAGCTTCTGGTAAGATAGAAGGATTGCAGGCCGGGAAAAGACAAAAAGATTGATAGGTATATGAAAAAGGCATACTGTCCGGAGGGCAGAATGCCTTTTGATGTGTAACGGATGGAGGATAAGATGGAGAATGCGGCAGGTGGTAAGCATGAGGAGAATATCGTTCTCTGCGGCGCCAATTCCTATGTGGAAAAATATTATTTTAACGAGCAGTTTGCCGGACTACCGGAGGGGATCAAGGAGGAACTCCATATTATGTGCGTACTCTTTACGGAAGATGTGGGAGGCGCCATGATGCTGGAATTTGCTCCGGACGGAACGCTGGAGTTCCGGATTGAGGCTGAAGAGACGGACTATCTCTTTGATGAGATTGGCAGCGGGCTTAAGGTAAAGCAGTATCAGAGGGAAAAGCGGGAGCTGCTGGAATCTCTGGAGTTATATTACAAAGTATTTATCCTCGGGATACCGGCGGAACAATTGCTGGAAGAGCGGGAGGAAGACGGAGAAGAACAGAGCAGATGAAGTTACGAATAGGAAATGTAGAACTGGAGAACAACGTTACACTGGCCCCCATGGCCGGAGTGACGGATCTCCCCTTCCGGCTGCTGTGCAGGGAGCAGGGCTGCGGCCTGATGTGTACGGAGATGGTCAGCGCCAAGGCACTTCTTTATAATAACAGGAATACGAAACCAATCCTGGCGGTAAGGGAAGAAGAGCGTCCGGTAGCCGTACAGCTTTTCGGTTCGGATCCCGATATCATGAGCGATATGGCGCTCCGGCTGGAAGAAGGTCCTTATGATATCATTGATGTCAATATGGGCTGTCCGGTCCCGAAGATTGTAAACAATGGCGAAGGCTCGGCTCTGATGAAAAATCCGAAGCTGGCCGAGGCAATCCTGACCTCGATGGTTAAAAAGCTTCATAAACCGGTAACCGTAAAATTCAGAAAGGGATTCGATGATTCCTGTGTCAATGCGGTGGAGTTTGCCAGGATGGCGGAGAGCTGCGGCGTCTCTGCGGTGGCGGTTCACGGGAGGACCAGGGAACAGTACTATTCCGGAAAAGCGGACTGGGACATTATCCGTCAGGTGAAGGAAGCGGTTAAAATCCCGGTTATCGGGAACGGCGACATTTTTACGCCGCAGGATGCCAAGCGGATGATCGACCTGACGGGCTGTGACGGTGTCATGGTGGCCAGAGGCGCCAAAGGCAATCCGTGGCTGTTTGGGCGTATCAACCATTATCTCGATACCGGAATTCTTTTGCCTCCCCCGGACAGGGAAGAGCTAAAAGCGACAATTATCCGCCACGGCAGACTGCAGACGGAATTCAAGGGCGAACACATTGCGATGCGTGAAATGCGGGGGCATGTGGCCTGGTATACGGCCGGTTACCCTAATTCATCTTCCCTTAGAAATGACATCAACAAGGTTGCTTCGATGGAGGAATTGATTACCCTGATTGAGGAACGCTTATAACGAAAAAACCCTTGTAAATAAACGGAAAACGCAGGTTCCGATTCTTGACAAGGGGAACTTTATCAGTTATAATAGTGCGATGCAATATTAGAACGATTTCGGAGACGAATTATCGGAAGGAAGGATAGTTGTCATGGCAGAAAAGAAAAATATTTTAACGTATGCAGGTCTTAAGCAGTATGAGGATGAGCTGCAGGATCTGAAGGTGAATAAACGCAGGGAGATCGCCCAGAAAATTAAAGAAGCAAGAGAGCAGGGAGATTTGTCCGAGAATGCGGAATACGACGCTGCGAAGGATGAGCAGAGGGATATCGAGGCCAGGATCGAGGCTCTTGAGAAGCTTCTTAAGAATGCAGAAGTAGTTGTGGAGGACGAGATTGACCTTGACAAGATCAGCGTTGGCTGTAAAGTTAAACTTCTGGATGTGGAAGAAGACGAGGAGATGGAATTTAAGATTGTAGGTTCCACAGAGGCCAACAGCCTTCAGAACAAAATCTCCAACGAATCTCCGGTAGGCCATGCGCTGCTTGGCAAGAAAGAGGGAGAAACCGTTCAGGTAGAGACACAGGCAGGAATGATTCATTATAAGATACTGGAAATCCAGAGAGTATCATAATTTAAGTTCACAAAGGAGTGGAAGAAATTGGCAGAGCAGAATCAGCAGAATAAGAAGGAAGAACAGGATTTAAACCAGCTTCTTAAGGTGCGCCGCGAAAAGCTGGCGGAGCTTCAGGAGAATGGAAAGGATCCGTTTCAGATTACGAAATTTGATGTTACGGCACACAGCACCGACGTAAAGGACAACTTTGAGACCATGGACGGCAAAGAGGTGACTCTTGCGGGACGAATGATGTCCAAACGTGTGATGGGCAAAGCGTCTTTCTGTAATATCCAGGATTTAAAGGGCAATATCCAGTCTTATGTTGCCAGAGACAGTATCGGTGAGGAATCCTATAAAGAATTCAAAAAGATGGATATCGGTGATGTAGTGGGAATCAGAGGTACGGTATTCAAAACTAAGACAGGAGAGATTTCCATTCATGCGGAAGCCGTAACCCTTCTATCAAAGAGCTTACAGATTCTGCCGGAGAAATTCCACGGCCTTACCAATACAGATATGCGTTACAGACAGCGATACGTTGATCTGATCATGAATCCCGAGGTTAGGGATACGTTTGTGAAGCGTTCCCGGATTATCAAGGAAGTCCGTAACTTCCTAGACGGCCGCGGATTTATGGAAGTGGAGACGCCAATGCTTGTTCCGAACGCAGGCGGTGCGGCGGCCAGACCGTTCACTACACATTACAATGCCCTGGACGAAGATGTTAAATTGCGTATTTCACTGGAGCTGTACTTAAAGAGGCTGATCGTGGGCGGTCTTGAAAGAGTCTACGAAATCGGCCGTGTATTCCGCAACGAAGGCGTGGATACGAGACACAATCCTGAATTCACCCTGATGGAATTATATCAGGCGTATACCGATTATTATGGAATGATGGAACTGGTTGAGACGATGTTCCGCGAGGTGGCGAAGAAGGTTCTCGGCACGGCGAAGCTCATATACGACGGTGTGGAGATTGACCTGGAGAAGCCGTTTGAGAGGATTACGATGGTGGATGCCCTGAAGAAATACAAGGGAATCGACTTTACGCAGATCAAGACGGACGAGGAAGCAAAAGCGCTGGCGGATCAGTATCATATTGAGTATGAGGCCAGACATAAGAAAGGCGATATCCTCAGCATGCTGTTTGAGGAGTTTGTGGAAGAGCATCTGGTACAGCCTACCTTCATCCTTGATCATCCGATAGAGATCTCTCCTCTGACGAAGAAAAAACCGGAGAATCCCGACTATACGGAGCGTTTTGAGCTGTTTATCACAAAGCGCGAGATGGCTAATGCCTACTCCGAATTAAACGATCCGCTGGATCAGATAGAACGTTTTAAAGCACAGGAAGCCCTGCTGGCGGCAGGAGATGAAGAAGCCAACTCAATGGATGAGGACTTTGTCAATGCCCTGATGGTTGGTATGCCTCCGACCGGCGGTATTGGTATCGGGATGGACCGGTTCATTATGATTTGCCCT
>OBUZ01000967.1_pt1 | contig 11136 bp, 11 predicted proteins | sample 1494961 | NCBI WGS metagenome assembly OBUZ01 (sample SAMEA2579939, study PRJEB22360) | human gut metagenome | biome: human gut; feature: human-associated habitat; material: faeces | place: Denmark | collected 2008/2010
CATAACCGGAAAGGTGATGAGATACCGGGCGGGCAGATACAGAATCGTGCTGGGAGCTGCTTTGGGAGCTGTCTGGGCCGTCCTGTGCGCGGCATTTCCGTCCATTCCCCCCGCAGTCTCTTTTTTTATGACCTACGCCGTGGTCAGCTGCCTGATGGTGGTGACTGCATTCGGCGTCAGAAAGAAGCGGGAGATTGGCAAGGCTGTAGCCTGCCTCTATCTGGTAACCGTCATGATGGCCGGAGCCATGCAGGCTCTCTACCAGCATACGATGGCCGGTTATTATATAGAACAGATCCTTCGCGGAAATAACCGGGCGGCCATGCCGTTTTACCGGCTGCTGCTGCTGGCTGCCGGCGCATACTTCGGCGTGAGGGGTATCCTGGGCTTCGTTCTGGAGGCCAGAAAGAGCCGGAACCATTTCTACGAGGTAACGATGCATTACAGAGGGCGGAAGAAGACGGTGACAGCGCTTCTCGATACCGGTAACCGGCTGTATGAGCCAGTGACGCACCGGCCGGTTCATGTGGTGACCTACGAGGCGCTTAAGGAACTGTGCGAGAGCGTGTCCTCTGTCATATACATTCCGTTTGGGAGTGTGGGAAAGAAGGAAGGCGTGATGCCCGGGATTTTCCTGGATGAAATGGAAATACGCCAGGGCAGTGACGTGAAAATTATAGAAAAGCCTCTGGTGGCTGTCTGCCGCCGTCCCCTGTCTGTAGATGGGGAATACCAGATGCTTCTGCATGAAGATTAGTTTCAGATGAAAAGGAGAGATTACCGATATGATATTAAAAGTTTCCGTACCAAACCGTTTTCAGTTTAAAGCCGTACCCACGTTTAAGACGCTGATGATGCCGAAGCAGGGAGAGATTCATTACATTGGCGGCGCCGATATTCTTCCGGCCCCACTGGATAATGAGTCCGAGGCGAGAGTGATTGCCATGCTGGGAGGCGAAGACGACCAGAGCGCAAAGTCGGAGCTGATCGAGCATAATCTCCGCCTTGTCGTCTACATAGCCAAGAAATTTGATAATACCAGTGTCGGCGTAGAGGACTTAATCTCCATCGGAACCATCGGCCTGATCAAGGCGATCAACACCTTTAACCCTGAGAAGAACATCAAACTGGCCACCTACGCGTCGCGCTGTATTGAGAACGAGATTCTCATGTATCTGCGGCGCAACAATAAGACGAAGATGGAGGTCTCCATTGATGAGCCGTTAAATGTGGACTGGGATGGAAATGAACTTTTGCTGTCCGATATTCTGGGAACAGACGAGGACGTGATCTACAAGGATTTGGAGACAGAAGTGGAACGCAATCTCTTAAATTCCGCCATCAGCCGGCTGAGTCCAAGGGAGAGAAAGATCGTGGAGCTCCGCTTTGGCCTGTCCGACGAGGAGGGGGAGGAAATGACCCAGAAAGAGGTGGCCGATTTGCTCGGAATCTCCCAGTCCTATATTTCCCGTCTGGAAAAGAAGATTATGAAGAGGCTGAAAAAAGAAATTGTGCGTTTTGAGTAGCGGAAGAAATTAATATTTATCCGTTTTTTCTTTAAAAATGATTTGATCTATAGTATAATAATAAAGTGTGGCACGTCGGAAAGGTATAAGGCTTTCCGGGTGCCACTTTTTATGTAGTAGGAAAGTACTCCTATTACATAAAAGGCCTTCCGGGCAGGGCAGCGTGCCCCGCTTTATCGGGTATGTGCAGTTCGCGCCAAGGAAATATGGTTGTATTTTTCGCAACTTTTTTATAACAGCAAACGTCTAACAGACAGAAGAGGAGAGAGGAGGAAGAATATTTGAAGAAGAATTTAGAAGCTGAAGCTGAGAAAATACTCCTGACCAATTATGAAAAGTATTATCGTCTCGCCTACAGCTATGTGAACAACGAACAGGATGCGCTGGACATTGTCCAGGAAAGTGCTTATAAGGTGATGAAAGATATTAGTAAGGTGCGGGAGCCGGATTATTTATCCACCTGGATCTACCGCGTGGTGATGAATACGGCCGTCGATTTTCTGAGGAAGAGACAGAAGGAGAGCATCGGTCTGGAGGGGGTGGAGATTCCCCACGAGGATGTCTATCATGAGGATGATCCGATGGAGCTTCTTAAGTCACTGGAGGAAAAAGACCGTACCATCGTGGTATTAAAGGTTATAGAGGAACTGAAGCTGGAAGAGATCGCTGTGGTGCTGGATTTGAATGTCAATACGGTAAAAGCAAGACTGTACCGGGCACTGAAAAAACTCAGAATCGAACTGAAGTCGGAAATGTCATAGAAAGGGGACACATTATGGAAAACGACAGCAGAAACAATTTGGAGAAGTTAAAAGAAGAATATCATAACATTCCGGTGCCGGCCTCGGCCAGGGAAAACATGATGGCAGGAATTGAAAAGGCAAAAAAGAAAAGAGGATGAGAATCGTGATACAGTTTACAAAGAAGACAGGATTAACAGCGGCGGCCGCGCTGCTCGCCATCACCGTGATGGCAAACGTAAGCCCTACGACCGCAAATGCCATGGAAAATATTCCGGTACTCGGAACCATTGCCAAGGTGGTAACCTTCCGGACCTTTGAAGATACAAAAGATAATTATGAGGCGAAGATCGATATTCCCCAGGTATCCATCGGAGATCAGGCGAATACAGAGGTCAACAAGTCCATCGAGGAGTATGCGAACCAGCTGATCGCCGAATACGAGAAGGAAGTGACAGAGGACGTTGCCGGCGAGGGCCATTACTCTGTAACCTCCAGCTATCAGGTGGTGACAGACAATGATAAGTATCTGTCTCTGCGCATTAACACAACCGTGATTATGGCCAGCGGTGCGGACTTTGTGAAGATCTTCACGATAGACAAGGCAACAGGCCAGGTAGTAACCCTGAAGGACTTATTTCGGGATAAAGCGGATTATATTCAGGCTCTCAGCGATAATATAAAAGAGCAGATGAGGGCTCAGATGGCGGCGGACGACTCCAAGATGTATTTCTTTGAATCCGGCGAGGAGGCCGCAGAGGACTTCAATCAGATTACAGGTGACGAGAGCTTCTATTTCAACGGGAATGGAGAGCTGGTGCTTGTATTTGACGAATATACCGTGGCTCCGGGATATATGGGAGTTGTGGAATTTACGATCCCGAAATCGGTAACGGGAGATATTGGCTGATTGGGGTAATTTGGAATAAAGAGTCCGGGTGTCCGGATTCTCCTATGAAATAACAGCAGCAGGCGTCTGGACGAATGTGTCCGGATGCCTGCTGCTGTTTTTGGTTGCGTCCTGCCTCATACAATGATATAATTTTTCGACCCCACTCTTTCAATAAAAAAATTACAGGAGATGAAACTTTTCACATTCTGTGTTTGTCAATAAAGTAGACGGGAACAAATACAGCATGCCTGTGAAAGGAGACAGAAAACAAAATATGAAACAGGATCATTATGACATTGTGGTAAATTATATCATTGCAAATCAGAAGAAGTTTTACAGGCTGGCCTATACCTATGTGAGAAACGAGAACGACGCGCTGGATATCGTTCAGAATGCCATCTGCAGCGCGCTGGAGCATTATGAGTCGATACGGGAGATCTCGTATATTAAAACCTGGTTTTACAGAGTGCTGGTTCATGAGAGTCTGAACTATGTCAGAAAGAGGAACCGGGAAATCGTGAGTGATGAACCGCTGGGTGAGGAGGCCGCCTATGTGGAGCCGGGCTACGGGGAGACGGAGGGGTTCTTTGAAGAGCTGGACCGTCTTCCGGCCGATACCCAGAATGTGATCAGACTGAGATTTTATGAGGAGATGTCTCTGCAGGAAATTGCTGCGGTTATGGAACTGAGTGTAAACACTGTAAAATCGAAATTGTACAGAGGGCTTAAATCATTAAAGGAGGAGCTGGTGATATGAGTAGATTAAAGGACAGCAAGAACGTATACGACAACATTCCGATCCCGGACCGATTGGAGGAGACTGTGGCCTCAGCTATTGCGCAGGCCGCCGCGCGGCGAAAAGAAGAAAATGGCGTACCGGACCAGCCGGCAATGGATCGCCGGGACAGGAAAAAATGGAGAAGGCGGTGCAGAGTGATCTCCGGCTGTGGTCTGGCTGCTGCTGCCGCACTGACGGTAGTGGTCGCCGTCGGGGTTAATACCAGCCCGACATTTGCTGAAGAAATACGGGGGATTCCGGTGATTGGAACTATCGTAAGGCTGTTTACCGCAGAATCGTGGCAGTCTGACACGGATGATGCCGGAATCTCGGTGGAGGTCCCGGGAATTGAGATGATTCGCGGCGAGACGAAAAATCTGGCGGAAGAGATCAACGAGGAAATCAAGGCGAAGTGCGATGCCTACGCGGCAGCGGCCGTAGAACGGGCAAAGGAGTACAAAAAGGCATTTCTGGATACGGGAGGAACGGAAGCGGAGTGGAAAGAGCATGATATCCAGATTCGCGTATGGTATGAACTGAAAAGCCAGAACGATTCCCATCTCTCCTTTACGGTCAGCGGATCCGAAAACTGGGTCTCCGCCTACAGCGAGACGTATTACTACAATATCGACCTGACAAACGGAAGGTATCTGAGCCTTGAGGACCTTTTAGGACCGGATTATAAGGAAAAGGCGAATGAGAGCATACGCGCCCAGATCAAAGCGCGGGAAGCGGACTCTGAAGTGAAATTCTTTACAAAGGCTGAAGGCGGCTTTGAAACCGTGACGGCGGATACCCCGTTCTATATTAATGAGAAGGGCAATCCAGTCGTAGTATTTGAAAAGTATGAGATTGCGCCCGGGGCGCTCGGACGTCCGGAGTTTGAGATCGAAAGGCAGACGGAGGAGGAGAAAGCGCCTGCGGAGACCGCGGCAAAGGAGCGTATGACGGAAGAACAGACGGAGTCCGGCGGCCTGGATAATTTCTCCGTGGATCAGAGCGAGGCGGAGGCCTTCGCCGGCAGAATTCAGAAGGCTGTCGCAGAACAGGATCTGGAGGCGCTGGCTGACTGTATCTCCTTCCCTACCTATATAGGTTTTCCGGATGAAGGCGTCGTGGTCAGTACGAGAGAAGAATTTCTCGCTTTCGGAAAAGAGAAGATCTTTACGGCTGATCTTATTTCCTCCATAAAAAATACGGATATTACAGCGCTGGAGGCGAGCATGGCAGGGTTTCATATACAGGAGCAGTCGGAGGAGAGGAAACCAGGCATCACATTTGGTATCGTGGATGGAAAACTGGCTGTTAATGGAATCAATTACTGATCTGTAAAGTGGGGAAAGGCAGCCTCTCTGAAAAGGATACTGGACGGTCTTCCTGAAGATGCGCTTGACATGAGAGGTCTATCGTGATAGACTTAATGCAAAGGACTACTGCGATAGACCAGAACCATGCGGCAATGATGGATTGGAGGGAGGCATTTACATGGAAGAAAAGAAGGAGATTCGTGAAAAGAATCAGATAGAAGAAAAGAATCAAATAGAAGAAAAGAAACTGTATGAGAGCGAATACCGTTTCATGAACCTGATCTGGGACAATGAGCCGGTGAATTCCACGGAGCTTGTGAGAATCTGCGGAAAAAAGCTGGGATGGAAGAAGTCCACCTGTTATACGGTCTTAAAAAAACTGGCAGGAAGGGGCTTCGTGAAGAATGAACAGGCCGTCGTGAGCTCACTGATTCCCAGGGAAGAGGTTTTAAAGTACGAGAGTGAGACGGTAGTGGACAGAAACTTTGACGGTTCTCTGCCCGCCTTTGTGACTGCTTTTCTGAAGGACAGAAAGCTGACAGCGAAGGAAGCGGAGGAAATAAGACAGATGATAGAAAAGGCGGTGAAGTAATGGATGTGGATCAGATGATGATCACTCTTTTGAACATGAGCATTACCGCAGGCTTTGCCGCCCTTTTGGTGATGGCGCTGCGCCTGCTGTATAGGAGGCTTCCCAAGCGGTTTTCCTGTGTGCTGTGGCTGGTGGTGATCTTTCGCTTTTTATGCCCGTTTTCCCTCCAGTCGGCTTACAGCCTGCTGCCATTTTATTCGAATCCCCTGGAGGAGCGGATCATCTATGAAAACACGCCCTCCATTGATTCGGGGGTCTTCTTTATAGACCGTCCCGTAAACCAGGTTCTGGAGCAGACTATGACCGTGACCAATCCCTATATGTCGGTCAATCCCATACAGATCCTGCTGTTTGTGATGCTGGTAGTCTGGGAGGCGGGGATGCTGGTCTTCTTCCTCTTCCATTTTGCCGGGTATATCCGTTTAAAATGGAGGCTTGGAACGGCAGTGAAGATCCAGGAGCCCGATCCGGACCATGAGGCTGAAAAAGGCCGGAGACCGGAACACGGGATTTATGAATCTGACCGGATTCCTGGCGCCTTTGTCATGGGAATATTCCGCCCGGTGATCTATCTTCCTTCAAACTTAACGGAGATGGAACGGGAGTGTGTCTTGAGGCATGAACGGATCCATATCCGGCGTCGTGACTATCTCGTTAAGCTTCTGGGGCTTCTGATGGTTATCGTGCACTGGTTTAACCCCATTGCCCATATAGCATTCCGTCTGCTCTGCAAGGACATGGAGATGTCCTGTGACGAGGCGGTGGTGAGCGAGCTGGGAGAGGGCGGAAAGAGGCAGTACTCGCTGGCACTCCTGTCTGCTGCGGAGAAAGGCAGCGGAGCGCGCCTGCCCCTGGCCTTTGGAGAGAGCCATACGAAATCGAGAATAAAGAATGTTTTAAACTATAAGAAAGCGGGCTTCAGGATCACGCTCTGCGCCGTGATCGTAACGGCAGCGGCCGTGCTGTGCCTCATGACCGTCAGGGGAAAAACCGTGGATCCGGAGGCGGTTTCCATCATTGGAGGCGGAGACGGTCCTACCAGCATTTTCATTGCAGGTAAGGATGACAGCGAGACGCCGGCTATGCCTGTGGAAATGCCGGATACCTCCTGGCTTTCCGGACAGGTATTGGAAAAGGGGCTTGAAAGTACCATTACCATAGATTACGCCTCAAAGGATCAGATCATTTTTCATGGAAGCTGCGGCCTGTTCAGTTTTCAGCTTGAAGACGGTAAATGGGTGCCGAATTTAATCATTGGGCCGGATGATACGGGAACCATCGACTTGGAGGCGATAACCAGCGCGCTTGATGCGGTGAAAAAGGAACCGGAATCGGAAGACAGCGTTCACAGAGAAGATTCTTTCGTCGGTAAGAATCCGGCAGCCGGAAGTTCTTTTATCGATTACGATGTGGAAAAGCTTGCCGACGGAAGCATCGCCGTACTTGGAGGTATGGGTACCTCCTCGAGCAATGGAGGATTAACGGGAAAGCTGGTGGATGTATTTTACGGCTGGTACAATCCGGACGATATGGTGATGCATCAGGCATACTTATTCGCCGGAGACGGTACAATGGTGGAAAATAACAGCGGAGAGATCGAAGAGCGGCGGTACTTGTTTACGACCGACGGCGCTGATTACTTCCTCAGAACTCCGCAGACAGCTCTTGAATTTGAACTGCAGGATGGAAAAGAGCCGGAAAGCCTTCATTTTCCATATGACCGGCTGGAGCTGGTGAGAAATGCAGGGGGAACTGTCCAGGTTCTGGATCCCATGGTGATCATGGGACAGCCGGAAAGCCAGAAGATGGTTCTGGCGGAAGGAAGGATCTACTATTACGGTGCGGCGAAGGCGGATATACTGAGCTTTAAATCTCATTCCCTGATCGGAATCCGCACGGATGGCAGCGACCGCCGGGTAGCCGGGATCGACTACTCGGTTTGCAGGGGTCTGTCCTACGACAACGGCTATCTCTATTATGAAGGCTGGAAAAATGCCATGGAGTTCCCGCGCCCGATTTACCGCATGAAGCCTGATTTCAGTGAGATAACAAAGCTGGGAGATTTTAACGGAAACCTGATATCCGTGGTGGATGGAACCTTCTATCTGTTAAGCGCGGAGAAACCAGCCATCGTGCTGACGCGGGAAGGCCGCTTTGATGAGGTCATATATTACGATAAGTGCGGATACGACGCGAAGAACTATGAGTGCGTGGCGGCGTCCGCGGCCGACGGGAAGCTTGCGATGAAGTTCGTGAATCTGTCGGAGAACGGGGAGTATGTGAATTATGAGATTCCGCTGGCGGCGGGGGATTTGTGGAAGAAGGTAAATAAAAAGTGATTACCGGTGTGTTGGGTATACTTGTGTGTTGGGTATAATTCATTACAGTAATAGAAAAAGATGCAAGTTGCCAGGTAAATGGAATGATATTTATAATTGAGCAATCGTGTTTAAAATGTATATAGTGTGTTTTTTTCGAAGGCAGGATCATAAATACTGATCCTGTCTTCACTTTTTATCTTAATAGTTTAAGGGAAAAGACTATAAAAGTATAGTCGATACATGGGGGAGAATATGTAATAAATATAGATAATACCGGAGCGATGGAATTGAATTGACAATATGATGTCAAAGAGATATACTTAAATGACTAAACGTATATAGTCATTTGTGCTCCGCGACACAAGTGAAAATTAGAGGCAATCCAATTATATTTGACATTTTTAATAGTTGAGTAATAAAAGGTGAGAGGTGCATAGGTACATGACTGGTATGTCGTGTATCTTAAGCATAACTATATTATAGGGAAAGCGTTGAGTCCGATGATTATTTCATTTTTATCCGATGCATTTAACTAATACGTTTATAAATACGAAAAGAGAGGTACTTTATGAAATTACTGAAAAAAATAATTGCAATGATAACTGGAGTCAGCCTGTTAGCCGTAACTATGAATTTTCCGTTTTTTGCTCAGGGAAACACAACTTCTGCGCAAAGTGATTTCGAATCCCTGCTTAACGAGTATCATATCACGGTGCGAGGAGCGAGTGCCGAGATAAGTGCGAAAGAACTTAAGGGAATAATGAAAACAGGGAGTCCCTCCGCGCGTATACAAAAAATTAATATGAATACAGATGCGCCAGTCAGATTATCTGCAAAAGAGTTACTGGAACTGCAGTATTATAATACAGAAGGCGAAATGAGAGAGAGTTTTCTTTCAGAAGCACGCAATTCCGTAATTGATGTAGAACTGGTACGGGGAAAGACAACTTGGGGAATTGGAAGTTCTTTCACTCCGTATGAAGATCCTGATGCGGCTGCGCCGAGAAAAACAACAAATATTTCATATAAAAAGACGGAAAACCTAAAATATATAAAAACACAGGATCTTGTTGGGGAATGCAAGATCCTGTGTTTTTATATATAGAGCAAAAGTTAGATGTAATCAATGTGGACAAACTTCATGTGTTTCGGTATCAATTAATGATCCCAGTATTATCTTGCCACACTTGGAACAGCGCTGGGCGTCATAATATTTGGTGATACAGCCGCCATTGCTTTTCTTTGAGTGTTTGGATATCGTTCCTTCAACATAATCATGATTGCAGGCAGCATACTCGGAACGGTCGGAAGTATCAATTTTATATATGTTTCCGTCGGTATCGGTGAACTGGTAATCATATAAAATGGGACTGGAACTATTTGTGAGCTTAAAATCTCCACTTTGAAAAACGATAGTGTCAGAGGAACGAATGTTTAATAGAGGATTATTCGAACTATTGCAAACCATATCCAGTTCCGTTGGGGATTGGTAAGCAAAAGCAGTAAAACTGCTGCACAAAACCATACAGGAAGCTAGTAATACAGATAATCTTTTTCCGTGTTTCTTTTGTTTATCAGGAATCATAATTAAATCCATCCTTTCTTTGAGACCGTTGTTCGAGTTACTGAATGAAGATGCGTAGGTGGTTCGATACTGCACGTCATTAGCTGCCATATCTATGATTAGCGAGGCATAATTTTTCCGATCCTTTTGATTCATTCCCAGTGTGACTATTTCATCACAGGAGGCCTCGACCGTTTTATTTAATTGAAGTTCAAGAAGATAGACCAACGGGTTAAACCAGTAGATGCAAGTGACAAGATGTCGTAGAAATAAAAATAATGTATCACAACGACGAATGTGAGTCAGCTCGTGTTTTAAAATAAGTCTTTGTTTTTCAGATGACAGGTTAGCAGGCAACACGATAAGAGGTGAAAGTATCCCCGCTGTAAATGGGCTTATACAATTTGATTGATATAGGCGGACTTTTCTTTTGATTCTCACAGTTTGACGATAATGATCGACATAATCTATAATATCTAGATCAGTGATTTCCGTCATAGACAACTGAATCAGTTTTTTAAATCGAAAATATTTTAACTGTTGCCAGACAAATGCGGCAATGGCCATGACAATCCAAATAAGCACAATCGTGAGATTTATCTGATAAGCAGAGTTTGTATAGGTACTGTGAGGAGTGGATACCATAATTGGAATATTTCCGGCAAGTTTAAAATCGGTCTGAGTTGGTGCTTGGTGCAGAATCAGTTTTAGAAATCCTAACGGAGTCAGAAAAAAGAATAGCACGAGCTTCAATATGATATATTTCCAGCGATTGCTCAAACTATTTTTAAAAATTCTGACAGCAATTAAGTATAATAAAAATAAAATACTTCCGGTGAAGCACATTGTAAAAATAATATTCAATGTATTGTGTCCCTCCTTAAAACTTATAATTGATCCAGATATTCCTTTAATTCTTTAATATCTTCGGATTTTAAAGAGTGACTATCGGATAAGGCCGCTACAAATTTTTTTAAAGATCCACCGTAAAGAGCGTTAAGAACTTCAGAAGCCTTTTGTGCTTCATATTCTTCTTTCGTATACGCATAAATATATTTTCGCCCGTTTTTTACTACGAGACCTTTTTCAATCAACCGGGTTAAATAAGTATTCACCGTCTGACGTTTCCATTCTTTGCCTAAGTGCTCAAAATATTCAATTAATTCATTGATAGTTATCCAGTGTTTACTTTCCCATAAGACGTTCATAATGGCCTGCTCAGCAGGTGTAATATCTTGCTTCATTCAACTCACTCCCAATGGTATGATATATACGACTAATAACATTAGTCGTATATATCATACCATTTACACAAGTTCTTGTCAATAAAAGAGCTGCATTGAGTGGAAAATTATAATATAACAGCATCCGATGGCAATTTTGAAAAAATGATCAGCATCTTAGATATGACTATAC
>OBUZ01000969.1_pt1 | contig 11133 bp, 9 predicted proteins | sample 1494961 | NCBI WGS metagenome assembly OBUZ01 (sample SAMEA2579939, study PRJEB22360) | human gut metagenome | biome: human gut; feature: human-associated habitat; material: faeces | place: Denmark | collected 2008/2010
GGCGGGTTTGCCATTCCCAGTATGGTGAGAACGCTGTTCACCGGGCCTTCCCCGCGAAACAGCGCCATAAAGATCACGCCAAAGGCCACGCTGGATGTTAGCTGCGGGAAGAAAAAGATTGTCTTAAATACTTCGCTTCCCTTTAGCTTCTGCTGAAGCAGCACAGCCAGCAGCAGCCCAAATAATAGTGTGAGTGTCACACTGACTATGGAATAATAAATATTATTTCGCAGCGATGTATAAAAATAGTCGTCGCGAAACAGCTTCTTAAACAAATGCCGCGTCACTGAATCCGTCGTAATTTGTCAGCGACAGCAGCAGTCCCCAAACGACCGGTACCAGTGTAAATATGAAAAAACCGATCATATTTGGCAGCAGAAACAAGTAACCGGCTATTTCTTCTCTCCTGGCCATTTTCGAAATTTTGATTTTTGTTTTCTTCTGATTCTTCAATCGTACCACTCCTTCCTGCGTAAACCCGTGCAGACGGATATCCGGCTTATCAGCCGGACATCGCGTCTCTCACACGTTTAATTGATCACATCAGCTCTTCTCGATTCAAAATTTTTCATCGTGGTATCGATATCCTGCTCACCGACCATATACAGCTCCATCTCTTCCTTCAGGATCGTCTCTACCTCAGCATACTTGGGATGGTATTTTGTATCGATGGCATTGTTTTCCGAGAATACAATTTTTGCGAGAGTGTCGTCGGACTGCTCCGCTGCCTTTAAGTAAATATCCTTGATCTCGTCATCATTGTACGCTGTCAGCGTACTGTTTTCTGCAATGATCTTAGCTCCGTCATGGGTACACATCCACTGAATAAAATCGTAAGCCTCGGCCGGATGTTTGCTGGTCTTTGATACTGAGAGAAAATTCATGGAGCACGGCGCCGTATAGTCCCTGGAGCCTTCTGGAATTGGCATTGGCATTACTTTATACTTGAATGGCATTTCACCGCTCTCATACTTTAGATTGTAAGCAGCAACACCCCATGTACCATTCTGGAACATGGCGACAGTCTCAGCCGGAGCTGTGGTGAAAAGTGATCCCACATTCTGCCCCATCTCCAGTTTTTCCTCAAACGGTACGTGACTTCCATCCTCGTGGAGCGCTTTCCAGAGTTCCAGATTTTCCCGGATAATTGTGGTGTCCTCATCCATAACACTTCCGCCCATCTGCTGCATATAGACAAAATTATCCATGCCAACCAGGCCGCCGTACGTTTTGTCCTTCGTCAGTTTTTTTGCCAGCTCCCGGTACTCGTTCCAGGTAAGCTGCTCTGTAGGAACGTCTAATCCAGCTTTTTCAAACAGCTCCTCATTGATAAAAAGCAGCCATACCGCCTGACGGTAAGGAAGGCCGAAGATCCCCTCCTGGTTGCACTCCTCGAATACCTGTCCGTATACAGAGGTATCCAGCCCGGACTGCTCTACGTAAGAAGTGATATCCTGAATTGTCTTTTTATTCTGATAATCTCCGTAGGGAGCAATTCCATTGACACCCAAAACGTCGAACTCCACCCCGCTGGAGAAGGACGCCAGGATCTTATCCGCGTACTCGGTCGGCGGGAAATAAACCACCTCCACCTCGGCCACATCGCTCTGGGCATTATACGCCGCCACGGCAGGATCAAGGTATGACTGCTCGTCACTCCAATCATAGAATGTCAGCTTTACTTTTTCACCGCCGCCCCCGGCGGTCCCATTCTCAGTCCCCGCCTCAGCCTCGGTTTTGCTCTCTGCCTTCGCGCCCCCCTCTGTTCCTGCGCTGCCGTTTCCCGATCCGCATCCTGCCAGTGAGAATGCCATCACGCCTGCCATGCCAAGTGCCAGTAATCTTTTTTTCATCATCATATACCTCTCCTTTTTTTATTTGAGGATCTCTTCGATCCGTCTTTTCTCTTCCGAAGTAAATTCCCTGTTCTTCAGTGCAGCCACATTTTCCTCCAGCTGTGCCAGTCTGCTGGCCCCCAGGATCACGCTGCTCAGCCTGCCCTCTTCCAGAGCCCATACCAGAGCCATCTGAGCAAGAGACTGCCCACGTTCCGCAGCTACTTCATTTAATGACGAGGTCATCTCCAAAGTCTCAGGTGTAATCTGCTTCTCAGACAGGAACACACTGTGTCCGGCCGCTCTGGAATCCCCTGGAATCCCATTTAAATATTTACCGGTCAGAATACCCTGTTCCAAAGGACAGAATGCAATCGCCCCCATCCCCGACGCCTCAATGACAGGCAGCAGTTTTTCATTTTCTCTGTACACCATGGAATAGTGATGCTGATGAATGGTACACGGAACCTTCAGTTCCTTCAAAATTGCCACTGCTTCCATAAGCTCTTCCCGGTTGTAGTTCGACAATCCTATGTAAAGTGCTTTCCCCTGGTGCACCAGCCCCGCCAGCGCATCCATTGTCTCCCACAACGGCGTCTCTTTGTCGGGCCTGTGATGGTAGTAGATATCCACATAATCCAGTCCCATGCGTTTTAAGCTCTGGTCTAAGGAAGCCGTCAGATATTTTTTGGAACCGCCGTCTCCGTAAGGACCAGGCCACATGTAGTATCCTGCCTTTGTGGAAATAATCAGTTCATCCCGGTATTTTCCCAGATCGCTCTGCAAAATCTTTCCAAAGGTCTCCTCTGCGGATCCCTCCGGCGGCCCATAATTGTTGGCCAGATCAAAATGTGTAATTCCCATATCGAATGCGCCCAGCACCATTTCCCTGGCATTGCTGTATGTGCTCCCATATCCGAAATTATGCCAGAGGCCAAATGACATGGCCGGAAGCTTTAATCCGCCCGTTCCGCACCGATTGTAAACCATGGTGTCATAGCGGGTATCCTTTGCCGCATAACTCATAACCTATTCTCCTCTCCCATATTTCCCGACTGCTTCGACTACCCAGGAAATCCTGTTTAAATCAATATTTCTCGGAAGTGTGCAGTCGGCGCCGATAACCAATCCTCTGGTTCCGTGTTTTTCAAGAAGTGCTGCGGTATACGCCTCCACTTCCTCCTTCGTCCCGGAGCAAAGCACGCCCTGAGGTCTGTTATCAAATCCGCCCAGCACACATCTGCCGCCGAAGAATGCCTTTCCCTCTGTCAAGTCCATGTCTTCGATGAAGGTGGCCCAGTTGATCACCTTTGCCGGATAATCCTGCCACACCTCCACCCGGTTTTTATCCCCGGCCCATCCACAGCAGTGCAGAATATTATTATCACTGAACCGGTTAGCGTGCTCTAAGACCTTTAAATCCCCCGGTCTCACGTACATACGGTACTCCTCCGCCGTAAAACGGTACTCCTCCGCATTCTGTACACAGTAATAAATTCCCGTACAGCCAGCTTCCCGGATCAGCAGTTCGGACAGAAGCGCCGCATCCTGGGCGATGACGTCCATGGCATAAAGTACTGCCTCCGGATTCTGCCGCAGATGATTCATCAGCAGTTCATCGGATGTCGCAAACCGCAAATATGACATGGGGCAGAATACGTTATAGAAAGCGCACGCCTCTCCGTCCAATCTCTTCACAATCTCCTTCGCCCGTTTCACCTGACCGGTAATAAATGGATGATCCTGACCCATAGGGATCATTTTAAACCAGTCTTCCGGCTCTTTTATCTGGGAAATTATGGAATTCGGATAGTCAAAATACCCATCGCACATAATTTTCACCATATCCACATTACAACGATGGAAATAATCAATATGTGCATCCACACACTCCTGATCCAACTCCATATCTTCCGGCAGATGGAACCAGAATCCCACTGGTACCCGGTCTACTTTCTCATTCTCAAATGCCTTCATCAGGCGCTCTCTCTTTGTCATACTTTCCTCCAATTTTCTGTCTTAATTATTTATATAACCCCATACACAGCTGCAGGCAGTCAGATATGTCTGTCTAAGTCAATCAGGCACATGGTATAAATGGCCATGGCGTCCAAAAGCTGGCTGATACAGATCGACTCGTCCGCCTGATGAAAGTCACCGACCGGCCGTGCCGGATCCGGACGGTATATCTTCTTTCCCGGCAGCGCCATGCCGAACCCCAGACCTCCCGGCAGTTTTCTTGCATAGGTACCGCCGCTCATCGTGTATGCCGGATTATCATAGCCAGAATATTTATGGTAGCTGTCTGTCAGACACTGCACCACCGGATTATCAGCAGGGCAGTACATGGCTCCCGAATTCTTCCTGACACACAGCCTCAGACCGTAACGGCGGGCCGCCTCCCGCATTTTTTCCAGAGTCTCCGAACCGTCGGAGCAGGCGCCCCGGCTGTCCAGAACAGGATACCGGTAGTCTGCTGTGATTTTAAGCCTTCTCTCACTGCCGGAAGTGACTGCCAGGCCGGTAATTCCCCCCACCAGACAGCCGGATACCGTGTCCGATACCGCAGCGCCGATTCCTGTCCCATAGCCGTCGCGTCCGCAGTCACGCAAAAACTCTATCCATTGATTTTCTCCGGCACTCCTCTCATTCAGGCCGCAGGCCATCAATTCTTTCGCTAGAATTGTCACCGCACTTTTTCCCTGCTCCGGACTGATGATGTGGGCCGCTCTTCCGGAAGCTTCCACTACAGTTCCATGTTCCCCATCCATAACCGTTATTTCGGGAGATAACCGGAGACGCTCCTTCTGCTCTTTTGTCACTACGCCGGAGCGATATACGATACGAGCCTGATCGGGGATCGAGTTGGCACTGCTGCCTCCTTCCACGGAAATAATTGTTTCGGGCAGAAGCTCCCGTGTCTCAAACACCAGACTCAAATTCCCCTTTTCCCCATGGCAGACCGGAAATCCGCAGTCGGCCACCAGAGACACCTCCGGCATTGGCACATGAGCAATCATATAGGCGGCATCATCCATCGTATTTTCCTCACTGCATCCCACATAGAGACTGTAATCGCAGTTAAGGGAAACGAATTCTTTCAGATAGAGCAGCACATAGAGGATTCCCACTGCCGATGATTTATTATCCTGAACGCCTCTCCCTATGAGGAAATCATCCACAACAGTCATTTCATAGGGCGGATAAGTCCAGCCGTTTCCCTCCGGCACCACATCCAAATGAGACCAGATTCCAATTTCCTTTCCACTGCCGGAAGCAAACGATATTTTCCCGCCGTAATAATTGAAGCAATCCGTTTTAAAGCCTTTCCCGGCCGCCAGTTCCAGCATGGTATCCAGTACCTTCCGGCATCCCTTTCCAAATGGAAGCACATCGGAGTCCGGTTCTGAAACACTGCGGATATTTACAATTCTTCTCATATCTTCTATAATGTCATTGCGATGACTCTCCATCCATCGTCTTACATCATCGATTCCAGTTTCCGTCATATAACCTCCTTTCCTTCTTTTACAGATATCAATCCTTTCATTTTTGCAGGAAGGATTGTCTGTACTGATATGAGAAGTATAGCGGATGTAATATAAAAATTCTTTGCATGAAGGAGCGAAAACTATGCAAAATCGATCACCGTCATCGACTGATCTTCAATATCGCCATTATAATCTTCCATTGGAATTCCCTTCCTTTGCTTTCCTGGGAGACCGGTGGATTCTGCCCGATCATGCCGATTCCATGCATTTTCACAACTGCATGGAGATCGGATACTGTTTAAGCGGTCATGGCACATTCTACGTCGAGCAGAAGGCTCTTGAATTTTCTGAAGGTGATATCTGCATCATTCCAGAAAATACAATTCATATTTCCTGCAGTGACAGTCGTGTGGTCAGCCACTGGGAGTATATCCTTTTCGATCCCAAGCTTATGTTTCCTACCGGCGATTTTCATTTAATCGCAAAAGACAGCCGCCTTCTCTTTGACGATCCGCAGTTCTCCAATTTATTTTCGAAACAGGAGCATCCCGCTCTGATTTTCTTTGTATGCAGGATGTTCGAGGAATTCTATCATCATGAAACCGGGTACCGGGACGCCTTAAGAGGCCTTTTCATGGCCTTTATTACAGAGTATCTCCGCATCTGTCCCGATCGGAAAATCAGCGGCGAGGCCAGGCAGAATCTGCGTATCTATCCAGCTATTCTGCACATCCGAAGCTTCTACAGCCAGAAAATAACCGTGCCCGGTCTGGCGGCACTCTGTGGACTGAGCGAGCCTCATTTTCGCAGGATCTTTGAGGAAATCATCCATTTACCGCCGCTCGACTATATCCATCATCTGAGGATCCGGCAGGCGTGCTACTTTCTGGTACATACAAATACACCCGTCAGTGAGATATCCAAAATGGTGGGATTTTCCACACTCTCCAGCTTTAACCGCCAGTTTCAGATGGTAACGGGCACTTCACCGCGGAAATGGAAGGCAAAAAACAGGGACAGCATGGAATCCCACCGGATAACGTCACTTGATTCCGGAGAAGATATGGGCTTTTTTGTATTTGTACGGGAGGGAAAAAAATCCGTCCCTGCCGGGTTCCTCTGTACCGACCAGATACCGTATTCTTTTCGTTTCTGCCGCCTGTCTCTATTCCAGTGCCTGGCGGATATCTTCAATAATATCATCCACGTTCTCAATCCCAACACTGAAGCGGATCATAGAAGGATCCACGCCCGCGTCCACCAGCTGCTCATCGGTCAGCTGTCTGTGGGTATGGCTTGCCGGATGAAGCACGGAAGTACGCGCATCCGCAACATGAGTCACGATGGCGGCCAGCTTCAGGCGGTCCATAAATGTAACGGCCGCGTCGCGTCCCCCCTTCAGTCCAAAGGAAATTACGCCGCAGGTTCCGTCCGGCATGTACTTCTGAGCCAGTTCATAGTACTTGTCTCCCTTTAATCCCGGATAGTTCACCCACTCCACGTCATCGCGGGATTTTAAGTATTCCGCCACGCGCAGCGCGTTCTCACAGTGGCGCGGCACACGTAAATGCAGCGTCTCCAGGCCAAGATTTAAAAGGAATGCGTTCATCGGTGACTGGATAGAGCCAAGATCACGCATAAGCTGAGCCGTCGCTTTCATAATATAGGCCATCTTTCCGAATTTCTGTGTATAAACGATGCCGTGATAAGATTCATCCGGAGTGGTAAGTCCGGGGAACTTCTCCGCATTCGCTTCCCAGTCAAAATTGCCGCTGTCCACGATGCAGCCGCCCACGCAGGTTGCATGGCCATCCATGTACTTTGTGGTAGAATGGGTCACGATATCGGCGCCCCACTCAAACGGACGGCAGTTGATCGGAGTTGCAAACGTATTGTCAATAATCAGCGGCACGCCGTGTCTGTGTGCTGCCCTCGCAAACTTTTCAATATCCAGAACCACCAGGGCCGGATTGGCGATAGTCTCACCAAATACCGCCTTCGTATTCGGCTTAAATGCCTTCTCCAGCTCTTCCTCTGTCGCATCCGGATCCACCAGAGTCGAATCAATTCCCAGTTTCTTAAGTGTCACGGTAAAGAGATTGGTCGTTCCGCCGTAGATTGCCGCAGAACTGATCACGTGATCTCCCTCCCCGCAGATATTTAAAATAGAGAAAAATGACGCTGCCTGTCCTGAGGATGTCAGCATCGCAGCCACGCCGCCCTCCAGCTCACATATTTTCGATGCCACCGCGTCGTTCGTCGGATTGGCTAAGCGGGTATAGAAATATCCCTCGTCCTCCAGATCGAACAGTCTGCCCATCTTATCGCTGTCATCATATTTAAATGTAGTACTCTGATAGATCGGAAGTACTCTGGGTTCTCCGCTCTTCGGCTGCCATCCGCCCTGAATACAAACTGTCTCTCTGGAACGCTTATTCTGGCTCATGATTCTTCCTCCTGTGTTGTTAAGTCATATTTTCTCCCTAGTTTATCACAAAATTTTCCATAATTCAATATCCCTGCTGCCGGAGGTGCGGAAACAAAGAAACATCTTGAACTCCTCACCCATTTACAGTATAATATCTAAATGGAAAATTTTATCAATCACGCACAGGAGGTGCACATGGATAAATCAAAGGTTTACTATACGAATTTTCACACCACATTTTCAGAAAATCTGCCGCAGAAGCTAAAGAGGCTTATTAAAACTGCCGGCATGGAGCAGATTGATTTTCAGAACAAATACGCGGCAATCAAGATCCATTTTGGAGAACTGGGCAACTTATCTTTTCTCCGTCCCAACTACGCAAAGGTCGTCGCAGACCTGGTACGTGAAAACGGCGGGAAACCGTTTCTGACCGACTGCAACACGCTGTCTCATGGCCTCCGCAAGAATGCCCTGGATCACCTCGACACCGCTTACGAGAACGGTTTTTCCCCCTTCTCTACCGGCTGCCACGTTCTGATCGCCGACGGTTTAAAGGGCACCGATGAGGCTCTGGTCCCCATCGATGGTGACTACATAAAGGAAGCAAAGATCGGACGCGCCGTCATGGATGCCGATATTTTCATCTCCCTGACCCATTTCAAAGGCCATGAGAGCACCGGTTTCGGGGGCACCTTAAAGAACATCGGCATGGGCTGCGGTTCCCGCGCCGGCAAGATGGAGATGCATAACGCCGGGAAGCCCCACGTCGCGCAGGATACCTGCGTCGGCTGTCACGCCTGCGAGAAAAACTGTGCACACGGAGCCATCTCCTTCCAGGAGAAAAAGGCCTCTATCGATCACAATCGCTGTGTCGGCTGCGGGCGCTGTGTCGGAGTCTGTCCGGTAGATGCCGTGGAGACAGACTGTGATGAGTCCAACGACATCTTAAACTGCAAGATCGCAGAATACACGTATGCAGTCGTGAAAGACCGTCCCTGCTTCCATATCAGCCTCGTTACAGACGTCTCACCAAACTGTGACTGTCACTCCGAGAACGATATCCCGATTATTCCCAATGTCGGCATGTTCGCCTCCTTCGATCCGGTGGCCCTCGATATGGCCTGTGTGGACGCCGTCAACAGCCAGCCGGTTATTGCGGGAAGCATTCTGGAAAAACACGGCAGCGAGCACCACGACCACTTTACGGACGTTCACCCGGATACCAACTGGAAAACCGCAGTAGAACACGGCGTAAAAATCGGTCTTGGAAATAAGGAATACGAGTTGATTAAAATTTAAATACGGATCGCAATAAAAAGAATGCCTGAAGCAGACAGGATCAACGTATGATCCCTGGGTTTGCTTCAGGCATTCTTTTTTTAACAGATTGATCTTCGACCGATTTCCAGCCTGTTTCCTCTCCTACCTCCCCCGCTTATACTTCCCGCACAGCTCCCCTTTTTGCAGCACATGCCCTTCCATCGCCTTCAGCAGCTCCTTTTTCCCCGCAGTTCCCTCCAGCGGAAGAAGGCAGTCAAGGACGTAAAACCGAAAAACATATCTGTGCGTATTTCTCACAAAAACAGGCTGCTTCGGTCCCCGGTATCTGTTTTTTCCATACCCGCGCCCCTGCACGGCATTTCCCAGTTCTTTTACAACCGCTCCACAGGGGATATTTTCCGGAATCACGGCCATTGCCGGAAGATTCCAGATCAGCCAGTGATTATAAGCCGGGATAAACGGGATATCCAGATCATCCATAATCACGGCAATCGAAACCGCATTCTCACAGAGATTCTTTAACTCAAATTCCGGTGATATATCTCTGCCAAAGCCGGTATACTCCCTGGGTATATTTCCGTTATTCTCAAATGCCCGGCACACTGCCTTCAATTCCCTGTCGTCGCTCATGATTCTTTCCCCTTTTCCCTGACTCCCTCTCCCAGCGGAATCTTGTCCCTTCCAATCTGCCAAACCGTAATATCAGCATCCGTGACTTTTTTCTCCGGAATATTCCTGGCAATGATCAGTTCCGGCCACACAAATGTGGTCTCCACCGCCTTTCCGTCCAGGCAGATTTTGGAATATGGTGTAAAATTCTCACCATACACCAGAATACTGGAATCGTTATACACAATATCATCAATGGTGATGGGATCGATTCCCATCTGTAAATCCGTGGTCTGGTAGGGATTTTCCCCGCCGTACACCTCCCTGTCTCCGTACAGGATATCGTATTCCAGCGCCTTCATATCGGCCAGATACGTCTCCTCATCCTCCATTCCGCCATCCAGATAGTTCTGATGGAACCGCATCATGGTTCCCTCATGAATCCCCAGCATATCCAGTACGTGGGCGGCCAGCTGATACGCCTCCACATCCACCTTCTTCTTCGGAAGATTCATGTTGTTCCAGACCACATACTCCGTCTGATACAGGGATTTGTTGATCATCTCATCCTCCGTCCATTCAAAGCTGGGAAGGTGGTCTCCGTACATCACAAGTACGATGGGTTCCTCCCTCGTGCGAAGGGTATTGACAAGTGAACGGATAAAATCATCCATCTCACTGATCTGTTCACAGTAATACTTAAAATCCGGATACTTTCCATGGCCCTGCACCGATATGGTATAGATAAAATCAGGCCCCTCTGTGGAATCCAGCGTCCCTATAATCTCCTTCACCAGGATCTTGTCCTTGCACCAACCGGCCGGATTTCTCTCGATATTGTTCATGTATTCAATAGGCGTAAACGTATCGAACCCGATCTGTGCGAACACATTGTTCCTGTCATAAAAGGTCGCCTCGTTGTTGTGGATGGCGTGGGCCGAGTAGCCCAGATTCTTTAAATCAAAGGCCACACTCTCGCAGGAGGTCTTTTTCAGCACGGTTTTATAAGGATACTCGCCCGGTCCGAAAAAATCCAGATTCATACCCGTGATGGCTTCAAATTCCGTATTGGCTGTCCCCGCACCTACGGAAGGCACATTCAAATATCCATGGGGATAATTTTTCTGCAGCTGGTGGAAAAATGGGATGGGATCATAATTTTCCGCCCCACCGGATTCCGGATTGCCCGTCACCGGATTCTTCTTCCACAGAAGCGGGTCGAAAAAGGACTCCAGCTGGATCATAATGACATTCGGCTTCGTACTGGCCGAGACCGCATATGTATTTTCCGGAACCAGCTCCTCCGCCTTAATCACCTCGATCGTCTCCGTACCATAGTCCTCCGGCTTGGAGATTCCCGTGTTGAACATGGAATTGGCAAAACAGTAGGGGAACCCGTATGCCTGAAACGCCGCTCCGATATTGCCGAAACGCACCGCCACCAGCCCGGTGTTCATGGCAGCTGTCGTCAGTCCCAGAACCACCGCCG
>OBUZ01000977.1_pt1 | contig 11044 bp, 9 predicted proteins | sample 1494961 | NCBI WGS metagenome assembly OBUZ01 (sample SAMEA2579939, study PRJEB22360) | human gut metagenome | biome: human gut; feature: human-associated habitat; material: faeces | place: Denmark | collected 2008/2010
TTCCATGTAATAAATTGGGAACAGGCAGGCCAGCGTTATATGACATGTTTCCAGATGCAATAAAATTCAATATATGAATTTGTATAGAAAAAGGAAGGAAGCTTACCATCAACGGTATCTTCCTTCCTTTTTTCTTCCTTTTTCATTCCGCCATAAAGACTTCTCAACGTCTTAAAATTTTCTTGTAATCAGCAGTTCGACCGCCATCCGGTCATTCAGCCGCCCGGTCTTCACCGCTTCTTCCGCTTCCACGCACTGAGTCACACAGGACAGAATCTGCTCCCGCGTAAATGTCTTGGCCTGGGGCATCATCTTGCCTGCCACAAACGGCGGCACCTTGATTCGGGAGGCGATTGCCCCTTTATCCATTCCCTTTGCCATCAGTTCCTTCACCTGCAGAATCTGATTAAACTGTCTGGCAATCAGAAACATAATTCGCATCGGCGGTTCCTTGAGCGTAAGTAAATCTTCGTACAAATCCATGGCCTTTTTCGTCTGACGGTTCACGATGGCTGTCACCATATCAAATATCTTATTGGTCACACGAACTGTACAGATCGCTTCCACATCCTCGTCCGTAATCACGTCGCGCCCCATAGTGAAGCTTACCAGTTTTTCCAGCTCCATCCGGATATTTTCCATATCATCTCCGGTCATATTTAAGAGAAGCTCCATGGTACGCCCGGTAATCTTCATCCCCTCTCTGGCCAGAATTCCTCCTGCCCACCTGGAAAGCTGTGCAAAATCCTGTCTGGCCATCTCCGCCGCATAGCCGATTTCCTTCACCTTTTTGAACATCCGGCTGCGCTTGTCCACTTCAGATTCCACAAAAATGATGCAGGTCGTATCCGGCATCTGAGGCAAATAAGCGACCAGCTCGTCTGACGCACCCTTGAAGAATCCACTGTCCTCGACCATAATCAGACGTTTTTCCGAGAAGAAAGGCATTGTGTCTGCAAGACTGATGAGTTCGTTCAAATCCAGCCCCTTCCCCTCGAAATAGTTATAATTCATGGTATCATCGCCGGATATGGCGGTTCTCATCTGGTTTTTATAGCTGTTTTTTAAAAATGCCTCATCGCCGTACAGCAAATACACCGGTTTGAAGCTATGATTTTTAATATCCTGAGTGAGATTCTGCATGATGTCTTTCCTTTCTACCTGCCTTTCGTCACTGGTACCATTATACTAAGGGAATTCCGATGCGTCAACGAACAAAAAACGCTCTCAATCCAAAAACGCCTTCCACCTCACCCTTTTCCCATCTGTCTTCATCGTAATCGCTCCCCTTTCCGCCGTTCCATAGATTTTCACGCTTCGGTCACCCAGACGTTCCAGTACCTCCTTATGAGGATGGCCGTAGGAATTCCCTTCCGCATAGGAAATCACCGCCCATTTAACGCCCAGGGCGTCTAAAAATGCCTCTCCGGAAGAAAACCGTGAACCATGGTGAGCGGTCTTCAATATCTGAATCTCCGACAGCACGCCCGGTTTTTCCGATAAGGCAGACAAAAGCCGCAGTTCTCCCTCGCCGCTCATATCTCCGGTAAATAAAATATGGCAGTTTCCATAGTCCACCTTCAATACCTCGGACTCCTCGTTCTTATCCGCAGGCAGATCAGAAATTCCCGGATAGAGACAGGTCACGCCAATCCCTTCCATATAAAAGCTTTCTCCAGCTTCAATCAATGATACTTTTGTTCCCCTGGCCCTGGCCAGTTCAGCAAGGCTTAGGAGCGCATCATCTTCCCTTCCCTGGCAGGGAAGAAGCAGATTGCGTATCTCGATCTCCTCACAGGACTCCAAAAGATAGCGAACACCGCTTATATGGTCCAGGTCGCCATGACTGACAAAGGCATACTCAATCACCGATACCCCACAGCTCTTCAGACACGGCTCCAGCCGGTACTCTCCCAGCTTCTTCTCTGAAGTACTCCCCCCATCTATCAGCATGGCGCCGCGGCCGGAACGAAGCAGAATTCCATCCCCCTGTCCCACATCCAGAAACAGAATCTCCATCCCGTCAACAGGACGCGGCATCAGAATACAGGGCAGAAATACGCAGATACAGAAAAACAGGGCCGTTCTCAGCCATATTGGGCGGGATTTTTCGGCCATTTCAATTATTTCGTCTCCTTCTATTCCCCCATTTACCTCTTCTCTCTCTTTTCTCTCTTTTACCTCTTCTCTCTCTTTTACCTCTTTTCTCTCTTTTACCTCTTCTCTCTCTTTTTCCGCTTCGTCTCTCTTCCCTATCACTCTCTTCATCCCGATCAGCACCACCAGCAGCACCATATAGTAAAGAATCACAGCCACAGCAGCCGGCCTTCCCATCACCAGCGTATGATACGGAAGGCGTTCCGTCCCATGGCAGAGCCATTCATAAAACCGCAGTATATAGTGACCGGTTCCCGCGGCCAGCGCACCCGCCTTACAGGAAATCCCGCCCAGCAGAGCCGTCCCGATCCCGGAGCATATGACGCCTCCCATCAAAGGAATTACCAGCAGATTCAGGAAAATTCCGTAAACAGGGAACTGAAAGAAATCCCACAGAATTATCGGGAGCGTCACCAGCTGAATCGCAGCACTCACCGCCAGCGCGCCCAGAATCTTTCGTTCCTTCCCCAGATAATCCTGAATGACAGGAAGCACGCCTCCCACGGCAAAGACAGCGCCGAACGACAGCTGAACACCTCCCTGCGTCAAAAGCTCCGGCGTTTCCCATACCAGCATCAGAAGCGCCAGGGACAGCGCCGACAGGAGATCGTAGGTCCTTCCCAGATAAGACGCCAGGAAACCGGTGCTCATCATGACGACGGCCCGCACCACGGAAGGCGATGCGCCGGTCATCGCGCCGTAGCAGAAGATAAAAGCAGCTCCCGCCAGTCCGGCTCCTTTATAGCCTAAACCGGCTTTTCTTAACAGCTTATATCCCCCCATTCCGATAATTGATAAGTGAAGGCCGCTGATGGCCAGCAGATGAGCGATACCGTTCTTCTGATATAAATCCTTAATCTCGCTGTCCAGCGCTTTCTTATCCCCTAAAACGGCCGCAGAAAAGATACCCGCGTCTTCCACCGCCGCAGATCTCATAATATTATGCTTCGCCTTTTCCCGGATTTGCCGCAAAAGCTCCGGAAGCTGGGAGACGTCTCCTCCTGAAATCTCCACCTCTTCCCCATACATGCGGCAGTCCACCCCCTGCCCGCGGTAATAATTCCTGGAATCAAACTCACCCGGATTCCTGGCGCGTGCAAATAACTCCAGCTTGCCTCTCACAGTAGCATCGATGCCAATCTTAAAGTCCCGGGCGTCCGGCATATCTTCCGCCCCATCCGTTTTCCACGATACCAGGACACAAGGAATCTGCCGGCTCATGCTGAAGGACCGGCCCTCTCCGCCCCCCACCAGCGGCCGCACCACATTTTCCTCAAGCGTAATCTGTACCTTTCCTTCAGACTCTTCCACTGCACTCACCCGTCCATGCAGCTCCGAATAGACGCCGGCCATCTCCATGCAGGCCCGTTCCCGCGCTTCCCATTTCAGCTTCGTATCCCCCGCCCGTCCCATTCCGAGCAGCACAAAAAGGAGGAACACAGGCAGCCACACGGCACCTTTGCTCCTCCTTTTCAGGCATACTGCACCTGTTCCCGCCGCCAGAAGCACCGGAATCAGAAGTCCTGATGTCAGAGAAAGCAGAACGACGGTCTCTCCAAGTACGAATCCCCCTGCTATCAGACATAATGGACGTTTTATAAATACTTTCCTCCTGTTTACTGCGGACTGTCTTCGTTCTCCGCGTTGTAATCCAAGTTGCGTTCAAACAGCTGGTTTAAGGATATGGAATCCCGGAACATCACATCCTGGGAACCATTGACCGCGATCTGCACTTTATTGACAGACGAAACGGCGGCCAGAGAATTCACAATGGAATAGACTGGGATATATTCCTTAACATCCAGCGAATTATTTAAAAATGATGCGTCAAAATTCAAATAACAGACGTTTTCATTGACCGATACGTTTAACAGCTTCGTATCCTTTGGAAGTGTCGCGTTGATTCCCGGCCTGTCCGGCCCGGCGATCAGCTGTTCCACCACCAGCTTCTCCAGTGATGTGGTCACGTTATGTACGACCTCCCGCTGCTCTTTCACCAGCTTTTCTCCGGTGCTGTCTGCAAAATACAGGGTCAGCTCCGTCTTCTCAAACGCGTTGACATTGCTGATATTATCGATAAAATCGGCTCCTGTCATGGCGCCCACCGGCACGCCGGTGCTGTCCATCAAAGGCTGCTCCGCCGTATAGATAGCCACGTAGTCCACGCCCTCCGCCTGGGTCAGTGTCCGCACGAGTGCGGCCCTGCATAAGATCTCCCTCGTCGGATTCATCATGGCGTAATTGTTGTCAAAATAGAGGTAGAGTACCGTATCCTCCAACTTATACCGTTCAAATCCCACTTTATCCGGGACAGCCGACTGGCGGTCTAAATCCTGCGGCACCGTCTTAAGCTGCTCCATCAGATTGGTGATCTTCCAGTCCGTCTCTGTAGCTGTCCCGTCTGCCGGCATCTGCGGCATCGTATAGTCCTGTGGTTCCAGCCTCGTCATGGAGGAATTCATATAATAGATCTGGTACACTCCCTCCGTCTGTTCCTCATTCCCGTCTCTCCTCTGGCAGCCTGCCAGAACGACAAGAAGCACCAGGAGGAGCAGACTGTATATCCATCGTTTCATAAATTACGTCCTCCTGTTTCTATGGAATATAGGTGAGCGGGATTCTCACGGTAAACGTGGTTCCCTCGCCTTCCTTGCTGGTAAGCCGGATCGCTCCCTGATGCATCAGGATAATATTCTTCGTGATGGCGAGGCCCAGGCCCGTACCCCCGGTCTCCCTGGAACGTGCCTTGTCCACGCGGTAAAATCGTTCAAATATGTGCTCCTGGAATTCCTCCGATATGCCGATTCCGGAGTCTGCCACCTTGACGTAGAAAAACTTGTGATCCGCGTCGAGAGTGACGCGCACCCATCCGCCTTCCACGTTATATTTAATGGCGTTTTCCACCAGATTGTTGAGAGCCAGGGACAGTTTTACCTCGTCCACGTCCGCCGTCACCTCGCGGATGCTCTCAAAGGTCAGCTCCACATTGCGTTTTCCGGCAATCGGACGGAGTCTCTTTAATATCAGCTCCAGCAGGCCGTTGACATTCACCTGCGCAATGTTTAACTCGGCCCCCGCCGTCTTGTCCATGCGGACCAGAGACAGAAGGTCGTCGATAATCTTGCTCTCCCGGTCAATCTCGTCCGAGATATCCGTCATAAATTCCCGGTACAGCTCCACCGGTACGTCATCCATACTCATCAGGGAATCTGCCAGAACACGGATGGAGGTGATGGGCGTCTTCAGCTCATGGGATACATTCGATACGAATTCTTCCCTTGACTGATCCACCGCCTTTAGTTTTTTCAGCGTCTTGCTGATCGATTCCGTAATCTGCCGCGTCTCCGTATACGCGTTGGAGGAGAGTTCCTCATCCAGGTTGCCTTCCTCCACCCGTTTCAGCTTCCACTGCAGCTCCTTAAACGGGTTCATCAGAAGCTTGACGAGAAGCACGACGAGAATCGCCAGGATGGAAAATATCATGAGGTGCAGGAAGCTGCCCTTTTCCGACACGGAGGACAGCCGCGTCAGCAGATCCTCGGTGGACGCCGTCACGATCATGACACCGTCGATTACCTTGTCCTCGCTGTTAGAGTAAACCGGGATCGTCAGAGCCGCGTAATTCTTGTCCGAATTATACTTGCTGCTGTTCTCCCCGTTGAAGCATCGGATCACCTCCTCCGATACGTTCAGCTTGCCAAGAGACAGCGAAAATGTATCGGAAACAATCCGGAAATTCTTATTGACGATGACAATTCTGCCATTGAACATGTCCGCTTTCACGGACATCTCATTGTCTAACAGCGTATCCCTGGGTTCATTCACCAGGTAGCCGCCCCGCGTCATCTTATTGCTCAGGATCGAGCACTGGTTCTGAATATCCTGAATCCGCGCGTCGATCTGGTTCTGCCTGTAGGTTCCCAGCATGATCTTATTCTGGATCAGCATGGGAGCCAGACCGACGACCAGGAAGAACAGAATCAGCACCAGCCTTAAGCTTACGGTGTGTTTCAGTTTAATGGGTTTTACCTGGAAGAACATCTTAAGCACACCTCCCGGTCTGTTCCGCTCATAGAGACAGCTTCTTCGTACAGGCGACGGCCAGCGCTCCCGGTCCGATGTGGCAGGACACGCTTAAGGATAAGTGGTCCACGTAGATATCGCCGGTCTTCGGGAACAGCTCCATCAGTTCCTTTTTAAATTCAAGAGCCGCCGTCTCATTATCCGTATGGGCCACCGCCATATGGACAGCCGCGCCCTCCGGATCGGAAAAACGCTCCTCCAAATCCTTCTTAATGGCTGTAATCATCATACTCTTCGCCTGCTTCATGGTTCTCGCCTTGGCAAATGCATCCAGTTTTTCTCCCTGAATCGTCAAAACCGGCTTAATCTTCAAAAATGTTCCCAACAGTGCCGCTGCCGGCGTAATCCGGCCGCCCTTTTTTAAATACTCCAGGGTGTCCACCGTAATGTAGATGGTAGAATCGAAGGCCGTCTCTTCCAGCACCTTCTTAATCTCTTCCGCACTCATTCCCTGATCCGCCATGGCCTTCGCCTCGAGAACGGACTGCCGCTGTGTAACAGAAATTCTCTGGTTATTGACCACCAGCACCTTTCCGCCGAAGTCGGCGGCCAGCGCGTGGGCCGTCTCGCAGGAGCTGCTTAAGCCGCTGGACATGGGAATGTGAATCACAGCGTCGTGATCCTTTAACAACTCGTTCCATAAGTCGATCAGAGACGCGGGTGACGGCTGTGACGTGGAGATATCCGCGCCCTCCGCCAGCCTCTCATAAAATGATTTCTGTGTAAGGCTGATATCCTCAAAATACGTCTCTCCAGCCATCATAAAGGGCATCGGAACCACATAGATTCCCGCCTGTCTTCCCTGCTCCTGTGTAATTCCGCTGTTACTGTCCGTAACAATCGCTACTCTCATCTGCTATTCTCCTTCATTTTCCATCTAGTGCCTTCCGGCGTAAATACGCTGGACCGCACTAATTCTGCTCCGCTTCGCCTGCGGAGGTGTACAGCTGGTAATAGATTCCCTGCTTCTTAATCAGTTCCTCGTGATTTCCTTCTTCTATAATATTACTGCCGGACAGGACAAGGATTCTGTCCGCGTTCCGGATGGTTGTCAGCCTGTGTGCAATCGTAAGGGTTGTCCTGCCCGCCGCCAGACGTTCCAGAGACTGCGATACCAGATGTTCGCTCTCGTTGTCCAGGGCAGATGTGGCCTCATCCAGAATCAGGACGGGCGGATTCTTTAAAAATACCCTCGCTATGCTGATCCGCTGCTTCTGGCCGCCTGAAAGCTTCACACCGCGCTCGCCCACATACGTGTCGTAGCCGTCCTTCAGCCCCATGATGAATTCATGGGCTCCCGCCATCTTCGCCGCCGCAAGGATTTCTTCCCTGGAGGCACCCGGATGGCCGTACTCGATGTTCTCATAAACCGTACCCGAGAATAAATACACATCCTGCTGCACAACGCCGACGCTTCCGCGAAGGCTCTGCAGCGTTACATTCTTAATATCCTGTCCGTCCAGCAGAATCCGTCCCTCGGTAGGGTCGTAAAAACGCGGGATCAGATTGCACAGCGTAGTCTTTCCGCCGCCCGACGGCCCCACCAGGGCAACCTTCTCCCCCGGCCTGATCTTTAAATCGATATTCGAAAGGACCGGATTATGATCATCCGGATATTCAAAGGACACACGGTCAAATGTGATGCTTCCGTGTACATCCCGTAAGGGAACCGCCCCTTCTTCATCGAAAATATCCACCGATGCGTCCATCAGCTCCGAGAAACGCTCGATTCCTGTCATTCCCCTCTGGAACTGCTCCGCAAATTCGATAATTCTGCGGATTGTCGCCAGAAGCGTCGTCACATACATGGTATAGGCCACTAAATCGCCGGGATCGATAAGCCCCTTAATCATAAAGATGCCGCCCGCAACGATGACTACCACGTACATCAGTCCGTCAAACATGCGGATGGTATTCTGGAACGCCGCCATATACTTATAGGTCTGGCGCTTGATATTTAAAAATTCCTGATTATCGCGATTGAACTTCTCGATCTCGACACCCTCGTTGGCAAAGGCGCGGACCACCTTGTTGCCGAGTAAGCTGTCCTCGATTCTGGCGTTCAGCTCACCGATATGGTTACGCTGTTTCTTGAATGCCCTCTTCACCTGAATGTTGAAGTAGGAGCAGGAGACCGCCATCACGGGGATAAACACAAATATGATCACCGTCAGGGGAAGATTGATTCCCGCAAGTATGACAAAGGACACCGCGGTCTTCAAAAAGGCGATAAAAAACTCTTCCGGACAATGGTGGGCGAACTCCGTCACATCGAACAAATCGCTGGTGATCCTGGACATGATCTGTCCCACCTTCGTATTGTTGAAATAATTATCCGACAGCTTCTGCAGATGTTCAAACGCATCCTGACGCATATCCGTCTCAATGGCGGCGCCCATCACATGGCCTGTGTACGCCATATAGAAGCTGGCCAGACCGTCCACAATCCGGAGGGCAAAGTAGAGCACACCAATGCCCACAATCGTCTGAACGGTCAGTGAGGCCAGATCCTTCAGTCCCTGATTGGTGATATAGCGCAGGATCAGCGGCAGAATCAGCTCGCAGACCGTGGTCAGCGAGGCGCACAGCAGGTCAAACACCATAATCCGTGTGTATTTCTTATAATAGGGAACAAATCGTTTTAAGAGTGTTCCCGTTTTCATCTCTTTCTGTTCCATAAAATCCTCTATTCCGTTATTGTAATCTTTTTCACCAGATCAAGAGCCCACTCCATCTCCCCGGGCTTCCTGCAGGTTATGTTGATATTGGTTCTCTGTTCTTTGTAGAGAACCTGGGCGGACATGTTGTAAACCATCTCTCCGTCCTTCTCTTCGGGCGCATAAAAGACCGCTTTTCCCTTTCCTTTATCCACATCAAACAGGAACTCCTCTTCCGGCGTCCCCTGTTCGAACCATGCTTTTTTAAATTTGGATGTGCCGCCTGTACCTAAGACCACCGCGTAAATGTAGAGATCATGACCGCCGTATTCCACGCCGTCGTAGTAATGATCCATGCCGTTGCGGCAGTTTTCGTCGAACATGAAAGATCCCGGCAGGCAGAATTTCATATTGCCCAGCTTCCGGTAAATGAGATGTCTCCGGCAGCCCACGAAAAGCTCTCTCGAAAGCGGCTCCGCATGGCTTACATCCACCGGTTCATGCTCTGCGAGGCGGCATATCTCCAGATATTCTTTTAACGGAAACGGCAGGCTGGAATCCATGGCCAGCGCCTTTTCCAGGCACTCAATAATCCTGTCATTGACCTGCTTATCCGTCTCGCACCTGCTGGAGGGCATAAAAAAGCAGCTCTGATTTAAAAGCACCAGTGCGCAGTTTCTGTAGTAAACGGCATCCTTTTCAATCTCATTCCAAATAAAAAAATCCCTGGCAAATGCCATACTGAGTCCTGAATTCACGACTCCGCGAATTTCCATAAACGAAAAAGGGCGGATATGTGTAATCAGCTTTCCTTCCTGCTTCTCCGGTATATAGTAGCTGGAAGGCCAGCAAAATGTATATTCCGGCCCATTCTCCCATCCGGACACCAGTTTCATCAGATCCATAAACCACTGATAGAAATACTTTCTCCGCATAGTCAGAAAATCTCTTCTCCAGTAATAGCCCGTCTTGTCATCAACTTTAATTTTCCTTGCCCGGCCAGCTGCTCTAAAAATGCTATGACAGCCACATGAAAGCCAGGCCCCACGATGTTGGTCTGGGACTCCCCCCGCAGAACCCGTTTATCCCAGTGGAACCATATATAGCCCTCTGGACAGAGCCTGCAAAGCAGACATCCGGATAGAGACTCGCATGTATAGCCCTGCTCTCCAGCCAGTTCCTTAATCATCGTCTCCGCGGCATCCGGCGTCCATTCACGGTAGCCGGTCAGCCGGTTCTTTGGCCTTAACGCAAACCTGATCCTAATACTCATCTGAAACCCTTCCTAATATGTCTTTCTCTATTCTATCGTATTTTGCTCAGAAAGGGAAGCATAAAACGCCCTTACTTTTTTCTATTTTCATTTCTTCATAGACGAAATTGTGATTGAGAGGTATAATTTACCTATATTACCATATGCAAAGGAGAACGTCATGCCATACTGTCCTAAATGTGACATGGAATTTATCAAAGGAGTTACCGTCTGTTCCGACTGCGGCGGTCCCCTGTTTGAATCGAAGGAGGAAGCCCTCGCCATGCAGAAGGCGGCGCTGGCAAAGGAGCCGGACGCCCTGATGCAGGAAGACATGGACAGCGAGGCCTCGGGCGAGGAATCCGGGGAGATGCCGAAGGCGGAAAAGCCGGTGCGTCCGCCCGCTGCCTACGTGAAGAAATCTCAGAAATACGAAGACCGCAAGTCCAGCGCCTCCGCATTTTTACTGGTTGGAGGAGCCATCACCGTCTTTGCCGTCTTATGCTGGGCAGGCATTTTCGACATGCCGATGGCGGGCTTTTCCAAGTACCTGATTCAGGGTACACTGACCGTCATGGGAATCGGCTGTCTGATCATCGCCTTCCTGACATTCCGCTCCGCCAAGGGCATGGCCAGTGAGATTGAGGAAGAAGAAAAACAGACGGAGGAGCTGATCTCCTGGTTCCTCTCTGCCTACCGCAGGGAAGATATTGACGGGCGGCTCGATGCTGATTTTTCTGATTTGGGCGAGGATGAGAGGAATCTGAAGCGGTTCGAGCTGATTTCTGACCTCCTCATTACCTCGAAGGACCTTCCCGACCAGGCTTACGTGGATGCGCTGTGTGAAGAGATCTATTCAAAGCTGTTTGACGAGTAATGCGTGAATAACGAAGGA
>OBUZ01000983.1_pt1 | contig 10964 bp, 10 predicted proteins | sample 1494961 | NCBI WGS metagenome assembly OBUZ01 (sample SAMEA2579939, study PRJEB22360) | human gut metagenome | biome: human gut; feature: human-associated habitat; material: faeces | place: Denmark | collected 2008/2010
GATTAAGTCCCAACTGGCTGTTGGGTACTGAAACCCTACACTTATATATTAGGAGGAGGCTGAAGATGGATTTCACCTATAACCCAAACCAAATAGCTATACTCGGAGAAGACGATAAACTGCTCGCCGAGGTAACCTTCCCGGAGATTGACAAGGATACGGTAAATATCGACCACACCTTTGTAGACCCGTCCCTCAGGGGGCAGAATCTGGCAGACAAGCTGATGAACGCGGTCGCAGAGCAATTATGTGCAGAGGATAAAAAGGCGGTTCTGACATGCTCTTATGCGGTAAAGTGGTTCGATAAGCATCCTGAATACAAAGGCGTAATTAAATAATACGGCATACGGTGCCCGGCATGGGCGCCGTTCGATAAGAATGATTGCGCAAAGCATTTTATCCGACTGCTGCCAAACGCAAAATGAACAGCTGGAAATGCGTCAGCATCTTTCCAACTGTTCATCCTGTTTCTTCTGATTTTCCTACTTAAATACCACCGGCTCTTCCATGAACGGCATCTTCACCACAATAAACGGATATGAGCATTCCGAACCCGTCTGCTCCTGCTTCTCAGGCCCTTTGAGCTCTGTTCGGATCGTGATGGAATTCTCTGTCAGGTAGAGTTCCGGAACAGCTATACTGTAGCCTCCCGTTTTCTGTTCTCCATACCCGGCTGCTATGTACAAATCTTCTCCTCCCGAGTAAGTCAGCCTGAACGGTTCTTTTTTCTTCTGTTCGATTATTTCCTGAAGTTCCCGCGGTACCTCATTTGCCCCCCGACCGTAAATTCCAGACCCCGGCCCTTCGCCTCCTCCTTCTCACCGCCGCATCCGGCCATCAGAACGGCTGACAGAAAGAGCGCTGCGGCTAAAATGACTCCATGCCGCTTACCACTCAGAATTTTTCCCATAAAAAAAGCTCCCTGTTCTTTTTGATTATTATCATTCTATTAGGAAGTCTTTCTTTTTATTACCTTTTCGCCGCCTTACCTTTTTACCGTATTTCTTCCCGCAACCCCGCGAACAGTTCACCGTCATCAATCAGGAAAGGCTGCGTCCTCCTGTGAGAACGCAGCCTTTCCTGATTACGGATGCCTGTTTCCGGATAACTGCCTCCGGATATGATACTGCCATTATTATTTTCTGCTGCATGCCTGAAGCTGATGCTGATATTTTTCTTTGGTAGCCATACCGCCTCTGATATGGCGCTCAGCCTTATTGATATCCAGAACCACTCTGGCCTGCGCCGCCAGAGACGGGTTGATATTCTCCAGGCGATCGGTCACATCTTTATGTACCGTTGATTTTGAAATTCCAAATTTCCTTGCCGTCTGCCGCACTGTCGCATTGTAATCAATAATGTAATTCGCTATAGCTACCGCCCGCTCTTCAATATATTCTTTCAAAAGGTTGCCCCCTGAAATCATTGTTTTTACAATGTATGCAGCGGACAAATAAAACATACCTTGATCCAGGTTAAAAAAAACGGATGATTTTTCATACACAAAAGCGGGACCCCTATGAGTCCCGCCCCGCGTTCAAAAAGATTTCAAAAAGAGTACAATCATATCAGGAAACCTGGTTTATTTCCATCTATTCGTTATTTTTTCATGCACGTCGTACCACATTTCAGATGCATCAAAGCTGCCGTCTTTCTTGTTGATAAAACGATATGTATAAACATTATTATCGTAAAGCTGGATGAACGGAATCGTCACATAAGCATCATCATATCTGCCGTCTTCATCGACATAGTCGCTGGTTGTTGAATCGGTATTTAATGACATTGCAAGAAGCTGTGCCGCAGTATAGCTCGTTCCCTTACCTTCATCCAGTGTGATGGACTTAACGGAACTGTCGGAATTAAATTCTACCGATACCTTATCCTCGGAAATCGAGCTGTTTTCAATATTGTAGCCCTTCTTGCCTTTCTGGATTTTGCCCTTGCTGTTTACAAGATAAATCTTATCATTGTAGAAATACAGCCTGTTTTCATCATCTGCCGTCAGCTTCTTACCGTTAAAGTACAGATAACCGCTCTTTTCACCGTTATAGCCCTGTCCCTTCTTTCCTTTGCTGGAATTGAAGAAAAATTCGTAGCTGTCATCGTCACAGTCTACACTGGCGACTTTTCCGAATACCGGGTATCCGCTTTCATTAAAGTAATAGAAGCCCTGGTCGTCCGGTGAATACTGGAGTCCCGTCAGGTTCCGGCCGTACTCGTCAAAGGCATAAAACTGCTTGTCCATCTTCTGGCTGTCAACCTTGATACGTTTTACATAAACAAGTCCGTCGTCATCCTTTACGCGGGCATCCTTGGCGGAATCAGCCCGTTTCACCTTTCCGTTTTTAAAGAAGTACCAGTGGTCGTCATCGTCTGTCTCCGTATCCACGGAACCGCTGATTTCATACCAGCCGTCTGCTCTCCAGCCCTCTTCCACCACATTTGCATAAATCATATGCTCTATCTGTGAGGCGCCAGGCGTTGCCGCATTTCCATCCAGGGCCGCATTCGACTGGCTGCCCGGAGCTGCTCCGGAAACCTTCCTGTCGTTTATCCACTCATAAAGCATCTGTCCATGCTCATTAAAATAATAGTAACGGCCATTGACTTTCTTCTTGTCAGTATCTCTTGTGAGCTTTCCGCCGGAACCAAAGTAGTACCAGCCCTCGTCATCACAGGGATCCGAACTGTCATCCGTACAGTCGAGAGCGTTGGCCGCCGCATTATCATCTTCATCTGCATTGCCCGGACGCTCAAGCCACAGCCACTGGTTATCCTTGCGGGTTCCGTCGTCCTCGTCTCCAAGATAGTAGACATTGCCGTCCTTTTCATACCATCCGGTCGCCATCTTTCCGTCTTCATCGAAATAATATGTTTTCCCATTAATTTTTTTGGATGTTGATGTCAGCTTGCGGCCTTTGCTGTCAAAATAATACCAGTGATCACCGTCTTCACCGGGATCATCGATGCTGTCGTCGGACGGAACCTTAATCCAGGAATTGACAAGCCTCTTACCTCTTTCATTCACATAGCTCTCATCGTCCACCCAGGACATTGTCAGCATATCGCCGTCATCATCCAGGTAAAACCAGCTGGTACCATCTTTTCTCCACTCACTGGTAACCATATTGTCATCGGAATCATAATAATGCCAGATTCCAGAATCATCTTTCTCCCAGCCGGCGGCGAAAGAAGTCATGGAAGCTCCCATGGCAAGTAATGCTGCCGTAGAGAGTATTGCGACTAATTTCGTTTGTTTCTTCATAAATAAAAGCACACTCCTTTTTTTGAATTCTTAATATTTCCTGAGATCGGTTCGGACCGCTTCGCATTTCGGAGCATACCGGCAATCCCGTTTTCAGGATAATTTAATCATACCGGGAAAATCTTAATCAATTCTAAAACCTTTTTTAATGATTCTAAAGTAAATAATTTGTAGGAAGTATGTCCTAAAATGTAAGAAAAAATTGAAAAAAGTAACAATTGAATATGGTATAATGAGCGGGTGTCTATTGGAATTTCTTTCCAGATACCCGGCACTACTGACGGAGGAAAGCGAAATGGGTAATGCAAATATTTTAATTATAGAAGACGATGAAGATATCCGGGAGGGCATAAGGATCCTGCTGGAAAGTGAAGATTACCGAATCACAGAGGCCGCCGACGGCTGGGAAGGATTACGGCTTCTGTCAGATGATACGGATCTGGTAATCCTTGACATCATGATGCCCGGAATCTCAGGGTTAAAGACGTGTGAAGAAATCCGGAAAACATCATTTGTCCCGGTTCTCTTCCTGACTGCAAAAGCCCAGGAATCTGATAAGCTGATCGGCCTGATGGCGGGGGGCGACGATTATCTGACCAAGCCGTTCTCCTACGCGGAGCTTCTGGGACGGGTAAAGGCGCAGCTTCGGCGATACCATATCTACCGCGGCAAAGAAGACGAAGCATCACAGCCGGAGGAACACTTCATCGAGTCCGGCCGTTTCCGGATTAATGAGGATTTTAATGAGGTATATGTTGACGGTACGGAGGTCAATCTGTCCGATATCGAGTACCATATTCTTCTTATTATGATGCAGTATCCAAAACGCATCTTCTCAGCCCAGAATTTATATGAGAGCATCTGGAGTGAGCCGTATTTTTATTCATGCAATGCCACTGTGATGGTGCATATCAGAAATCTTCGAAAAAAAGTGGAGAAAAATCCGCAGAATCCGGTATCGATAACAACTGTCTGGGGAAAGGGGTACCGGTTCGATGCCTAAAGATAAAACACTTAAAACGAATTCGATTTATTACCGCTTTCTGAAACTTCTGGCCCTGGCCTTCGTGACCGCCGCTCTTTTTTTCCTCCTTCTCAATCAGGGCGGAGAGAAACTTCTGGATTACTATTTTACTAAAACAAATTATATGGAGCGGGAAAATGCGAGGAGATACAATGATCTGCGGGATTACGTAAAGAAAAACAAATTGTCCACGGAAGACACGGACAGGCTGGCCGAATGGGTCCGCCGTCAGGAAGTCGTCTGGATGCAGATGTACCGCGATCACATTCTGCTTTACGACTCGCAGTTCCCCTATATGAAAGCCAATCCGGAGTATCATGTAACGGGCCAGTTCTACGAATGGAACGGTTATGAAATGATCGATTTTCAGGATGGGGAGGCACTCGTCTTCCTGACAGGCATGTATACATACCAATTCTTTAATTATGCCCTGATCGTTGAATTTCTTCTCTCCTTCCTCCTGTTTACCGGAATTATCATGGCAGGTATCCGAAGTACAATGAAATATATCAGGACGCTGAGCGCCGAGATCGGGATTCTGGAAGGCGGAAATCTGGATTACCGCATCACAGTAACCGGCAGCGATGAGATGGCGGTTCTGGCAAAGGGGCTGGACAGCATGCGCGAATCCATCCGTGACAAGATCAGCCAGGAAGCCGAACTGATACGTCTCAACCAGTCCATGATCACCGGCCTCTCCCATGATCTGCGCACTCCTTTGACCGCGCTTCTCATCTACACGGAGATATTAAAAAATGAGATCGATGCAGACAGAAAGCAGATGCAAAAATGGGTTCTGAAAATAGATGAGAAGGCACATCAGATTAAAGATATGGCCGACTGTATCCTGAAATACTCCCTTCTGAACAAGGCCGCCGGTCCCACGGCTCTCAGGCAGGAACCATTTCGTTCCGTTTTCTACGACTCCCTTTCCGAGTTGTGCGTCTGTCTGGAGCAGAAAGGCTTTGAGGTCCGTCCATCCCTGGCCTGGGAGGACAGGGAGATCTGTGCCGATTCAAAATACATAACCAGGATCCTTGACAATATCTGCTCCAATATCATAAAATATGCCTCCTGTGGTGACCCGATCCGGATCGAATCGTTTTATCAGACGGACGGCTGCGGCTTGGTGTTTGAAAATAAAAAGTCGGCCAACCAGACCCAGGCTGAAAGCACCGGAATCGGTGTCCGCAATATCCGCGAAATGATGGAGGAGATGGGAGGATGTTGTGAGGCGGAGGAGACATCGGAGGACTATCGGATCCGGCTGACATTTGCCTGTTCCCCCGCCGTTTAGACAAAATGGCCAGCCGAAGCTGGGCATTTTGTCTACTCAAGCGCTTCCAAAAACTCCCTATACCCCATCAGCTTCCCAATCTTCGGGAAAATCCATTTTTCACAGAAATCCTGTTCTTCCTGTGTATCGGTGGCGGTACAGTCGCCGATTACAATCACACGGTAGCCTTTATCATAGGCCGAACGGGCGGATGATTCGACACACCAGTCCGTGTGAAATCCGGTAAACACCACATACTCAATCTCATTTGCCCTCAGATAATAATCAAGGGCGGTGGAGTGGAATGCATCCAGCGTCTTTTTGCCCTCCACCACGACGTCTCCCGGCTGCGGCGTCAGTTCTTTGATAATCTCCGGCCCAGGCGTTCCCCGAAGCCATGCACCGGTTCCCCAGTCTGCCTTCATATCCATCTCAATCCCGCGAAGTCCCTCGCACGCCGGACCGCCTTTTTTCAGTTCCGGAAATCCGGGATCAAAGGGATGGAACGGGCAGTAAAATATTTTTGCCACCCTGCCTCTGGCCTGGTTTAACAGTTCCTGAAGATTTGCAATCACATGTCTCTCTGCCAGCTGTTCCCTGATATGGGCATACATGGTGCCACCCTCGCTCAAAAAATCATTCTGCGGTTCAATTAATACAATTGCCGTCTTATCCTTTGGTATTTTAAAATCTGCCATATCAATAACCCCTCTCTTTTAAATTGAATTTTATATCTGCCTGCATACGCCGGTGTATTCAAAAAAGAATACGCGGATTACATTGCATTCGGCAGGAACAGCACAATCTGCGGCACAAAAACACAGAGCAAATCGACGATAATAATAGCCACAAGGAACCACATGGAGCCTGCGAAAATCTCATTGACCGTAATGTCTTCCACTCCCTCCATCCCGTATAGGGAGGACTTGACCGTAAAAACGTTCATGCCAAACGGAGGCGTAATCATGCCTGTCTCAATCGCAATTATCATAATCAGGCCGAACCACACCAAATCGTACCCCAAATCAGCCATAATCGGACACATCAACGGTGTTGTCAGAAGGAGTATGGAGGTGGAATCAAGAATACATCCCAAAATCATCAGGATCACGATGAACAGTAAAACAACCCCGATAGGAGGCATATGCAGGCTTTCAACGAAATCCCTGATCACATTAATCACTCCGCACATTGCCAGTGTCTTTGAATAGGTCGATGCGGAAACCAGCAGAATTAAAACACTTCCCGATGTGGAGCCTGCCGAAAGCAGAGTCTCCCAGAAGTCCTTCCTGTTAAACCTCTTTTTAAGTACTACAATCAGAAAAGCTCCGAATGCTCCTACACCGCCGGCCTCTGTGGGGGTGAAAAAGCCGCACCAGATGCCGCCCAGCGAAACGATAATCAACAGTACAATCGGCCACGGACGCAGGACAATCTTCCAGAAATTTTTCTGCTCTTCCTCCGTCAATTTCTCCACCTCCGGAATATAATCCGGCTTCAAATGGGCTACCGTCAAAATCACGATGACAAACGCAATTGTCATGATGATTCCCGGAAAAACTGCCGCCACAAACAATTTTCCAATGGAGACATCCGCCTGGGAGCCGTAAACAATCATCAAAAGGCTCGGAGGAATCAGCATACCCAGAATGGCAGAACCGGAGATAGTTCCAAGCGCAACCTTTCTGTCATATTTCAGACGCAGCATCTGAGGCAGTGCTATCTTTGTGAAGACTGCTGCCGACGCTACCGTTACGCCTGTGATGGCAGCAAAAATCGCATTTGCCACAACCGTTGCAATACCGACGCCTCCCCGGACCTTCTTAAGCAGAAGACTGGCCGAATCATATAAGTCCTGACTGGCTCCGGACAGGTTCGCCAGAAGCCCCATCAGCACAAACAGGGGAATCACGCCGAACATATACTGCCTGACCGCCCCCCATGCCGACTGGCTCAGCACGTTCATAGCCGTCGAGAACCGGCCGGTAAACAGGAATACACTGAGTGTACTGGTAAACATCAGGGATGTACTCAAATGTACGCCGCTGAAAATCAATGCCAGCAGCAGGATTAATGAAAATGCCGCTACAACACCTGTACTCACTGTACACTCCCCCCTTCTCCATAAAAACTCCTGCCTGTCAGCAGGCTGTAACCGTACTTTACAATCTGATCGATAAACTCAAGAATCATAAGCGCTGAGCCGAAAATAATGGCAAACCGCCCCGGTACCGTCGTCACGCGGAAGGAACCCGCAATCTCCGCTTCACCGATGCTGATCGCGTGGAGCAGATTCCCCCAGCTTGCCCTGATAATAAATGAGTAGACCAATATTCCAAGAAACGCCGCCAGAATATCGATTATAAGCTTCCCCTTCGCCCCGACCTTGTCATAAAGCATAGTGGTCCGAACATGGGCTCCCTTAACCGCCACATAAGGAATCTCCAGAAAGCATACGATGATAATGATACTCGATACAATCTCCGCGGTTCCCACAAACGGCTTATTAAATATGAGACGGCTAAGTACATCCGCGGTGATTAAAATCATAATTACAAAAATAGAAACAGATGCGATTCCATCCATAATACCCAGAAAACGTTCCAGCATCCTGTCTATCCTTCGCAGAATGGTCATGAGTTCCCCCTCCCCTAATCAATTCTTTTCTGTCGGTTCTTAAGTCAGTTTCCAATATTCCAGTCGCGGATCCTCTCAACCCCGTGGGATTCGAGAATCTGATAATATTTTTCCACAATTTCTGCTCCGTTGTATCCTGCGCTGTCCAGGCTCTTTACGAGACCATTCACAATATCCGGAAGGCTGGCCGCCCATTTTTCCTGTTCTTCACGGCTCAATGTGACAATCGTGCAGCCCTTAGCCTCCAGCTCCTTCAGATCCTGCTCGTGAATCTCATTAATATAATTTGCCTCGTAATCCAGGTACCCTTCGCCAACCTCGGTGAGAATCGTGCGTACCTCCTCCGGGAGGTCATTCCATGTATCCATATTGACTGTGATCGCGTTAAACGGAACCACATTGAAATTTGCATCCAGATAATAAGGCGCCACCTCATAAACCTTTAAGTTTACACAGGAATGCGTCGGCTGGATTGTCGCCTGGCATACATTCGTCTGGAGGTTCTGGTATGTATCGTTCAGGGACGTCTGAACGCCGACCGCTCCGGAGCCTTCTATCCAGGAAAGATTAATTCCGGCCGCTCCTATTTTCATCCCCTTGACATCATCCAGGGATTTTACCTCTTTTGTACTGTAGAAGCCATATGGGTCTGAAACGCCGATTCCAATGAATTTCTGATTATAATCCGTCTCGTAGGTCGAGGTAAATTCAGGATACTCCGCATACATCTGCTTGACCGTCTCTGCGACAATCAGAGGATCCGAACAGGAGAAAGGCATGCTGTAAACCATATCCTGAAGCGGAAGCCTGGATGCTTCGAATACGAGAATCGTACATCCGATATCCACCAGTCCGTCCTGTACCCCCTGTAGCTCGTTGCCGAGAGAAATTACGGAGCCTCCATAGGATTTAACCCAGTCTATCTCATAATTTGTCTCTGCGCTGACCCTCTCCGTAACATTCTTTACAAAGTAATCCTCCAGCGCCGTAATCCAGGGATTCGACTCCGAATGTCCCGAACCGATTCTCAGGGTAATTTTCTCCTTGCTGCCTGAAGGAGCCGCTGCTGTGGAATCACCCTGTCCGGCCGGAGTTTCTGTCTCCTTAGTCTGTGAATTTTTGCTTCCGCAGCCTGTCATCGACATAACCGCCCCTGCCGCCGCCATTCCCAATGCAAATAACCTGTTTTTCTTCATTTTTCCCATCCTTTCCAACCTGCAAATATCTCTTTTCCTTCACGATGTTTTGTTTCCATTCCGTTGGACACCGGATATTGGATACAATTTTATAGTGACATTGTACATCTTCTTGTATAATTTGTCAATAAACTTTTATTTTGTCATTTTATATTTATCTATATTTCACAATAACAAGCTTATATTTTGGATACATTATCCAATCGATTGACAACTGCCGTTTTTTGGGGTATATTTATCTCTGGAAAATACTGTAATTACGATGAGGGAGGCCATTCATGGAGAATAACACACCGTTAATCCAATATACAACCGTTTCAGATTCCGTCTATCTTTGGATAAAGAATGCAATTATTCAGGGCGATTTTAAACCTGGGGAACATATCGCCCAGGAAACCCTGACGAAAAAACTGGGAGTCAGCCGCACACCGGTCCGGGATGCGATAAAGCGCCTGGAAGCGGAGGGCCTTCTGATAACCAAGCCGCACTGCGGAGCCGTGGTCTTCCAGCTTTCCCGTGAAAATCTGAACGAAATATACGAGGTCAGGATACTGATGGAACAATACTGCGCCACGCGTACCTGTATGAAAGCATCCGATGAGGAGATTAACGCCATTGAGGCGATCAATCTGCGCATGCTCAGTTTCTCCAATACTTCAAAAGAATTTATGCAGTTGGACCGTCAGTTCCATTCCCTGCTCTGTACACTGTCGGGCTGCACCAATACGGTAGAGATTCTTGAGGGACTCTGGAACAAATGCGATTCTTTCAAATCAATCTACTATTCCCTGGAAGGCAGGGTCAATGACACGCTCTCCGAACATACGCGTATCGTGCAGGGATTGAGAAAAAGGGATATTGCAGCGACGAAAGAAGCCATCTCGGCCCACCTGAAAGATGTGGTCAACAGTGTCGGCGCATATGTAAACTTTTCCTGATAAAATCCGTAACAATTCAGCCGTCTGGCGCCTCCGGCCGGACATGCGCCCACAGGCAAAGAGCCCGGTTTCCCGGGCTCTTTGCTTATTTTCCTGATGATAATATAGAAATCTGGGCCGTTTCCTCCACAAGTTCGGCCAAATAGGCAGCCTCCCTCATATTCCTTCCAAACGTCACCTGGCCGTGCCCCCTGAGCAGAAATGCATTTGCTCCGGGATTTCGGGCAATAAAGTCCAGAATCTGCGGAAAGTATTCTGTGGGAACCGCATAGGAATGTGTGTCAAATACCGGCACTCTTCCGTTCAGCTTCAGTTTGGAATGGTATGTGGAAAACTCCAGTTCATCGTGCCCGGCAGCCCAGGCCGTCGCATAGGGGGAGTGGCAGTGCATAATCGCATTGACTCCCTCTGACGCTCTGTAGATGGCGCCGTGAAGCAGCGCCTCCTTGGAAGGACGGATACCGCCCTCTGACGCCACTGCGTCAAAGCCGGTGACTGCAAGCGTCTCCGGCCCCACCTCATCAAAAGCAACATCCGTTCCTTTCACCAGCATTAAATCTCTTCCAGGCAGGCGCACGCTCAAATTTCCGCCGTTGCTCATCTGGTAGCGGAGAGCGTAGAATTT
>OBUZ01000988.1_pt1 | contig 10889 bp, 10 predicted proteins | sample 1494961 | NCBI WGS metagenome assembly OBUZ01 (sample SAMEA2579939, study PRJEB22360) | human gut metagenome | biome: human gut; feature: human-associated habitat; material: faeces | place: Denmark | collected 2008/2010
GTGGCAAGCCGTCCCCGGGGTTTTCTGTTTTTGTCGTATGGTAACTTTAAGACCAGAAGCAATTTTTTCTTTTGTATCCTTATTTATATGGTAACTGTATGGTAATCCGTTTCTTTTGTATTTTGGTTCAATGCCTGGGAGCCGTTCCATCCGGTATGTGTGTGTGATGGAGTGTAATGCAATATTGGAATTTCGTGCGGCTTTTTGCCGCCCTTTAGGTTTATGATTGTATGTTCCGGAATCCCTGTCCCCTGGGGCTTTCGCGGCTGACCGTTCCTGCCCCGGCATCTTTCTTTCATCCGTTCATAATGTTAATGCAGGGCGGGGCTTTTTTATTGCAAAAAAAAATTGCCGCTTATTGCCAGTGTTCATAATATGTGATAATATAAAGGTTGTTTTACAGAAAAGAGGATACAATCATGTTACAATATCTAATTGTGTGCCCGTTGGTGTTCCTGGCCGGACTGGTGGATTCCATTGCAGGCGGCGGCGGGCTTATTGCTCTGCCCGCATATCTCATTGCAGGGGTGCCCGCCCATGTGGCCCTGGGTACCAATAAACTCAGCTCAGCCATGGGCACCACTGTTTCCACGGCCCGGCTGGCAAAGCACGGTTTTCTCAAAGGAAAGGTGCTTATGGCGGTGTGCTCCTCGGCGGCCGCCCTTATGGGTTCGGCTCTGGGCGCCCATCTGGCCCTCATGGTGCCGGAATCCGTCATCAAGCACATGATGATTGTGGTGCTGCCCGTTGTGGCGTTTTACGTGCTCAGGAACAAGGATATGGGAGCCAGGGACAGGACGGAAGATATTTCCAGAAATAAGGTATTTGCCATCTCCATGGCGGCGGCCTTTTTTGTGGGGGGATATGACGGCTTTTACGGACCCGGAACAGGAACCTTCCTGATTCTGATTCTCACAGGGGCTGCCGGGATGGACGCCCGCAGCGCCTCCGCCCAGACAAAGGTAATCAATCTTTCCTCTAATATAGCGGCCCTGGTGACCTTTATTGCCACCGGAAATGTTTACTACCCGCTGGGGCTTACAGCAGGCGTGTGTTCCATTGCGGGACACTACATCGGGGCAGGCATGGTGGCCCACGACGGCCAGAAGGTGGTCCGTCCCGTGGTACTGGCGGTGCTTGGGGTATTGTTCATTAAAATAATAAGCAACACATAAGCAGCCCGTAAACAGCACATAGGAAATAGGAGAGAATCACATGAAATGGAAAAAATTTACATTAACTACCACAACACAGGCTGTAGATCTGATTAGCAGCATGTTTGATGACATTGGTATAGAAGGAATCGAAATCGAAGACAATGTGCCCCTGACAGAGAAGGAGACAAAGGGGATGTTTATTGACATTCTTCCTGAGCTTCCTCCGGACGAAGGTGTTGCCAGGATAAGTTTTTACCTGGATGATGACGCGGATGTGGCGGATTACCTCAGACGGGTGGAAGAGGGCCTGGACGAGCTGTCCCCATTTGCGGATCTGGGCGCCAGGACCATCACCACGTCGGAGACAGAGGACAAGGACTGGATTAACAACTGGAAACAATACTTTAAGCCCTTTACAGTGGACGATATTCTGATTAAGCCTACCTGGGAAACCATACCGGAGGAGCACAAGGACAAGCTTCTGGTGCAGATTGACCCGGGAACGGCCTTTGGAACAGGCATGCATGAGACCACCCAGCTGTGCATCCGCCAGCTGGAAAAGTACGTGAACCGGGACACCTTGGTGCTGGATGTGGGAACAGGCAGCGGTATCCTGGGAATCACAGCCCTGAAACTGGGGGCAAAAGAGGTGTGGGGCACGGACCTGGATGAAAATGCCATCAACGCCGTAAGGGAGAACCTGGAAGCCAACAGCATTCCTGAAGACAGGTTCCATGTACTCCAGGGTAATATCATAGACGATGTTTCCGTCAAGGAATGGGCGGGATACGGTAAGTACGATGTGGCAGTGGCCAACATACTGGCGGATGTTATTATTCTGCTGGTGGATGAGATACCGGCCCATCTGAAAAAAGGCGGTATCTTCATCACCTCCGGCATTATTGATATGAAGGAAGAGGCGGTGAAGGAGGCCTTTGGGCGCTGTCCGGAGCTGGAAGTGGTGGAAATCACATACCAGGGAGAATGGGTGAGCGTGACCGCCAGAAGGAAATAGGATGAATAAGGAAGGACCTGAGGGAAAGCCATGCATCATTTTTTTGTGAACCCTGAGCAGGTGGAGGACGGCCTGATAAGGATAACCGGATCTGACGTGAACCACATAAAGAATGTCCTGCGCATAAGGCGGGGGGAGGAAATGCTGGTCAGCGACGGCACCGGCAGGGACTACCTGTGTCAGGCGGAGGAAATCGCCGGACAGGAAGTCACGGTACGGATTCTTGAGACAGAGGAGGAGGGGAGAGAGCTTCCTTCCAGAATCTGGCTCTTTCAGGGACTGCCCAAATCTGATAAGATGGAGTTCATCATACAGAAGGCTGTGGAGCTGGGGGCGGCAGGCATTGTGCCTGTGTCCACCAGGAACACGGTGGTTAAACTGGACCCCAAAAAGGAAGAGGCCAAGGTCAAGCGGTGGCAGGTCATTGCGGAAAGCGCCGCCAAGCAGTCCAAACGGAGCCTGGTTCCCAGGGTATCCGGCATTATGACCTTAAAAGAAGCCTTTGACTATGTGGAAAGCCAGGGATTTTCCGTGCGTCTCATTCCTTATGAACATGAGGCGGGGATGGACGGCACAAAGACGGAGCTGGATGCCGCGGGGCCGGGACAGGACATTGCTGTGTTTATCGGCCCGGAGGGCGGTTTTGATGAACGGGAGATAGAATTGGCCCTTTCAAAAGGCGTGCGGCCCATCAGTCTGGGACGCAGGATACTGAGGACGGAGACAGCGGGGCTGGCCCTGCTATCGGTGCTTATGATGCGGCTGGAAGGGGCGCTGTAAAGGAGTTTGTATAATGGAAGCATATTTTGACAATTCAGCCACCACCCGCGTGTTTGACAGCGTGAAGGATATTGTGGTAAAGACCATGACGGAGGATTACGGCAATCCCTCCGCCAAGCACAGAAAGGGAATGGAGGCAGAGCAGTATGTGCGCCAGGCAGCGGCGGACATTGCTAAAACATTAAAGGTCAGGGATAAGGAAATCCTGTTCACCTCCGGCGGCACGGAATCCAACAACATGGCTCTCATCGGCACAGCCATGGCCAACCAGAGGGCCGGAAAGCACATCATCAGCACCAGAATCGAACATGCCTCGGTTTACAACCCTCTGGCCTATCTGGAGCAGCAGGGATTTGAGGTCACATATCTGTCTGTGGACAGCCAGGGCCACATTTCCCTGGAGGAACTGGAAGCAGCCATCCGTCCGGACACCATCCTGGTATCCATCATGTATGTGAACAACGAGGTGGGCGCCATTGAACCGGTGGAGCAGATAGCATCCCTTATCCATGGGAAGAATCCGGCCATCCTTTTCCATGTGGACGCCATCCAGGCTTACGGCAAGCTTACCATACGCCCTAAGAAGCAGGGAATCGACCTGTTATCTGTCAGTGCCCATAAGATTCACGGCCCCAAGGGAGTGGGTTTTCTCTATATAGACGAGAAGGTGAAGCTCCGTCCCCTTCTCTACGGAGGAGGCCAGCAAAAGGACATGCGTTCAGGCACGGAAAATGTTCCTGGCATCGCGGGCATGGGCCGGGCGGCCAGGGAAATCTACACAGACCATCAGCAGAAGGTGGAGTATATTACCGGCCTGAAAGACTATATGACAGACCGCATGGCGTCCCTGCCGGGCGTTACTGTCAACAGCCGCAAGGGAATGGAGAGCGCGCCCCAGATTGTCAGCGCAAGCTTTCGGGGTGTGAGAAGCGAGGTCCTTCTTCACGCCCTGGAGGACAAGGGAATCTATGTTTCTTCCGGATCCGCCTGTTCTTCCAATCACCCGGCAATCAGCGGAACCTTAAAGGCCATCGGGGTCAGGCAGGAACTGCTGGATTCCACGCTGAGATTCAGCTTCGGCGTGTTCAACACAAGAGAAGAGATAGATTATTGCATGGAAGTCCTGGAAGAGCTTCTGCCGGTGCTGAGAAGGTACCACAGAGGCTGAACCGTGTAAATGATTCGGCCCCGCAGGACAATGAAGGGGACGATTAAGCGACAGAAAGAGGTAAAAGATGCAGTACCAGTCATTTTTAATTAAATACGCAGAGATTGGCACCAAGGGCAAAAACCGGTATATGTTTGAGGATGCCCTCATAAAGCAGATCCGCTATGCGCTGAAAAGCGTGGAGGGGCAGTTTGACGTCACCAAGGAGTCAGGACGCATCTATGTGAAGGCGGAAACAGACTATGATTACGACGATGCGGTGGAGGCGCTGAAGCGTGTATTCGGCATTGCGGATATCTGCCCCATGGTGCAGATTGAGGATAAGGATTACGAGAACCTGAAACAACATGTGGTGGAGTACATGGACCAGGTTTATCCGGATAAGAACATCACCTTCAAGGTAAATGCCCGCAGGGGGGACAAGCAGTATCCCGTGACTTCGGAGCAGATTAACCGCGACATGGGGGAGGTGATTCTGGAAGCGTTTCCCCAGATGCGTGTGGACGTCCATCACCCGGATGTGATTCTCCATGTGGAGGTGCGCCAGAGGATCAACCTGTTTTCACTGATGATACCCGGACCCGGAGGCATGCCTGTGGGAACCAACGGCAGGGCCATGCTGCTGCTGTCCGGCGGCATCGACAGCCCGGTGGCAGGCTACATGATTGCCAAGAGAGGCGTGAAGATAGATGCAGTGTATTTCCATGCCCCGCCTTATACCAGCGAACGGGCAAAGCAGAAGGTGGTGGACCTGGCAAACCTGGTGGCCAGATACGCGGGCCCCATCAATCTCCATGTGGTGAATTTCACGGACATCCAGCTCTACATTTATGATAAGTGCCCTCATGAGGAGCTGACCATCATCATGCGCCGCTATATGATGCGGATTGCCCAGACCATCGCGGAGCGCACCGGCTCCATCGGCCTCATTACAGGCGAGAGCATCGGACAGGTGGCCTCCCAGACCTTACAGTCCCTGGCAGCCACCAATGAGGTGTGCACCATGCCTGTGTTCAGGCCTGTCATTGGATTTGACAAACAGGAAATCGTGGATGTGTCTGAGAAAATCGGCACCTACGAGACATCCATACAGCCTTACGAGGACTGCTGCACCATTTTTGTGGCCAAGCATCCGGTGACAAAGCCCAACATCAATGTAATTCATAGTTCGGAGCGCCGTCTGGAGGAGAAAATCGACCAGCTGGTGGAGACTGCTCTGGAGACCACGGAACAGATTCTCTGCCAGGGGTAAGGGAAAAAAAGACCGGTCTGACATGGAAGCAAACACAAAAACAGACCAGTCCGCTCAGGGAGCAAACGTCAAAACAAACGCAAAAAAGAGTCTGCCTCGGCAGACTCTGATGGTTTCTGATGACCTATGTGCTTTGTCACGCTGCCTGGGCAGCGGATGAAGAATCAGCAGATTAAGCGATGATGTATGGTGATAAGATAGCCAGAATGTCATCAACGCAGCTCTCGGCATGGATGTTCAGGTCGATTGGCTTGGATAAATCCAGGCTGAAGATGCCCATGATAGACTTTGCATCAATCACATATCTGCCGGAAACCAGATCAAAATCAACATCAAACTTAGATAAATCATTTACAAATGACTTAACCTTGTCAATGGAATTTAACGAAATACGAACTGTTTTCATGAGAAAAACCCTCCTTGTGGTAAGTGTGTATGGATTATGTTTGCAGTGAATCCTGCTTTGCTTTAATACTACAGACAGGGGGACTAAAAGTCAATAGTGAGATTGCATGAAAAACGCAGTAACAATATGGTAATTTGGTTAGAGTTCCATAGGGCGCAAGCCATGTATAAAGGGTCGCAACAGACCGTAAACAGGAGGTTTTACAATGCCAAAAGCAGCCCTGCATAACCTGGGATGCAAAGTGAATGCTTATGAGACAGAAGCCATGCAGCAGCAGTTAGAGGAGCGCGGTTATGAAATCGTACCCTTTGACCAGAAGGCGGACGTCTATATTATCAATACATGTTCCGTGACCAATATCGCGGACCGCAAATCCCGCCAGATGCTCCACCGCGCAAAGAAGTTAAATCCTGAGGCTGTGGTGGTGGCGGCGGGCTGTTATGTCCAGGTGGCATCCGACGCCCTGAAGGAAGATGACAGCGTGGATATCATTGTGGGCAATAACAATAAGGCGCGTCTGGCGGATATTCTGGAAGAATACATGAAGGACAGGCAGGGGGATGAAGGCGGCTATGTGCTGGATATTGCCCGGGCCCGGGAGTATGAGGAGCTTCATGTGAGCCGTCTGGGAGAACATACCAGGGCATTTATCAAGGTCCAGGACGGCTGCAACCAGTTCTGCAGCTACTGCATTATCCCCTATGCCAGAGGCAGGGTCAGAAGCCGGAAGCCGGAGGATGTGGAGGCTGAGGTTAAAGGGCTGGTGGCCCGGGGGTACAGGGAAGTGGTGCTTACGGGAATCCATTTAAGCTCCTACGGAACAGAGCACATGGAAGGAAGCCCGGTAAAGGGCGGAGACTGGGACAGCGGTCCCCTGTGGGATTTGATAGAGCGGATTCACCGGGTTGAGGGACTGGAGCGCATCCGTCTGGGTTCCCTGGAGCCGAGAATCATCACCAGGGAATTCGCCGAAAAGCTGGCCGGACTTCCGGAATTCTGCCCTCATTTCCACCTCTCCCTCCAAAGCGGCTGCGATGCCACATTAAAACGCATGAACCGCCATTATACCACGGAGGATTATCTCAGGCGCTGCGGCATACTCAGGGAGATCTTTGACCACCCGGCCATTACAACGGATGTGATTGCAGGGTTTCCGGGAGAGACAGAGGAAGAGTTTGAGGAGACCAGAAGATTTCTGGAGACAGTGCGTTTTTATGAGATGCATGTCTTTAAATATTCCAAACGCCAGGGCACCAGGGCGGCTGTCATGGAGGACCAGGTTTCGGAGCAGGTAAAGGCCCGGCGCAGCGACGTGCTGCTGGAGCTGGAAAAGACCATGTCGCGTGAGTACAGGGAGCGCTTTGCAGGCAGCCGGGTATCGGTCCTGTTTGAGGAGGCAGCTGAGATTGGGGGAAAATGGTATATGATGGGCCATACTCCTCAGTATGTCAGAGCAGCCCTGCCGCTGGAGGACGGAATGAACCGGGAAGAGTTTGGCGGGCGTATTATGGAGCTTTTTGCTTCCGGGCTGCTGAACGATGAGATGTTAAAGGTGGAATTTTCTTGAAAAAAGGAACATATTTCCGAAAAGACGGAAAGATTGTGCGACATTTTACAGAAACATGACAATAATTAGAAAAAATTAAGAAAATAATCTATTGCCGAATAGCAAAATATAATGTAGAATAGAGAAGAATACTTAAAGGACGTGATGACATGGGCAATATAAAAGATACTCAATATTTTCAAGCTGTTCAGGACAAAAAGATAGAAGTAAGCGACGTACTGGAGCAGGTATATATTGCCTTGACTGAAAAGGGGTATAATCCCGTGAACCAGATCGTGGGTTATATCATGTCTGGGGACCCGACTTATATTACCAGCCATAAGGGCGCCAGAAGTCTTATCATGAAGGTTGAGCGGGATGAGATTCTGGAGGAACTGATGGCTGTGTATATTGATGCCCGTCTGAAATAAGAACTGTTTCAGACTGGTTCCGGGGCAATTTACAGAGGCGCTCCAGGGGCATCCGGCCCGCCACGGGCAGGCAGGATATGCGGCGTGAATAACAGAAGGCCCGGAAACGGGCCTTTACAGTAATGTACGGATGGATATGAGTGGGATGCATTCAGTTGGCCATAGGCCAGCTGCTTTTATGGTGCATTCCGATTTTTTGCGTTTACCGGAGGAATTGAATATGAGGATAATGGGTCTGGATTTTGGCTCGAAAACAGTTGGGGTGGCAGTCTGCGATCCTTTAGGTATCACTGCCCAGACAGTGGAAACAATCACCAGGGCCAGCGAGAATAAGATGCGTCAGACCCTTGCGAGGATTGAGCAATTAATTGGTGAATACGAGATTGAACGTATTGTTCTTGGTTATCCTAAGAATATGAACAATACAGTGGGCGAGCGCGGGGAAAAGACCCAGGAGTTCAAAGCGGCCCTGGAAAGGCGTACCGGTCTTGAGGTTATCCTCTGGGACGAGCGTCTCACCACAGTGGCGGCAGAACGGGTTCTGATTGAAAGCGGTGTTCGCAGGGAAAACAGAAAGAAAAGCGTGGACCAAATTGCGGCAGCCATGATTCTGCAGGGGTATCTGGACAGCCTGCAGTATAGTTAGGATGCAATTGGGACATGGACAATGCGGCCGGTCGCGTCAGGCGTGACAGACAGGCGCCAGGAGAGAAGAAATGGAAGAAAAGACGAGAGAAGATATGATTACCATGGTGACGGATTCCGGAGAATCCGTGGATTTTTATGTGTTGGAAGAAACAAGGATAAATGCAAGGAGTTATCTGCTTGTGACAGACGCGCCGGAAGGCGAGGACGGAGAGTGCTATATCCTTAAGGATATGTCAGGACAGCAGGACGCTGAGGCCGTGTATGAGTTTGTGGAAGACGACAGCGAACTGGACGCACTGATGAAAGTGTTTGAAGAACTGTTAAGCGATGCAGATGTGGACCTTGAGAAATAGATAGAAAGAAAGATTGGAGGAATCAATTTGAATTTAGAAGAAAAAGAGAATACGGCAGAGGTGGCGCCAGAGGCAGCTGCACAGGCAACGAATCAGGCCGTACAGGAAAACAATGCCCAGGATGCCGGTGTCCAGGAGACAGCGGGAGCTGCGGCCCCACAGGAGCAGCCTGTGAAGAAGTCCCAGAATAGAAGACCGGCCCAGAAAAAGACCGCTTCCAAGGAACAGGGAGGAAATGGGGAAGCCCAGAAAAAGAAAAATACGGGTTCCAGACAGGGTCAGGCAAAGAGCAGGAGCGGACAAAAGGGAGAGAACCAGACCGGAACTGCTGCCAGGGAGTCCAAGGACAGCGCCGGCGCAAGGTCCTCCAAGGGAACCGGCAGCGCAAAGGCGTCCAGGAATTCCGGAGAGTCCAAGGCGGCCAGAGGTTCAGGGGAGTCCAGGAATTCTGGAGAGTCCAGAAATTCCGGAGAGTCCAAGGCATCCAGGAATTCCGGGGAGTCCAAGAACTCCAGAAATTCCGGTGAATCAAAGGCGCTTCCCGCACCGGCCAGACAGAAGGCACGGGATGGAAAAAAGGACGGAAAGGGCAAGCTGAAAATCATTCCATTAGGCGGTCTTGAGCAGATTGGAATGAACATCACCGCCTTTGAGTATGAGGACAGCATCATTGTGGTGGACTGCGGACTGGCCTTCCCGGGGGACGACATGCTGGGCATTGACCTGGTTATACCGGACGTGACCTACTTAAAGCAGAACATTGACAAGGTGAAGGGCTTCGTCATCACCCACGGCCATGAGGACCATATCGGCGCCCTGCCTTATATCCTGCAGCAGGTCAATGTGCCTGTATACGGCACAAAGCTGACCATTGCCCTGATTGAGCATAAGCTGGAGGAGCACCGCCTCTTAAAGAACACCAAGCGCAAGGTGATGAAGCACGGACAGTCCGTGAACCTGGGATGCTTCAGAGTGGAATTCGTGAAGACAAACCACAGCATCCAGGACGCATCCGCCCTGGCCATATTTACACCGGTGGGAACCGTGCTGCACACAGGAGACTTTAAGATTGACTACACGCCGGTGTTTGGGGATCCCATTGACCTGCAGCGCTTTGCGGAGCTGGGCAAGAAGGGCGTGCTGGCCCTGATGGCAGACAGTACCAATGCCATCCGTCCCGGATTCACCATGTCCGAGCGTACGGTGGGAAAGACATTTGACGCCATATTCGCGGAGCACCAGAACAGGCGCATCATCGTGGCCACCTTTGCCTCCAATGTGGACCGGGTTCAGCAGGTGGTGAACACGGCATACAAATACGGGCGCAAGGTGGTGGTGGAAGGCCGCAGCATGGTGACTATCATGGATATTGCCAGCAAGCTGGGGTATATCAATGTGCCGGAGGGAACCCTCATCGACATTGAACACCTGAGGAACTACCCGCCGGAGTCCACGGTGCTCATTACCACGGGAAGCCAGGGCGAGTCCATGGCCGCCCTTTCCAGGATGGCTGCCAGCATCCATAAGAAGGTATCCATTGTGCCGGGAGATGTGGTGGTGCTGAGCTCCACGCCGATTCCCGGAAATGAAAAGGCAGTGGCCAATGTGGTGAACGAGCTGTCCATGAAGGGCGCTGAGGTAATCTGCCAGGATACCCACGTATCAGGACATGCCTGCCAGGAGGATCTGAAGCTGATTTATTCCCTGGTGCATCCAAAGTTCTCCATCCCCATCCATGGCGAGTACCGCCACCGTATGGCCCAGAGGGAACTGGCCCAGTTTATGGGTGTACAAAAGGAAAATGCTGTCATGGTCAACTCCGGCGACGTGGTGGCCCTGGACGAGGACAGCTGCGAGGTGATAGACCACGTTACCTGCGGAGGCATCTTCGTGGACGGCCTCGGCGTGGGCGATGTGGGCAATATTGTATTACGGGATAGACAAAACCTTGCACAAAATGGTATTATTGTAGTAGTATTGACGTTAGAGAAGCACAGCAACCAGCTGCTTGCGGGACCGGATATTGTGTCCAGAGGCTTTGTGTATGTGCGGGAATCCGAGGATTTGCTGGAGGAGGCCCACACCATTGTGTACGACGCAGTGCAGGACTGCCTGGACCGCCATGTCAGCGAC
>OBUZ01000994.1_pt1 | contig 10792 bp, 13 predicted proteins | sample 1494961 | NCBI WGS metagenome assembly OBUZ01 (sample SAMEA2579939, study PRJEB22360) | human gut metagenome | biome: human gut; feature: human-associated habitat; material: faeces | place: Denmark | collected 2008/2010
CATTTTGTTAGCTGGATGTCACGGCGGCGCCGCTGTGGCAACCAAGCTAAACAGGATAAACAACAACGCAAGGCGTATTGAAACCTCTAATTATTTACATTGCTCCGGTATCTCTAAGGTATCGGGGTCTTTTTATGCGGACATTTAGCTCAGATGGTAGAGCAATCGGCTCATAACCGATATGTCCAGGGTTCGATTCCCTGAGTGTCCATTAGCGTGAGCGCTGTAACTGTAAATCGTAATGGGTCTTCTGTGTTCTATCCTATACAAAAAATAATTATTCGAAGAACACAGACATGGAGAATTGGCAGAGTTGGAAATGCGCCCGGTGGCTAACCGGTACACCCTACGGGGTGCGGAGGTTCGAGTCCTTCATTCTCCGTTGTAGAAAAGGAGGTAAGTATGCAGAAGGTAAATGTATTAGGAACAGAGTACACGATCAAGATGGATGTGCCGCAGGAAGACATGCCGCTGGACAGTGATGGTTGTATAGATCCATCAATTAAAACAATCATGATTGTTGATTTTGGCGAGCCAGACAAAAATAGCATAAAAGATCTTGAATCGTATAAAAAGGAAACGTTACGGCACGAAATCGTCCACGCTTTCCTGTATGAATCTGGGTTATGGAGCAACAGTGGGAATGTAAAAGCATGGGGACATTCAGAGGAAATCACGGATTGGATCGCACTGCAATTTCCGAAGATGTTGCAGGCATTTATTGATGTGGGGGCAATAGATATGCCGATACATACGATCACATGCAAAAACAAACGTTGACGTAGAGGATATTGCAGATGGAATTATAAAAGCGGTTGCAAAAGAAACTACCAACAAAAAGGATAAGCTGGTATCTAAATACCACGGTATTCCGATTGAAGAAATGTCGATAGGGCAGTTGATAGAAGCACTCGAAGAGTGTAATCAGGTATTATGTAGAATTAAGTAGGGAGGTGGGCCTGATGGCAAAAGGTAAATATAAAGAATGGCTTGAGCCAGAAGGCTTGCTTAAAATAGAGGGCTGGGCACGTGACGGATTGACAGACGAGCAAATATCACAGAATATAGGGATTAACCCAGCAACACTATATGATTGGAAAAAGAGATACCCCGAGATTTCTAAGGCCTTAAAAAAGGGAAAAGAGGTTGTAGATCGACAGGTAGAGAATGCTCTCTTGAAAAGAGCCCTTGGATACAAATATGAAGAAATAAAGACAGAGAAGACCGAGGAAGGAAAGAAAGTCACGGTTACGATTAAAGAAGTTGTGCCAGACACCACAGCACAGATCTTTTGGCTCAAGAACAGAAAGCCGGGGCAGTGGAGGGATAAACAGCAGATAGAGCACAGCGGAGAAATACGAAACAATCCGTATGAGGCCCTCACCACCGAAGAATTAAAGAAGCTGATCCATGGTGGATAGAGAAACAATCATACAGGGTGCAAAGATAGAACTTGCCAGGCGGGAGTTCTTTTTTTATTGCAATTTAAAAGCTCCGGACTTCTATAAGGAGAACAGGAAGTACCTTATTGACCTTTGTAGTGAGTTCCAAGGATTCCTTGCATCCGATGAGGACGTGATGGTCGTAAATGAGCCACCGCGGCATGGAAAATCCAGAACCGCCGGCCTATTTGTAGAATGGGTGCTGGGGAACGACCCTACAAGAAAAATTATGACCGGGTCGTATAACGAAACACTCTCAACGATGTTTTCAAAAAATGTCCGAAACGACATTCAGGAGGAGAAAGCTGATCAGAATAAAGTTGTGTTTTCTGATATCTTTCCAGATGTTCAGATTAAGCGCGGGGATGGTGCTATGAATCTATGGAGCCTGGAGGGCGGCTACAATAACTACCTGGCTACGTCCCCGACCGGTACAGCTACGGGCTTTGGTGCCACGTTACTTATTATTAAAAACGCCGAAGAGGCCAACAACGAACTGACAAAAGAGAAGCACTGGACTTGGTTCACGGACACAATGCTATCACGTTTGGAAGAGGGCGGGAAGATTATCATTATTATGACCCGCTGGGCTAGTGATGACCTGGCAGGCCGGGCGCTGGAACATTTTAAGGAGGCCGGGGCCAAGATTCGGCACATCTCCATGAAGGCATTGCAGGATGATGGGACAATGCTCTGTCCGGAAGTTCTGTCCAAGAAGTCCTACGAAGCCAAGATTAAGGCCATGGGCGCCGACATTGCATCTGCTAACTATCAGCAGGAGCCCATTGACTTAAAGGGCAGGCTGTACACCAGCTTTAAGACCTACTCCGGGGAGCTGCCGCAGTTTAAGGAGATCCGGAACTATACAGACACGGCCGATACCGGAGAGGATTACCTGTGCAGCATCAATTACGGCGTGACGTTTGCCGATGAGGCTTATGTGCTGGATGTGCTGTACACAAAAGAACCCATGGAAATCACAGAACCAGCTACAGCCAGAATGTTGTTTGATGACAAGGTTAATATAACAGATATAGAATCCAATAATGGTGGGCGTAGTTTCGCCCGTAATGTTGAAAGGATTCTGCGGGAAATTTTAAGGAGTAACCACACGGTTGTGCGATGGTTTACTCAGACAAAAAATAAACAGGCGAGAATTTATTCCAATTCCGCCTGGGTGATGCAGCATGTATACTTCCCAGAGGATTGGAAGAATCGTTGGCCAGAATACCATAGAGCAATGATGAAATATCAAAGAGAAGGAAAAAACAAAAATGACGATGCACCAGATGCAACAACTGGTATTGCCGAAAAGATTGGCGTAAATGATAATTTTAGTTTTGAATAGAGGTGAGAGAAGTGGTTGAATACGGAAGTGAGACAAGAAGAATTAATGCAATAGTTAATGCTGGTGCAAAAAGCAGAATGGATGATATTCGTTTTCTTGAAAAGGAAATCAAAGCATGGAAATGTTCTCCTGTCAGGAAAGACATGATAAAAGCAGAGGAATATTATCAAGGTCAGCATGATATACTTCGGTCAGGAAGAAAGGTCATAGGAGAAGATGGCGAATTAGAACCAGCGAAGAATCTTCCGGACAATAGGATTGTGGATAATCAATATCAAAAGGCGGTTGATCAAAAAAAGAACTATCTTCTCAGCAAGCCATTTAACATCAGTACGGAAAACGAAGAATACCTGCAAAAACTAAAGAGAGTCTTTAGTAAAAAGTTTATGAGGAGTATTAAAAGGGTGGGCGGTGATTCTATCAACGGGGGAATTGCGTACTTACATCCGTATTATAATGCAAATGGTGAGTTTTGTTTTAAACGGTTCAATAATTACGAGATTATTCCGTTTTGGGAAGATGAAGAACATACAGAATTGAGTTTTTTCGGTCGCTTATACCAGGTTGATGGGTATGAAGGGGAGACATCGAGGACCTATGAGTTTTTTGAAGTGTATTCCAAAGATGGGATCCAGAAGTTTGTACTTGATGGAGGCCATTTGATTAGAGACGTGGAGCACTCGGAGAGCGATATTGATCCACATTACAAGGTGACAATCACGGATACAGGAGGAAACAAAAAAATAATCGGATTTAATTGGGATCGGGTGCCACTGATAGCATTTAAAAGGAATGCTCATGAAATACCACTGATCAAGTGTGCTAAGAGCCTGCAAGATGGCATTAATCTCATGATTTCAACTTTTGAGAATAACATGTGTGAGGATGCCAGAAATACCATCCTGATCCTTGTGAATTACGATGGCACAAAGCTCGGAGAGTTCAGGAAGAACCTAAGTCAGTACGGAGCTGTTAAGGTGCGTAACGATGGAAGTGGGGCTGGTGGTGATGTTCGTGCTCTGACCGTTGAGGTGAACTCAGAGAATTATAGATCCATTCTAGAGGTTTTTAAACAGGCGTTGATTGAAAATTGTAAGACTTATGATGCCAAGGATGCCAGATTGACCGGAGATGCAAACCAGATGCATATACAGACTATTTACCAAGACATTGAACTCGACGCTCAGGACATGGAAACAGAGTATCAGGCAGCATTCGAGGATCTTTTATGGTTTGTTAATAAACATCTAACAAATACTGGGCAAGGGAACTATGAGAATGAAATAGTCGATATTGCATTTAATCGGAATATCATGGTAAATGAATCCGAACTCATTGAAAATTGCGGGAAGAGCCTTGGTCTGATCAGTATGGAAACAATTCTAAAAATGCATCCATGGGTAAAAGACGTACAAGAAGAAATGGACAGGCTGAAATCTGAAGAAGCTAAGCAAGACCAAGGTTATGAAAAAGTATTTGAAAATGGTGATATAGATGGGGAAGAATAATGCAGATTATTGGAAGAAGCGTTTTGAAGAATTGGAACGGATCAACCATCAGAGAGGAAAGTCTTTCGTATATAAAATAGAAAATCAGTATCAGATCGCAATGGATGCAATCGAAAAGGACCTCTCAAAGTGGTATTTGCGTTTTTCAAAAAATAATGAAATTTCATATGTGGATTCCCGAAAGTTATTAAATTCAAGGGAATTGAAGGAGTTTCGCTGGAATGTTGATCAGTACATGGAGAAAGCAAAGAACAATATAGATGGTCGATGGACAAAACAGTTAGAAAATGCATCTGCAAAGGTCCACATCACACGGTTGGATACGCTGAAAATGCAGATGCAGCAACACGTGGAAGAACTTTTTGGAAACTATAATGATCAGACAAGTGAATACCTTAACAGCCTTTATACACATAATTTTTATCATACGGCTTATGAAGTAGCAAAGGGCACAGGCGTAGGGACAAACTTTGCAAGACTGGACAAAAAAATGGTAGATATGGTCATTCACAAACCATGGGCCAGCGATGGAAAGGAGTTCAGCAGTCGTATTTGGGAAAACCGGTCAAAGCTGGTGAATACGCTACATTCAGAACTTACGACAGCAATTATTAAGGGCGATTCACCACAGAAAACAATCAAAGCCGTTGCGAAAAAAATGAATGTCAGCAGGAACCAAGCTGAAAATTTGGTTCTTACAGAGATGGCGGCTCTTTCTTCAAAGGCCACGCAGGACAGTTATCGAGAACTTGGACTTAAAAAATACGAGATTCTAGCCACACTGGATTCAAGAACATCAGAAATCTGTCGGAGCATGGATCGAAAAAAATTTGACATGAAAGATTACCAAGTGGGCGTAACAGCACCGCCGTTCCATCCAAGATGCAGGAGCACAACAATTCCTGACATTGATGGGAATATAACAGGAGAACGTGCGGCAAGAGGAGAGGATGGGAAAACCTATTACGTCCCGGCCGATATGACCTATCAGCAGTGGAAAGAGACCTTTGTAGCAGATACGGCAGATGTAGGAAAACTAAAAAGTCTATTCAACAAGGGGATAGATAAAAAATTGAAATTGTTTGACAAAGAATTGTCCATCGTAAAAAATACAGATGCAAGAAAGCTCTTGGAGCAATCCAAAGAGCGAGTGAAAATTGAAAAATCCAGTACAAAAAGATCAAGTTATAGAAAAGGGACGGTTTATTTAGCCAAAGATGCGCAAACTTCTACTATTGCACATGAACTATTCCATGAAATTGATCAAACATATGGCATAAGTGAAGATCACATGATCTCAGAGCAAATTCAAAAGGATTATCAGAGACTGCGTAATGTTGCAAGGGGATATGGAAATTCAATAGAAGATATGCTATATTCAAGATATCAGGATGCCTTTACGGATTCAAAGAGAGGCATTAAGTTCAAGCCGGAATATCGAGGGATCTCAGATATTATTAACGGAATGTCACAAGGGAAGATCAAGACTGGATTCCATCATGACGTAGAGTATTGGAAAAGGGAGAACGCCTTAGAAAAAGAGACATGGGCGCAGTTTGGCAGAATCTTATTTGAACAAAACGAGGAGGTTATGGATCTACTGTCTGAACTACTGCCAGAAACTACATCTGAGGTACTTAGGATTTTAAAGGAGATGATAAAATAATGTGGTATGGTGAAATGACGCAAGAATTAGATACGCTATATGATGAATATTACGACATCTTCGGAGTAGAGCCAGATGGTTATATGGAATTGGAGTATGGAAAGAGCAGTTATAAAGAATATGTATCAGATATAAAGAAAGCAATCAAAGAGAAAAAGGAATTGCCAGAGGTTGCAAAATAGCCGTCAGAAAATGCGGTTTTTACGATTGGAGGTGATTCATATATCTCGGAGCTATCCGTTAAATAGCACTAAACACGCCTATGAGCGTGTTATTTTTATGCGTATAAATCGACATTTTGGTATTTTGGTCGGTAACTAGAAAGACAGATGCGAGGTATCGTCACCCTCGGTAAACAACGTCGTTTGAAAGGAGTATAAAAATGGAGAAAGAAAAGTTATTAGCACTTGGAATTACAGAAGAACAAGCTGCTGAAATCGTAAAGATGCACAAAGGAATCCTTGATGGGAATTATGTCCCAAAGTCAAGATTCAACGAGGTGAATGATTCAAAAAATGATCTGGAAGGGCAGGTGAAAGATAGAGATAGGCAGCTAAAAGATCTGAAAAAAGCAGCTGGTGACAATGAAGAATTAAAAAACAAAATTGAGGCTTTAGAAGAAGGCAACAAAAAAACTAGAGAAGACTACGAGGCGAAGATTAAACAGATCAAGATAGACAATGCGGTTGACGTATCATTAAAAGACGCTGGTGCAAAAAACTTAAAAGCGGTAAGGGCACTTCTTGATCTTGATGGCCTAAAAATTGACGGAGATTCCATAGATGGTCTAAAAGAACAGATTGAATCTTTACAAAAGGATGAAGGAACATCTTTTATGTTTGATACAAAGGAGCCACAGGTAATGATTACTGGGGGAAAACCAGCCAAAGGGTCAGGAAAAGCACCAGCGTCAGAGAAGAAACCAGAAGAAATGACTTATTCGGAATTATGTGATTACATGAAGCAGAATCCGGGAGTAGAGATTTAAGAAAGGAATAAAAAATGGCAAAATTCAACGAGAAAACATTTAATCCGGAGGCGTTTGGAAAATATGTGGACCGGATTCCAAAGACAAAGAAAAATGAACTCATAAAATCAAGAGCTATCAAAGGTAATGATCAGATCAGAGCAGTGTTCAGTTCACAGACAGGTACATCTTATGCGACACTTCCAATGAAAGGAATTTTAGAGGGAGAAGCATTAAACTACGATGGAGAAACTGACATTACATCCGAACGCACAACGACATTTGAACGTGGCGTTGTTGTATGGGGGCGTTCTAAGGCATGGACAGAAGATGATTTTTCCACAGATATTACAGGCGGCGTAAACTTCATGGACAACGTAGCATCTCAGGTATCAGAATGGTGGGATGATGTATATCAGGATGTACTTTTATCTGTATTAAAAGGCATCTTCTTAATGACAGGTGCGAAGAATCTTGAATTTGTAAATGGGCATACCTACGATATTACTGACGTAGATGGAGAAGACAAGGATAAAAATCCTCTGAATTGTGTAGGCCCAACAACGCTGAATACTGCGATACAGAAAGCATCTGGTGACAATAAGTCTAAGTTTACGATCGCAATCATGCACTCTACTGTGGCAACAAATCTTGAGAACTTGCGTTTGTTATCTTATATGAAATATACAGATGCAAACGGAATACAGAGGGATCTGTCCATTGGAACGTGGAATGGAAGGGCTGTCATTATTGATGATTCTATGCCAATGGAAGAAGTGGCAGCAATCGAAGAAAGTGGAACCCCAGGAGAGGAAGGATACATTCCGGCAGCACCAGCATATACGAAGTACACTACCTATGTTTTGGGAGACGGAGCCATTGACTTTGAAAAGTTAGGTGCAGACGTTCCAAACGAAATGAAACGAGATCCAGAGAAAAATGGAGGAGAAACAACACTGTATACCAGGGATCGTGGCTGCTATGCACCGTATGGGATCTCTTACACGAAAAAATCACAGGCTTCTTTGTCACCGACTAATGAAGAGTTGGCAAACGGAGCAAACTGGACACTCGTAAACAATGGAGGAACAGGTGGAGGATTAAAGGTTATTAATCACAAAGCTATTCCAATCGCAAGAATTATTTCCAGGGGATAAATCTATGGAGATGGAAAATTTAAAGGAGATGCTTGGATTATCTAAGGATGATAAATCCATGGATTTATCTTTACAATTTGTTATGGATGATGTTCAAGAAACGATTTTGAATTATTGTAACTTAGATGAAATTCCGAAAGGGCTTGCGAACACTGCTTATCGGATGGCGATAGATCTTTTTAGAGGGGAATGCCCGGGAGCTAAAAATGCTCCGGTGACAGTGTCTTCCATATCAGAAGGAGATACATCTACAAGTTTTATTAGTGCGGCAGATGCCTTGGCAGGTGGGATTCTTAAAGATTACGCTGGGCAGCTGAACCGCTATCGGAAACTGAGGTGGTAAGGTGATTGCAGAAGCGATCAAACAGGCGCAGAGAATGCACAGGACCGTCATAGAACAGACTTATGACGGAACCTGCAGTATTTACAGTATGCAGGATATAAAAGACCCAGAAACCAAGATCACAGAGCATAAAGAAGTGACCTTGCTGGAGGATGTACCGTGTCACTTGTCTTTTTCAGGGGCCGTGACGGCGGAAGGGACCGGAACGTCTACAGACATAAAGCAAGAGATTAAGCTGTTTCTTGCCCCGGAGGTCCCGGTACCGCCAGGGAGCCGGATTGAGGTGACGCAGCGTGGAACGACAGAGAGTTATTCCAAGAGCGGAAAACCAGCGGTCTATTCTTCGCACAAAGAAATATTGCTGGAACTGTGGAAGGAGTATGCATAATGTCGGTGGAAGTGGATGTAAGGCAGCTGGAAGAACTGGCAAAGAGGATTGACCGGTTCACAAAGCAAGACGTGGACCGGATCTGTATAGAGTGCGCCAAAGAAATTGCGCTGCGTCTACTTAGAAAGGTAAAAGTACGGACCCCTGTGGATCGTGGACGGCTGCGGGATTCCTGGAGAATCGAAAGAGTTTATAAACACGGCACAGAGTATGTTGCGGAAATCATAAACTCTATGGAGTATGCATCCTATGTGGAAAACGGTCACCGGCAGGAACCGGGGCGTTTTGTTCCGGCAATCGGAAAACGGCTGGTGAAGTCTTATGTCCCGGGCAAGTATATGCTGCGGATTTCTGAACAGGAAGTACAAAAGGAGGCAGATAAGTTGGTACAGAATCGTATTGAGAAAGCGTTGGGTGATCTGTTTGGTTGACAAGATTATATCCGGTATAGCAAATGTGCTGGATCAAAACTTTCCTGATGCCGCTATTTATGCACAGGAAGTAAAACAGCATATGAAAGAACCATGTTTCTTCATCCAGTCCCTTGAAGTCGGGACCAGCAAGCGGTTGGTCCACAGGTATGACCAGGCCAGACCGTTTGAAATCGTATATTTTCCAAAGAAGAAGGAAGACGTTATAGAGATCCGCAAGATCCTTGACGAACTTCCTTTTTTGCTGGAATTTATTCAGTTGCCGGATGGCCCGGTCATGGGCAGCAAGATGGAATCAAAGATCGAAGACGATCTTGGGCATTTCCTTGTCAATTATGACTTTCCGGTGCGGCGGCAGGTAGATGAAGGGCCAAACATGGAGGAAATAGAGATCATGGGAGGGATCAAATTTGACAGCGAAACAGAAAAGTAAAAGAGAAGTAAAAGACGGCATCCGGTACGGAAAGATGCAGCTTTGTAACAGTACAAAGTTCCTGAAACACAGGGACTTGTTACAAGCAGCCCTGGAGCCGGATCAGACATATACAGCGGCAGAGGTCGAAAAGATCATTGCCGGATTCAAGAAAGGAAAGGTGAAATAGATGCTTGGAGGCGGGAACTTTAAGGCAATGAACAAAGTATTGCCAGGGAGTTACTACAATGTAGTGTCTGCGAAAAACGTAAGCGCAGGCTTGAGCCAGAGGGGAATCGTAGCACTGCCGATCACGCTCGATTGGGGGCAGGGAAACAAGGTTTTCAAGGTGGAGGCTGAGAGTTTCGATGATGAAGCTATGCAGTTGCTTGGATATAAGAGCGATAGTCCGAAGCTCGCAGCTTTCCGGGAGATTTTTAGAAACTCACGGTTGATCTACTGCTATCGCCCGGTGAAAAACGGGGTGAAAGCGGCGAATGACCTTGCAGAAGCTCTCTATCCGGGTGGAAGAGGAAACGATATCAAGATTTCTGTGAGTGCAAACGTAGACAACGAAGCAAAGTTCGACGTTGTAACCATTATGGACGGCACGACCATGGACACACAGACAGTTGCAAATGCAAGCGAATTAAAGACAAATGCCTATGTAAGCTTTAAGGCGGTAGAGACATTAACAGCGACAGCGGCAAAGACTCTGTCAGGAGGAACAAACGGAGATGAAATCACAGGAGAGGAGGAGCAGGCTTTTTTAAATGCGATTGAATCCTATTCATTTAATGCGCTGTGCTGCACTTCTACTGATCCGGTGGTACAGAAATTGTATCTTTCCTTTACAAAAAGGATGCGTAACGAGGTTGGACTAAAGTTCCAGACCGTCATCCACAAAATTGAAAACGCTGACTTTGAGGGCATTGTGGCTACATGGAATGATGTAGAGACAGTAGACGGAAAAGCCATTTCGATTATTAGTGACGGTGATGGGAACCCAACAGAGCAGGCCACAGACCTTGGAAGCAATGCGATCGTGTATTATACAGCCGGAGCGATTGGAGGGTGCGATATCAATGCATCCAACACAAACAGGACATATGACGGAGAACTCCGAGTGA